>ERZ780177.3300-NODE-3300-length-12267-cov-2.837783_pt1 | contig 12267 bp, 7 predicted proteins | sample MGYA00510973_ERZ780177 | MGnify/ENA primary metagenome ERZ780177 (study PRJEB29588, sample SAMEA2144396) | human gut metagenome | biome: human gut; feature: human-associated habitat; material: faeces | place: Denmark | collected 2008/2010 ...
CAGCCGCATGTTTTTTCTTAGGCACCACCGTCTCGCGAAAGGAAGCCGCACAGCCTACAAATTCCATCCCCATGCCCCCTACCGTCCTCACGGAAGTAAAGTGGAAAACCGATACGGTATTCATCGAAAAGCCAGTACCCACTGCGTTGACCGCCAAAATAATCACAGTCCGGGACACGATTGTCCTCCCCGCAAGCCACCCAAAAGGACAAATGTGGGCAGCCCTCTCGACAGGACAGGACACGTCCTCCACCAAAACGGCCTCAATCCCCCCGTCCGACACCACCCTACAAGACGCGGACACGGCAGCCCGACAGCAGACCATGCCACACTTGGCCGACATTCAGGCCGAGTTCCAAAAGCAGAAAAGAAGAATGGACGAATTTTCCAAACAATATGAAATAAACATCCCGCCTTATGAAAACGTGTATTAAACCTTTGCTATGGATGACGATAGCCATCATAGCTTCCACGACCTCGAGCCATGCACAAATATTCTATCAGGAAAACCCTACGGTCATGAACTTGTACCATCAATTGGACAGCATGTTCCCCAAACGCTACCAAACCAACCGTTGGCTAACGGGTGCCCAATATTGGGTAAACCATTGGTATGAGAGTGAAGAAGAATACCGAAAATTCAAACCCGAAATTGATGCCATGTTCCAACAACTGGACGGCATGCGCACGTTCCACAAGTACACGGAAACGACCGACAGTCAACACGTGCAACAGAAAAAATATATCATGACCTTGCCCTCTGACATCAACGGACAAATGGAATACTTGTCGTTCGAAGCCGACACAAAGGGAGTGTATTTTTATTATCAAACCATGAACCAACTGATAGATGAGAAAAGCGACCCTGTCCCCGACCAAAGCATCGTGACCGAATTCGATTCTCTTTTCAACGCCTATGCAGGACGTAAAGGCACAAAAGAAGAAGATGTACACTATCAGGGCAACCTCGTACGCATCATCTGCCTTATACAAGGACCCAATAGAGGAGAACGGAGAACCGACGGGGTCAAGTACGTCGTCCCCCGTTGTAATGAGCGCGATTATTCCCGCTTCTATGATTTATTCCATAAATACCTGAAAAAGGTGCCTTTGCTCGTATCCACCAACGATGTATATTGGCAATACCATGAAGTGGCCGTCCGTGTCCGCCTAAGCAACGGTCGCCCCATGTACATGGGAGCCGCACTAAAAGGCAATGATCTTTACCTCGTCAGGGTGGAAGGCTCAATCAACGGCGCGGGCATGCTCCCACGTGCTTGGGCGGAAGAAGACCCTGTATGGAAATTCGACTACATGAAAAAAATAAATACGTGTACGTGCGCAGAAGCAAACCAGAAATAAGTTAATCCGTCCCCGCCGCCTTGTGAAAGGCGACCGGGACTTTCTATTGATTAGGAAACAAGGGACTATCAGGCCTTCTCTATTTCTTCCGCCGACAACCCCGTGGCACCGATAATGACATCCACGGACAATCCCATGGCCTTTAACCTGTGGGCTATCTCCAAAGCCTTGGCATGCTCTCCTTCGGCACGCCCTTCCATGCGACCTTCCGCACGGCCTTCCATACGCCCCTCCGCACGCCCCTCGGCACGCTCTGTATAAATATTGTTGCGCAAAATGACGATGTTATCCAGATGACGGTAATAAGCTTCGCGCTCGCCTTTCGTCATCCCGTCCACCTTCAGGCGTTCACGTACCTCCGCCAAGCCGGGGGCGTGGGCAGTTTCGGGAATCTCACCCGTATTCAAATAGTAGATCCATTCCTCCAACGGGGTCTTGGCCACTTTGTTGAAATCGTTCACCTTCAGGATATAATACTCCGGATAAAGTTGGCTCACGGCATCCACCTTGAAGGTCTGCCGTTGGAAAGGAGTCAGTTCCAATATGTCGTTCTCATGGATGCCGCGAAATTCCGTCTTGCCATGGTACACGATATCCTTGCCATGCCCCAAGGAGAAATAAACGATGTTCACGCTGTACACCTTGCGCACGTTCTCATACCCCTCGCCACGGTTGATGTATTCCGTCACCAACTTCGACACGCCGAACAACATGCGCTGAAAATAAGCGTACTCATTGTTGTTCTGCACCTCGATGAGTATCAGTTCCCCTTTGGAATCCAAGGCCAACAAATCCACACGGTTGTACTTGTCGAACTCGTCTTCCTGATTGCTTTCGCTCTCCAATAACTGACTGATGGTGATTTTCTCATCCAGAAGCGTGGTCAACAAGCCTTCCAACACCCCGAAGTTAGCCTTGTTGCGCAACAGGCGTTTCATCGCCCAATCAAAACGGATATAGTTTGCCATAAGCGTAGACTTTATTGCCATATGTTTTTGCAAATGTAACGTTTTTCTCTCGCCCGTCCTCCAAAGCCTATATAAAGAGTGTTAACTGCAAAACCCACACGATATTTTTCAAAAAAAACGGCTCCGGGCTGTCACAAAACAGCGCGTCCTGCGTATTATTAGTAACAGAATGTGGTCGATACCATGATTAACAAACCTAAATCAGCCATCACATGAGAAAAGTGTTCTTCAACCTCCTTCCGGCCTTTGCGGCCATCCTCCTGTCCCTTGCCAGCTTCGATGCCATGGGGCAGGTCATCTACGGCGGCGTGTTCAATTCCGTCACGCGCCAACGCCTCCACGATGTGAAAGTGGAACTTATGGACAAGCATTACGTCACCCTCGACTCCATGCGCAACTCCCCAAACAACCGGATAGCCGACCGGCCGTCGGCTTGGTTCTTCGATATGGAAAACCGCCCTGCCCAACCCTACATCCTGCGCTTCAAGGCCGAGGGATATGAAACGCAGGACGTGCCCGTGGACTCTTTCACGTTCCGCCGCCGGGAAGTGGCACGCTTCATCGCGGATGTCTACATGGAGAAAGCCATAAAGCACAAGGCGTTAGGGGAAGTGACCGTGAAGGCCACGAAGGTAAAGATATATACGCGCGGAGACACGGTGGTCTACAATGCCGACGCTTTCCAACTGGCCGAAGGCTCCATGCTCGACGCGCTTATCCGCCAGTTGCCGGGCGTGGAACTGAAAGACGACGGGCGCATCCTCGTCAACGGGCGTTACGTGGAAAACCTGCTGCTCAACGGCGAGGATTTCTTCAAGGGCGAACCTTCCGTCATGCTCGAGAACCTGCCTGCCTACGCGGTCAAGGACGTGAAAGTGTACGACAAAGACGGAAAGCTCAGCGAATTTCTCGGACGGAAAACCGGTGACGAGGAACTGGTCATGGACGTACGCCTGAAACGGGAATACTCCGTGGGATGGCTGGCCAACGCCGAAGGGGCATACGGCACGGAGGAACGCTACCGCGCCCGACTTTTCGGCCTGCGGTTCACGCCCCACACGCGTTTCTCGGCCTTCGCCAATGTCAACAACATGAACGAGAACCGCCAACCGGGCTACAACGGCGAATGGTCTCCCGCGCAACTGACCGGAGGACTGCGCTCGAACAAGAACTTCGGAGTGAACTACATGGTGAACGAGAAGGACGGGAAGTACAAACTCAACGGAAGCGCATCTTACATGCACTACGACACGGACGTGCGCTCGCAGACCACCGGCGTGAACTTCCTGCCCGACGGCGACACTTACTCCAAGGAGGCACACGAACAGTTCTTCTGCCAGACGTGGTTCAACACTTCGCACACGTTCCAGTTCACTTGGGACAAGGCGTTCCTGAACTTGCAACCGTCGTTCAACTGGGGCAAATGGGACGACCGCAACACTTACCTTTCCGGTACGTTCAACACCGACCCCGAACCGTACGCCTCCGGCAACCTGCTGGACAGCCTGGCCTCGCCCGAAGCCGGTGACCTCATGCGCCGCATCGCCATCAACCGCTCCAAGACCGACCAGAGCAACAAGGGCAACAAGACGAACGCCGCCTTCAGCGCATACTCCGCCATCAAGACCGGCCTCGGCAACGACAACCTGAACCTTTACACCAATGTGCGGTACAACGATTACGAACAGAGATGGTACGAACACTACCGGTTGGACTATCCGGCAGGCAGCGGACAGACGGACTACCGTAACAAATACACCAACGACGACGGTCCCATACGCGACCTGACCCTCAACGCCGGAGGAGAATACTGGCTATGGCTTCCGCACAACCTGGCCGTAGTGCCGGGCTACAACTACCATTGGCATGACAATACCAAACGTTACGAACTCTACCGGCTCGACGAACTGACCGGTTGGGGAGAAGACGGCGACCATCCCTTAGGCATGCTGCCCTCCGAAGCGGAACTCCTGCAACAGACGTTGGACGACCCCAACAGCTACTGGTCTTACCTGACCGATTACTCCCACCGGGGAAGCCTCTATGCCAAATGGGAAGGCAGGCCCCGGACATCGGGCGAAGGCACGTGGTGGTACGTGGAGGCCCGTCTGCCGCTCATGTACGTGTGGCAGACGCTGGACTACCAACGCGAACGGTTGGACACCACCGTCAGCCGCCGCCATGTCATGTTCGAGCCGAGTTTCAGGGTTTACGGCCGGTGGCACAACTTCCAACGGGGCATCGAAATCCGTTACAACAAAAGCGTCTCTTTCCCGTCCATGACCTCGTTCATCGACATCCGCTCCACGGACGACCCGCTGAACATCCGCCTGAGCAACACGGGACTGAAAAACTCGCACCAACACAACATTTCCGTGTACTACTACCTGAACAGCAACCGCAAGCAACGCTACTTCAACACCTACTGGAGCTACTCCATCACGCAGGATGCCGTGGCACAGGGATACGTGTACGACAAGGCAACGGGCGTGCGCACCTACCGCCCCGAGAACGTGAACGGGAACTACAACATCGGCGGCAACGTGAACTACTCCATGCCGCTCGACAAAGCCCGCCGCCTCACGCTGAACAGCGCACTTTGGTCGCGGCTCTACAACTCGGTGGACCTCATCGGCGTGACGGACGGCATGGCACCGCGCCGCAGCACCGTGCAGACTTACAACTCGGGCGGAAGCCTCAACATGGAATATGCCTTCCCCAAGGACGTGAAAGTGGGCGTGAAAGCCCGCTGCACGTGGAACTACCTGACCGGCAGCCGGGAAGACTTCACGCCCCTCAACACCTACGACTACAATTACGGCCTGATAGCACAGGCCGAACTGCCATGGGACCTGCAATTCAACACCGACCTGACCCTGTACAGCCGCAGGGGCTACGGCGAAAGCAGCATGAACACGGACGACATCGTATGGAACGCCACCCTGTCGAAGAAACTTTTCAAAAACCGCGTGACGCTCTCCCTCGATGGCTTCGACATCCTCGGGCAGCTTTCCAACGTCACCCAGACACTGAACGGACAGGGACGCTACGAGACGTGGCGCAACGTCATCCCCAGTTATGCCATGCTGCGCCTTGCCTACAATCTGGACATCAAACCGGCCAAACGGAGAGGAGAATAAACAGAAACTTATATACAAAAATCATTCGGCGCAGAAACGTTTTCCGTTCTGCTGCGAATGATTTTCCAATCTGCGGCAAACGATTTTCCGTTTGCCGCAGATTTTTTTCAAAGACTTAGACGACTGAAACACAGCACCGTGGCAGGCCTGCATTTTCTTTACAGTCATCTATCCACGGACGGAAGCCCGTACCGCACGCTGCCTTCTGACAACGGAAGCCTCCCCTGCTCCCGTCATCAGAAAGTGAGTTTCAACGTGGCCATGCCGTAGGGTCTCATCGTCAGCGTCTCCTCCACGGCTTGTCCGGGCTGCTCCTCGAGCGGGCAGAGCGACACGGACGACGGACGGCGGGCCGGGAAGTCCAAAGCCACAGTCTCTTCCTTGTCCGACACGGAACGCAAACGGACAATCATCTCGTTGTCTTTCCCCGTGGATTTCAGCACGGTGACGTACACGGCACGGTTGTCTACCGCCACAACCGGCTTCACGTCCGGGTTCTTGTCCGCAGTGACATGCACCAACGGTTGCGCCTGCTCCAGACCGAAACGGTTGGCGGCCCCGGCGTCATATCCGCCATGCGGATGGATGCGGTAACGGAAAGCCACCGGCCCGTCCTGCGTCAGGGGGAAATTCGTGTGCCAATGGTTGTTCATCGCCCAGGAATACACCGTGGAAGACGGTTCCAACCGGGTCAGCCAAGGCCCTTGTCCGCCCCATCCCAACGAAATGTTGGCCGTGCGGTCGCCATACTCGAACAAGGGGGCATCCAAGGCACACCAAGTCACGCCGCGCGTGTCGTTAGAAACGTCCAACCAACGTTGCAGGGCTATCCAGTTGTGGTTGGCCTGCGGCCATTGGTCTTTCTCCATTTCCATCACGCCCCAAGGGATGTCCACCTTCGTCACGCCCTGCGGCACGTTGAAACCGAAACCGAAATGTATGCCGTCTTTGTCCAGCAACGGCAGCTTGTCTACCACGTTGGTGGTCTCCACCCACGGTTGTCCGGCCACCAGACGGACGGTACGCGTCACCGAACGGCAGCCTTTCATCGTGGATTCCACTTTCAATTCCACCACCAAGCCGCCTTGCTCGGTCACCGTGACGGCCTGCACCTTGTCGGCCTCGGGCTTGTTTTCGTTGGCCGGCAGCCAACTGCACGAATTGGCCCCTCCGTCCACCGACGCATCGATATAATTGTAATCTTCTCCGGCGCGGGTCAAGGCCGTGATGTTTCCTGTCTTGCCGTCTATCGTGACACGCACGCAACCGTTGTCCAACGTGTAGCCTTCCACCTTGCAGGCATCGCCCGGCACGGCATCGCCTTCCACCACACGATAATGGCGCGAGCCCAAGGCGGGCACGTCCGAAGCCCAGAACACCAGTTCGCCGGTAGACAAACGTTGCGAAGGCACGGCGTTCCCCTCATCATCCACCACCTTGTTGCCTTTCTGGCTCTCGGAGGCCGTCAGCATCACCAACCCGCCGTGCGCCCACGACTGCGTGTTGAGCACAGCGATACCGCCGTTCGATGGCCCTTCGCGCGGCCCCAACGCTCCGTTGGACTTGTCCGTGGCCAATCCCAACGCCTCGTCCAACAAGGCCATCGAACGGGCTTCCGCTTCCTGGAAATAAGATTGTTTCACCTTTCCGATGGCTTCATGGAAATAAGGTTCCCACGGATTCTCGAAGTCCCAAGTATGTTCCGAACCCATCATAATATAACGCCAACCTTCATCGAAATCGACACGCGGGGCACAAGCTCCCCCTGCCAGCATCGACCACACGGTCTCCGCCTGCGTGATTCTTTCCTTGTTACGGCGGTTAATGGCCGTCAGCCTGGCAGCCGTACCCAACCCGTCGGTCCAGTATTCCGTATAGTCTCCCGTCACGGTCGGCAGGCGGTCGCCATAATCTTTTTCCAACCGCTCCATGATTTCATGCCCGCCGCTGATGACAATCTTCGGATAAGCATATTTCTTGTTCCATTCGTTCACGGCGTAGGGGACATCGGCATCCACCGGACTGTTGTCCCACAATGTCCAAGAGAGTACGATGAAATCGAGGGGGTAATGGTCACGCTCCAACTCCACGAGCTTGCCCGTAAAGTCTACATTGGCACTCCCCATCCGGATGCGTGCCGGCACCTTACGCGGGTCTCGCTGGCCGAACCAAGGCCGCCCGGTCGTGTTCCCCTTGTCCATGCTGCCACTGTTGGAATACTTGCCCGGTTGCAGGAACAACACTTTGGAATGGCCGTCGGGTCCTACCCACCAGAAAGGCATGCCGTCTATATTCCGGGAATGTGCGTTGCCGCCCCGGTCGGTGTTCGGCCACGAGATGACGTACTTGATGCCCTCCTGTGCCATGACCGGAACCAGTCCCCAGGAAATGCCGGGGATGTCGAACTGCTGGAACACATCGGCAGGCACGCCGGACAGCCGTTGCAACTCGCGCGAGAACTTGAATACATGAAACAACTCCTCATCCGAACAAATGCTCGTATTCAGGTTCACATAACTGGCGTCCACACAAAGGTCGCCTCGCCTGATAGCCGCAATGACCTCATCCCGTTTCTCCGGTTCTGAAATCCACAGGCGTTCAATCGGCCAAGTCACCTCGGGATTCCACACGAAGCGTGCACCGTCCACATGTCCGGCTGTTTCCCGAGCCAGTTTCATGCCTTCCCACACGTTCGTCTTGTGCAACATCTCCACGTTTTTGTGCGTGTTCGTGTAACCGATGTCCACGTGCGAATGGTTGTAAAGGTACACCGTCCAATGCCGCATCGGTTCCACGGTGACTTTCGTCTTCACTTTCTTTTCCGTCCCGCGCACCGTCAGCGAAACATTCGCGACCTTGTCCATAGGCAAGGCGGAAGGCAACATGATTTCCACTTCCGCCGAGTCCTTCGCATCGACACGGAAGGTAGAAGTCTCCTTCAGTTTCTTGTACGCCACATCCACACTGACTTCGCCTTTCAATTCGGGGCCTTTCAACCGCACGGCAACGATACGTCCCGGCGAACGGTCTTGTCTATACCCATACAAAGGCTTCACCACACAACTGACTTGTTCCGGCACGACATCGGCACTTGCCTGTCCAGCCGCCAGAACCGCCAGCATCCCACAAAAAAAAATTCTTTTCATCACATTGATTAGTTTTCATTGTATCGGTCACAAAGTGACAAAAAAAAGACGGGACGGGCAATCAGGCATAACGCAAAAAATGCCACATTCTCGCCACACCGTGCGAAAAGCCCCTGTAAAAACTTCCTTTATCGGCCGATTCTGCCTATCTTTGCCCGCACATATACAACAAAACTCAAACATTACCTAATCATGAAACTCAAAAAACGAATGATGACCGGCATGTTGGCCGCCACCCTCGGAGCCATGACACCAGTGTTGGCACAAACGACCGAGCCTTCTCCTTACAGCAGTTACCTCTTCGCCTTCTTCTCCAACAATTCCCCATACGGCGAACAAGTACGTTATGCCTTGAGCGACGACGGATATAACTACACGTCCCTCAACCAAGGGCGTCCGGTCGTGGCCTCGGACACCATCGCCCTGAAGAAAAGCATACGGGACCCGTACATCACAAGAGGACGGGACGGGAAAACATTTTATATGGTCATGACGGACATGCGCTCGGACGAGGGTTGGCAAAGCAATGACGGACTCATCCTGATGAAGAGCACCGACCTCATCCATTGGCAACACACGGCCATCGACTTCCCCACCCGTTTCCCCGACCTGACGGGATTCGACCGCAAAAACCTGCACGCCGTTTGGGCGCCTCAAATCATCTGGGACGACGAAGTTGGGAAATATATGATTTATTACTCCATCGGGCGGCACGACTGGGAGTATCCCACGGAAGACCCGAACTTCAAACAGCCTTACTTCAAGCTGTTCTACTCTTACGTGAACGAAGACTTCACGGACATCACGGAGCCGAAACTGCTGTTCGACTTCGGTACGGCCGCCATAGACGGGGACATCGTGTATAACCCGAAAGCGAAAGAATACGTGCTGTTCTTCAAAGACGAGGGCCGCTCGGTCATGAACAAAGGATTCCGCACGCGGCAAGGCGTAATGCGTGCCACTGCGCCCCGACCCACCGGCCCCTACACCATCGAATGGCGGCATCTGCAAAAAGAGGGGCAATATCCGGTGGAAGGTTCCAGTGTGTTCCCCCTCATCGGTTCGGACGAGTATGTCCTGATGTACGATTGCTACGCACAGGGTTTCTACCAATTCTGCAAGAGCACGAACCTGAAAGACTTTACATTCGTGCAAAACACGAAGACCCACGGCGACTTCACACCGCGCCACGGCTCTGTCATGCACATCACGCAGGCCGAACGGGAACGGTTGGAAGCATGGTCCGAGCTGAGCATTGCGGTGAATGACCTCCGTACGCGTCCCGTCCCTACACTGACGCTGAAACAACTTGAACTCCGCCCGGCTTTGTTGGCCGAAGCCCAAAAAGTGCTTGACACCACATCCGACCCCAAAACCATGGCGGCCATGACGAAGAAATTGAAAAAGTTTAAATAAGAAGCAAGAAGCTACCGCGAATAAAAATAGCTGCACGAATATCCGAATCGTGCAGCTATTGGTATACCGGCTTATCTCATATACAGGAATGGTTATTACCTTATCGCCTTTTTTAGTATATTCAAACAAGAGTTATCTTCTGTTTCATAAGTCGTTTGGGCTATCACCTTATTTTTCTCATTCAATACCACAAAACTGGAAGCACCCATCTTATCGGCATCTATCCCTAAGAATTTTGTCAGATAATCGCTTGCTGCACTTATCGGATTGTAGAAATCAATAATGGCATACCATTTTCTCTTCCGGTTTTGATTAACCACATAAATGGGGCCTCCAACTTTATGGTTTTCCATGTAAGCTTCCACCTCCGCACTGCTCTGTGCACAAATAGGATAAAAGTCCACATCCTTGCGTCCCGAAAGCAGCTTATAGATTTGAGGATAAAGCACCAAAGAAGGCTCGCAATAGTCGCAAAGGATATATACTACTTTATAGGGCTTCGTAGATTTCTTGATTTTTGTAGCCAACTCTGCGTCTCCTAAATTCACAACCTGGCCATAAAGCTGAAAGCCGAACAAACTCAAAAATAAAATCAGACTTAACTTTCTCATCGCATTCTCTTTAATAGGTACTTTGCCTCAAGGTCTATCCACAGGTTTTCCTACAACTTCGATAACATACCCACCATGTTGACCTAAAGAATCAATAAAAGGAATATTACCGGCTCCTATTTGTCCTGTTTCAAATAAATATTCAATCCTCCGATTCATTTCCTCATACATTTTATCTGAATTCAACAAATCTTCCATATCCTGCACCGTTACGGGATCATTCACCCAATAAAGGTCATCATCAACTATCAAACAAGCATCATTCTTATCAAATCCATCAGGAAACTCTTCATCCAACAACAGCTCCATATAATAACGGGAATTCAACGTATCCTCCTTTAACTCTACCAAATATTCGCCTGGGAATATAGCTTTTTCGGCTACCTTCACAGTCGTATTTTTCCCAAAAATACAGCTATAAGATAGGAATAATTTAGGAATAAGCAACTTGCGCACTTTTTGCCACAAGTGAGGTAATGACTTGGCAACGGTCATAAATTCTGCGATGTGCAGTACATTGCTGTCAAACAACTCTATGCAAAGGTAACATATATTTTCGACAAACGAAATGCAATCAGTATTTTATTGCCGTTTCCCTTCCAATTTTCCTAATCGCATTACTATCGAGGTTTGACTTCTGCCCATTTTCTCGGCTATGTATTTTATACTTTTCCCTTCATGATAAAGGGTAAGCAGAAAATTATCCGCACTGCGTGTCCACTTTTTGTTGGCGTTTGGATGCTTGGCATAACTTTCTTCCGTGATTTTTTCCGGATGCAAGAATTCGTCCACGAAAACGGAAGGAAAGCGTCTGTCATACAGTATATAGGTCTTTACTTTAGCTCTGGTAATGGCTACATAAAACAGTCGTCTCTCCTCCTCCATCGCACGGGGAGAATCTCCGGCCATCCCACTTGGAAAAAGATTTTCCTCCATTCCCACCACAAACACATTGCCAAATTCAAGTCCTTTAGCAGAATGAACGGTCATAAGAGTTATTTTTTCACCGTCTCCCTCCTTATCGGAATCTTGATCGGTAAGTAAAGAAACCTCCGAAAGAAAATCGGTTAAAGACACATTGGGATTCCCTTCTTCCTGCCGGACAGCACAAAAGTCATTAATACCGTTAACCAATTCCTCTATGTTCTCCTTGCGACTTAAATTTTCGGGCAGATTATCCTGACAGACATCATTGATAATGCCGGATTGACGAATAATTTCCGTACCTATTTCATAAGCATTCTTCTCGCTTTGTGTAGAGATGAACTCTTCTATAAGTCCACGAAAATCTTGTAATTTATTGTGTGTACCTTTATTAATAGTAAGACCATAAGTCAAAGGTTCGCAAAGAACAGCCCATAAGCTGACATTATTCTCCGTAGCAGCCGCTATGATTTTTCCTACCGTAGTGTCACCAATACCACGGGCAGGATAATTAATGATACGCTTGAAAGCTTCCTCATCATTAGGATTTACCACCAAACGAAAATAAGCAATCACATCCTTGATCTCTTTACGCTGATAAAATGAAAGTCCGCCATAAATTTTATAAGGCATTCCCCGTTTACGCAAAGCTTCTTCAAAAATACGGCTTTGGGCATTCGTACGATACAAAATAGCAAAA
>ERZ780177.3303-NODE-3303-length-12261-cov-2.593069_pt1 | contig 12261 bp, 9 predicted proteins | sample MGYA00510973_ERZ780177 | MGnify/ENA primary metagenome ERZ780177 (study PRJEB29588, sample SAMEA2144396) | human gut metagenome | biome: human gut; feature: human-associated habitat; material: faeces | place: Denmark | collected 2008/2010 ...
TATCCACATCTTCTCTTTGATCGGGCTTCTGTTTTTTATCCCCGCGGTTCAACTTTCGCCGCAGGTAGTAGTGGCATACGCCCTTGTGCTGTTCGTCCTGCTGGGTATCTGGCGTATTTCGTCCCAGAAACTGTTGAAGAAATTCCGTAGCAAAGGCTACAATTTCAAGCGTGTGATTATCGTGGGCGCGGGTTATACGGGCAGAGAGTTGTATGCCATGTTGCAGTCCGACTTAGGGTATGGTTACAAGGTATTCGGTTTCTTCGACGACGATGAGGAACTGGGCAAGTCGTTGGAAGAATATCGTGGTCCGCTCTCCGGAATCGAAGATTTTGTGAAAGCGGAAGCGATCGACGAAATCTATTGTGCTTTGCCCCCGATCGAATTTAAAGACGAGATCCTGTCGTTGCTGAAATACGCCGATTCGCACATCATACCGGTGTTTATCGTTCCCGAAGTTTCCCATTACCTGCGCAACCGTTTGTTCCTGCGTAGTATCGGCAATATTCCCATATTCACTTTGCGGAAAGAGCCGTTGAGCAATCCGATCCGTAAATTCGGCAAGCGGTTGTTCGACCTCGTTTTCTCATCCCTTTTCCTTTTGGTATCGCCGGTGCTCTTTATCCCGATAGCCATAGCCGTGAAGATCTCTTCGCCCGGACCGGTGTTCTTCAAGCAAAAACGGTCGGGCTTGCTGGGAAAAGAATTTTATTGCTATAAATTCCGCACTATGCGGCAGAACAAAAACAGCGACCTGTTGCAGGCTACGAAGGACGATCCGCGGAAAACCCGTGTCGGCGATTTCCTGAGGCGTACGAGCCTCGACGAACTGCCCCAGTTTATCAACGTCTTTAAAGGCGATATGTCGATTGTCGGACCGCGTCCGCACATGCTCAAACACACCGAAGACTATTCTAAGATTATCGATCAATATATGCTTCGTCTGCTCATAAAACCCGGCATTACGGGGTGGGCGCAGGTAAATGGATTTCGCGGTGAGACCCGTGAGCTCTGGCAAATGGAGAAACGGGTGGAGTTCGATATCTGGTATATCGAGAACTGGAACTTCTGGCTCGATCTGAAAATCATCGTACTTACGGTACTCAATGCGTTTCGCGGTGAGAAGAATGCATTTTAAACAATCATGACTTTGTCTATTGTCGAAAAAGCAACCGAATTGCTCCGTAAATACTACGGATACGATTCTTTCCGTCCGTTGCAGGCGGAAATCATTGCCGCTGTATGCGGCGGTAGCGATGCTTTGGTGTTGATGCCTACGGGTGGCGGCAAATCGGTCTGCTACCAGATTCCGGCATTGATGCTGAAAGGCATCACCATTGTCGTGTCGCCCTTGCTGGCGTTGATGAAAGATCAGGTCGATGCCTTGCTGGCGAACGGCATTCCTGCTGCGGCACTCAACAGTTTGCAGTCCGAAGCCGAGAACCAGCGGGTGCGCGAACTGGCTTTGGGCGGCAAAATACGGTTGCTGTATATTTCGCCCGAGCGTCTCCTCGGCGATATGGAATACTGGCTGGCAGGAGTAGATGTCGCATTGTTCGCTATCGACGAGGCACACTGTATTTCGCAGTGGGGGCACGATTTCCGACCCGAATACACCCAGCTCTCCGTTCTGCGTAAATATTTCCCCGATACGCCGGTGATGGCGCTGACCGCTACTGCCGACAAAATCACGCGCGAGGATATTCTGAAACAGTTGGCATTGCGTTCTCCCCGTGTGTTCCTGTCGTCGTTCGATCGCCCGAACATAGGGTTGAATGTCATCTCCGGACTTGCGAAGCAGAAAAAGATCCAAGCGATACTCTCTTTCTTGGATTCGCATCCGCGCCAAAGCGGAATTATCTATTGCCTGAGCCGAAGCAATACCGAAATGCTGGCGAAAACGCTGGGCGAGTATGGAATCGAGGCGGAAGCCTACCATGCCGGATTGTCGGCGGAACTTCGCGAGCGGGCGCAACGCCGTTTCCTGAACGACGAAGTGCGGGTGATATGTGCTACCATAGCATTCGGCATGGGAATCGACAAGTCGAATGTGCGGTGGGTGATCCATTACAATATGCCGAAGAGTATGGAGTGCTATTATCAGGAGATCGGTCGGGCAGGACGCGACGGGTTGCCGAGCGATACCTTGCTTTTCTATTCACTGGGCGATGTGGTCATGCTTTCGAAATTTGCCGACGACAGCGGACAACGTTCCATGAATATCGAAAAACTGCGGCGTATGCAGCAATACGCCGAGGCTTCGATCTGCCGCCGACGCATACTGTTGAGCTATTTCGGGGAAACGTACGATCGCGACTGCGGCAATTGCGATGTATGCCGTCGCCCTCCACAACGCTTCGACGGCACGATATTGGTACAAAAAGCATTGAGTGCGATTGCCCGTACCGGCGAACAGGTCAATTTCAATCTGCTCATCGACATTTTGCGCGGATCGCATCGGGCGGAAATTATTACACGCGGATTCGACAAAATCAAGACATTCGGTGTCGGAGCCGATCAAACCTCCTATCAGTGGCAGGGCTATCTGTCGCAAATGCTGCAACTCGGTTATTACGAAATACTCTACAACAACGGTAATGTTCTGAAAATTACGGAGCTGGGCTGGAAGTTACTGCGGGGCGAAACCGGGGCGCGGCTGACGTTTGTCGGACGCTATCCCGAAACCGACCGGCAAGAGACCGGCAAGAAACGGAAGTCGGCTGGCAGTCAGGCTCCGGCGGTTCAGGAATTATCGGCTGATGAACAATTGTTCGAGGCATTGCGCACTTTGCGTATGCGTCTGGCGGCAGAAGCCGATATGCCTGCCTATACTCTGTTCACCGATAAGGTGCTCTACGAGATGGTGCGGGTGAAACCGATGACTTTGGGCGATTTTGCCCGTATCAGTGGCGTAGGCGAATCGAAAGTGATGAAATACGGACGCGAATTCGTATCGCTTATCCGAAAAGAACTGGGGCAGAAATCCAAAGAAAAAGGGGATACGCTCGACGAAACGCTCTATCTGTTGCAACAAGGATATACGCCGGCGATGGTGGCGGAAGCACGGGCGTTGAAAGAAGTCACGGTCTGTTCGCACATAGCCCAGCTGATACAGACACAACGTTTTACCGCATCGCCGGCATTTATTCCCGAAGCGGAAATAAGCCGGGTGGAAGAGGCGGTACGTTGCCTTCACACCACGGAGTTGAAACCGCTGTACGAGCTCCTGCAAGGTCGTGTCTCTTACGGGCACATTCGCATTATTCTGGCGATCATATCGGTCGGCGGTCGCGACTGACCGGAAGCCATAATCGGGTTCGCTTCCGGTAATTATTCCTTACGCAACGTAGGGTAGGAAAGGATACGCCACGTTACGCCCGCTGCGACGCAGAGCAAGATAAGCGTTACCCACCATCTGTTTACACAGACAATCGATATGAGGATCGTCGCCCAAAGGGTAGAAGTCGATATGATTTTGACTCGTCGGGAAATGGCGCGGTATTCCTGAAAGTTGCGGATCGTGCGCCCGACGATCGGGATCTGCATGATCCGTTCATACAATTTGGCGGAACTTCTGATATACAGATATGCCGTGGCTAACCAAAACGGAGTCGTGGGCAGCACCGGCACGACTATGCCGATAAAGCCCAACAGCAGGCAAAGCGTGCCGACCGTGATATAAATCCCTTTTCGGATCGGAGTGAGAGGATTCATCAAACGCAGATAAAATCGTTTGTAAGGGTGAATCCCCGCAGAAAATCGGCTGCCTGCATCCGTCTCTTTCCGGCTAATTGCAAATCGGTTAAACGCAGATACCCCTCCCGGCAAGCCACTTCGATATAGCTCTTCCCGTCGGTGCGGACATGCCCCGGGGTAGTATCCGTACTGCCGGAGATCACTTGCGACCCGAATACCTTGATTCCGTACCGGGTTCCGTCCGGTGCCTGCAATTCGCACCAGGCAGCGGGGTAGGGCGACAGTCCGCGCACCAAGTTGTGTATATCGGCGGCGGGTTTGTTCCAGTCGATATGGCAGGTCTCTTTGAATATTTTAGGCGCCGGACGTAAATCTTTGGGGCCGGCAATTTCGTCCTGCTCGATCGTATTCAGATTCCCTGCCAGAATGGCATCGACGGTCTCGACCACCATGCCTGCGCCTAAATTCATGAGTTTATCGTGTACGATCCCCACATTGTCCGTATCGGCAATGGCAATCCGTTTTTGCTGGATGATGCGCCCCGTGTCGATTTCATGTTTCAGGAAGAACGTAGTCACGCCGGTCTCCTTATCGCCGTTGATGATTGCCCAGTTCAGCGGAGCGGCACCTCGGTATTGCGGCAACAGCGACGCATGCAGGTTGAATGTGCCCATGGGCGGCATGTTCCATACGACTTCGGGCAGCATCCGGAATGCCACGACAATTTGCAGGTCGGCTTTCCATTCGCGCAGCGCCTTTAAAAACGTTTCGTCTTTCAGCTTTTCCGGTTGCAGCAACGGCAGGTTCTGCGACAAGGCATATTCCTTCACCGGGGAGAACTGGATTTTATGACCGCGTCCGGCAGGTTTGTCGGGCATGGTGATGACCCCCACGACATGATATCCTCCCTCAACGAGGCGTTTCAGGCTCTCCACGGCAAAGTCGGGAGTACCCATATATACAATACGTAAATCTTTCTTATCCATCGGTCGGTAAAATTGAAGATTAATCTTGGGAGAAGTGAACAAGCACTCTCCGGTACGAGTTGAATATTTTCGATTTCGAGACGAACCCGACGTATTTGTCGTTTTCGACTACCGGCAGGTTCCAAGCATTGGTCTTGTCGAACAGTTTCATGACAGCATCCATGTTCGAATTGATTTCGATTTTGGCGGGGGGAACAGTCATGAACGTGCGCACATACATCCGGTTGTATAGGTCGGGACGGAACATGATATTCCGGATGTCATCCAGCAGGACGATACCCAATAGTACGCCGTCCGAGTCGATTACCGGGAATATGTTGCGGTGCGATTGGGAAATGACTTTGACCATATCGCCCAGGCTCATATCGGGATGAACGATCAGAAAATCTTTTTCGATCACGCTTTCCATTTTCAGCAGTGTCAGTACCGCCTTGTCTTTGTGGTGGGTCAGCAGTTCTCCCTTTTTAGCCAGACGCATCGTGTAGATGCTGTGAGGTTCGAATATCTTGATGGTGGCATAGGCAACGGTCGAGGTGATCATCAGAGGCAAAAACAGATCGTAACCGCCCGTAAGTTCGGCGGTAAGGAAGATAGCCATCAACGGGGCATGCATGACCGCCGACATGACACCCGCCATTCCCATCAGCGCGAAATTTTTGGCGGAAAGCGATACGAATCCGACGTGGTTGAATACATACGCGAATAAGAATCCGGCAAAACAGCCTACATACAAGCTGGGGGCGAAAGTTCCGCCGACACCGCCTCCGCCGTTGGTCGCGCTGGTGGCAAGAACCTTGACCAGTACGATGAGCGACAGATAGAGTGCCATTACCCAAAAACTGTTCCGGTTGGCGTAGAAGAGACTGCCCTCGGTCAGCAATTCGGTATTTCCGCTCAGCAGGTTGATGATCGACTCGTAACCCTCGCCGTACAGAGGCGGTAACAGGAAGATCGAAAGGCTGAGGATAATGGACCCGACACCGAAACGCTTCCAGCGGTTGGACAGTTTCCGGAATATATTTTCCATGCCGTTCATGGCTCGGGTGAAGTAAAGCGATACGAATCCGCAGAAGATACCCAACAGAATGACATACGGTATGCGTCCGGCGATGAACGGTTCGGTCTGTACAAAACTGAACTCGGCGGTATAGCCGGTGAATATATACGACACGGTGACGGCGGTGATCGACGAGATCAGCAACGGCAGTACCGAGGTGGTGGTGAGGTCGATCATCAGCACTTCCAGCGTGAAAAGCATACCGGCAATCGGCGCTTTGAATATGCCGGCAATCGCAGCAGCGGCACCGCAACCCACCAGCAGCATCAACAACCGGGGTTCGAGACGGAATGAACTGCCGATATTCGAACCGATAGCCGCACCCGTATATACGATCGGAGCCTCGGCTCCTACCGATCCGCCGAATCCGATCGTAACCGAACTGGCTACCACCGATGTGTACATGTTGTGCGACTTCACCCGGCTGTTCTTTTGCGAGATCGCGTAGAGAATACGGGTGACACCGTGGCTGATGTCGTCTTTTACGACGTAGGTCACATACAATCCGGCAAGCAGGATACCTACGATCGGGTAGATCAGATACAGGTAGTTCGCTTCGTCGATATTGATATAGGAGGTCAGCATACTCTGTATGGAGTGGATCAGGTATTTCAATATCAGAGCGGCTACCGCAGTGAGCAACCCGACGACGAAACTCAGCAGCAGGACGAACTCTTGCTCCTTGATGTGTTTCTCCCGCCAGGTAAGCATCCGCAGAAACCAAGCCTGGTCTTTTATGTGTGTATGAAAATTTATCATTTACATCCCTTTCCCTGTAATCACCGTTTTTACGGTATAAATAATAAACTTTAAGTCGATGAGCATCGACATGTTTTCCAAATATAACATATCGTACTTCAACCGCTCGATCATTTCGTCCACGTTTTTGGCATAGCCGAATTTCACCATGCCCCACGAAGTGATACCCGGGCGTATCTGATGGAGCAGCGAATAATAGGGCGCGCGTTCCACGATCTGCCGGATATAGAATTCCCGTTCGGGGCGCGGGCCTACAAGCGACATATCGCCTTTCAGAACATTCCAGAACTGGGGCAGTTCGTCCAGCCGGTATTTCCGCAGATATTTTCCGATGGGAGTGATACGGGCGTCATCTTCGCTGCTCAACTGCGGGCCGTTCTTCTCGGCATCCGAATACATCGTACGCAATTTGTACAGGAAGAACGGTTTGTGGCGGTATCCGATGCGCTCCTGTTTATAGAAGATCGGACCGCGCGAATCGCATTTGATCAGGACGAAAAGCAGGATGAAGACCGGAGACAATACGAGCAGGGCGATGGCGGAAAACAGAATGTCGCAACACCGTTTCAGATTTTTTCCCCCGTCGGTTATCGCGCAACTGGTTATATCGATCAGGGGCGTGGCATAAATGTTCGTAAGCCGTATGCGGCTCGTAATGGCGTTGAACTCTTTGATCCTGATTTTGATAGGCAGATTGAGCGGATAAAGCGCGTTGATGCGTTGGTACAACGTCGCCAGATCGGTGCGGTCGGGAGCGATGATCAACTCCTTGATGTCGAGTTGCCGGCAGACCGACGGCAATTGATCGAAGTCGTAGACCGGTTTATCGATTGCCGGGGCATCCGCTTCTCCGGTGAACCGTACGTAACCTACCACATGATACCCCATCGACTTCTTCATCCGTTCCAATTCGTCTACCAGTTCTTTGGCTGTTTCGCCGCAACCGACGACCAATGTATTGAAGCTCCATTTACGATGGTGTATGTTGTGTGTGGCTTGTGTCGTAATGCACAAACGCACGGAATAAACACACGAGAACTGGATGATGAACAAGATGAGCAGATTCAGATAGTTGTCGCTGCGGAATGGCATCACATCATTGATCAGGGCAATGAAAAATGCCAGCAGGGTGCTGATGAAAATGGTCTGTACGGTGCTGAGAAGCTCTTGAAGACGCGATTTGAAAAAGGGACGGTTGTAATATCCCGACAGATAAAACAATACCATCATCATCAACGGAAAGAATATCTGTCCTTCGATCACCCGTTCGCTGAGCAAGAAATTCTTTAACGAACTGGTGCCGATATGGTAGGAGAAACGGGAGAAACGTACGACATTGAATATACACCAAGCCACATTGGCAGATATGAAATCGCCAATGAGATAACGCGCTATTTGTTTCCTGTTGCTGATCAACCCCGTATGATTTTTACAACGCCGCCTTTGCCCAAACGGATGATTTGCGACGGTTGCGACGGCGTATTCTCATCCCGGCGCGATTTAACGATATAATCGACCGACTGTTTGATTTCGTCGGATATTTCTGCAAAAGTCTTGGGCGACGGTTCACCGCTGATATTAGCCGATGTAGAGACGATCGCTTTGCGGAACCGCTGGCACAGGCGGCGGGAAAAATCTTCACGCGTCACCCGTATGGCGACGCTCCCGTCTTCCGCCAGCAGATTCGGGGCAAGATTCCGGGCATCGTCGTAAATGATTGTCAGCGGTTTGTCGGCACATTCCATCAGGTCCCACGCGATTTCGGGAACTTCGGAAACGTAGAACTCCACCTTCACTTCGCTGTCGGTCAGGACGATCATGGCTTTGCTGTCGCTGCGCCGTTTGATTTCATATACCCGTTTCACCGCCTCTTCGTTTGTGGCGTCGCATCCGATCCCCCAGATCGTATCGGTAGGGGAGAGTATCACTCCGCCTTTCGCCATCACGTCGCAAGCCTGTTTTATATCCTCGTTTATATATTCCATGTCGAAATATTCATGATTGAATCGAATATCTGTTGCTAATCTGCCCGACATATTTCGGAGCATCCGGAATGCGCCGAGGCATAGTGTACAAAGGTAATATCAAAATTCGATAATCGAAAAATTACGACTGAATTTTGCTCTTGCTGGTAGAATCTACGGAATCTATGGAACTTTTGATAGAAAAGAATATGTTGCTGTTGTAGGAGAAGATAATCCTCTTATTTTAACTAATAAATGTTTAGATATTATTGTATATAAGTTTATTATCACTATATTTGCATCGTTATCATTGGCGTTGATAATGATGCAAATGATAGAAAATGAGAAAATATGAATAAAGTTATATCTATTGCAGGTATTCCTGTCGATCTTGATATAATTGGTCGGGATAAACTCAAAGGACTGAGTCTTGACTTATTATTGAGTTTTCGGTTTTATAGTGCGGAATTCAACAAGTATACACTATGTTTTGTCGAAAAAACAGATTCAGCCCGCTCTTATACACCGATGCAATATGCCCGTACCGCTATCCTGATTGAACGGATTCTGAACGTTCCAATTGTGTTTATTTTGCAGTCTGTGCCATTTTATATAAGACAGAGACTGATTGAACAGGGAGTTTATTTTGTCGTATCAGATCGGTACGTGTTTCTTCCCGGTATGCTTATCAATGAACGTATTAGAAAAAAAGAAAATACGGAGCAACAACTATCACCCGTAGCTCAATATGTCTTGTTGAATTTCTTGCTGCATTCGGATGTGCACGAATTCACCATTCAAGACATGCAATCGCGGATTCCTTATAACTATTTGGCCGTATCTCGTGCCATCAATGAATTGGAAGGGAAACAATTGTTACAAGCTCGAAAGGAATGGAAGACCAAATTGATATATTCCCCCATATCTCGTAAGGAGCTATGGGAGAAGGCTATGCCTTATTTAACGTCGCCAGTTAAAAAGATTGTTTATTCGGATGAAATAGGCAACGGGCCTTTTTATATCGGAGGTATTAGTGCATTATCCCATTATTCGTTCCTGAATCCCGATGACCAGACGACATTGGTGACTTGGGAGCGGGATTTTGTTCCGGATAATCATTCTTTTTCGGAATGGGAATCATCGGATTTCAAGTATAGGATTGAAATTTGGAAATATTCCCCCGAAATGAAAATCGGGCAGCATGAATATGTGGACAGATTGTCGCTGTATCTCTCTTTACGCGATGACAATGATCCACGGGTAGAAAAAGAACTGGAAAATATAATCGATGAAATATGGCAGTAAAAGGATTGGATAAGTTCAAGGAATATTTCTTAGATTTCAAGGACAATTATGTGATTATCGGAGGTACGGCATGTAGTGTTATCCTGCGTAATGCCGACATGAAACCTCGGGCTACAAAAGATATAGACATGATACTCATCGTGGAGCAGATGACACCTGAATTCGGCCGCCGATTTTGGGAATTTATCCATGACGGGAATTATGAAATGAGAGAACGGAAACGTGATGAAGGGAAAGAGCCTGTTCCTGAACTGTTCAGGTTTTACAAACCTCAGACCGAAGGGTACCCTTATCAGATAGAGCTCCTGTCCAGACAACCGGAAATACTTTCCGTTCCCACAGACTTCCATCTGACCCCGATTCCTGTTGGTGAAGACGTATCAAGTCTGTCTGCAATACTGATGGACGAAGAATTTTATCATTTCGCATTGGCTCACAGCACAATGGAAGATGAGTTGCATGTAGCTGATACGGTTGGACTGATATGCCTGAAGATGAAAGCATACCTGAATCTCTCCGAACAGGAACCGCCTGCACATAGTAGCGATATTCGGAAACACATGTCCGATGTTTTCAAGTTGATGGCAAGCGGTTATATTGCAGATCCGATTGAATTATCCGCAAATATGAAAAAAGATGCGGCGATGTTCGTGGCGAAGATGGAATCATTGATGCCCAATCAGCCGTTGCAGGACAGCATACAAAGAGACGCAACTTTCATCGAACAAGTACTGATTGAAATAAGACGCATATTCGGGTTATAATGAAGATACAATACGCATCCGACCTGCATCTGGAGTTCAAAGAGAACAGCAATTATTTGAAACAGCATCCATTGACTGTTTCAGGAGAGATTCTCGTGCTTGCCGGAGACATCGGGTATATCGGCGACGATAATTATTCGAAGCATCCTTTCTGGGATTGGGCATCCGAAAACTACAAACAGGTGATAGTTGTTCCGGGAAACCATGAATTTTACAAGATGTTCGACATCAACAACCTGCATAATGGTTGGTCTTTGCAGATACGTGAAAACATATCGTGCTATTACAATGTCGTGATTCCGTTAAACGATGAAACGGATTTGATAGCAACGACCCTTTGGAGCCATATTGGATTACAGGATGCTTTTCGGATTGAATCCGCCATAAGCGATTTTCGTCGGATACGCAGTGGAAATGAGCCTTTGGACTGGATCAGATTCAATGAGGAATATTATCGTTGCTTCCGTTTTTTGGAACAGAGTGTGAGCCAAAGCAAGGCAAAGCATATTATTGTCGCTACTCATCATGTCCCATCGTTCGAATTGGTCGCTCCGGAATTCAAAGGTAGTCCGTTAAATGGCGCATTTATGGTAGAATTGGGTAACTACATTGTCGCAAGTCCAATCGAATATTGGATTTATGGACACTCTCACCGCAACATAGACAAAGTAATAGGAAATACCCGATGTGTCAGTAACCAATTGGGGTATGTTTTCAATAATGAACATTCATCTTTCAATTCAAGTGCTTATATTGAAGTAAATACTGATAGTAAAATAGATAAAGTTTAATGGATAATAACACACCCGCAGCATTGGCATTTTCCCTATATCCCAAATAATTAGGGGCTGGTATTTTCCGCTCATCTGGTATTTCCTTTGGGTGGAACATTGTTTTGGATTTGTCGAGATGTCAGTACAAAATGGTGAATATTTCAATAAGAAGTGCCCCCATTTTATATTATTGGACTTTTGACTCCGCTATATCCCAAGAAATTTGAAGGGCTTGGCGGGCTTGAACGATTTGTTCGCTTTCCCGTTGTACGTGGCGTAGTTGCTCAAATCGAGTTTCATTACGCGTCCTTTTTCACTTAGATCGAAATCTTTCAGAGTTACCCAGAAAACATTCGGGGTCAATGCCGTTTCGAAGAAGTAGACCAGATTCTTTTGGTCAGACACCGAACGCCACCGGGTGGACGAAATATTCGGTTCGCTCGCGGAGGATATGCCGAACGGTACGGAACAGTTGCGGATAACGCTGAATACACTGGCGATAGAAGTCCGGATGTCGTCGGTGCGGGGGATAACGTCGATGTAGTATGAGGCTCTTACGAACCGGTCGGCAGCCCGGTTCGTTCCCGGCAAGGCGATCGTTCCGGGTATGCCTTTCCAGTAATCGTCTAATGCCAGTTGCTGTTCGAATACTGGAGAGTTGGTCATGACCACGTACGACGGGTCGTGGTGGATCACTAATTTTCCGTCGATATATTCGAATATGGCATTATCTCCGCCGGCATCCGATATGGACAGATGCAACGTAGTGAATTTTTGTGTCCCCGGGATATAGTCGCTCACGATAACGAACGGTTCGTTGCGAAAATGTTCTACCGCTTCTGCTACCGTAGCGAAATTGTCGAGTACGTATTGTGCCCACAAAGAGATGGAGATACCCGGTGTTTTCCCTTTGGGATCGAATACCGGATAATCCGATTCGGCAAGCCACAGGATGTT
>ERZ780177.3310-NODE-3310-length-12245-cov-2.398769_pt1 | contig 12245 bp, 8 predicted proteins | sample MGYA00510973_ERZ780177 | MGnify/ENA primary metagenome ERZ780177 (study PRJEB29588, sample SAMEA2144396) | human gut metagenome | biome: human gut; feature: human-associated habitat; material: faeces | place: Denmark | collected 2008/2010 ...
AGCCGTAAAGACCATAAACAGACAAATTATGAACCTTACAGCTTCAAGAAAAAAGCCGACGGCAGTTTTAAAAAGAAGTCCCCACGCCGCGCCTGATACATTGCGCTCCCTGCGCCTGACACTTCCTCTCCCGTGCCGGCTTAACACGGTATACTCCTTGCACCGATGCAACACACTGTATTCCCTGTACCGACTTAACGCGGGCTTCTCCTTGTACCGGTTCAACACATTGTATTCCCCGTGCCTGCTTAACACGGTATACTCCTTGCACCGATGCAACACATTGTATTCCCTGCGCCGGCATAACACCGGAATTTCCCCACATTAACACCGGGTTTTCCTTGTACCGGCCGACGCATTGCAATTCTGCCTTGCGCTGCAACGCACTGCTGCGCGTCAGGAATAATATTTTTCGTTTCGCCCGCGCCATATCGCCGCATCAAAAGCGGCTTTTTCCGTTCTCTTTTCCTCGGGTTCCGCCGCAACTTGTTTCGTATCCTGGCGGACAATGGTGCCGCCCGCATTTCCGACAGCCACTTTCTCGCGCGCGATATGCGTTTTTACCCTTTCGCCCGCCGCAGCCATAGCAAAATCCCTTTTCATACCGTCAAACAAAGCATCACGGCTCATACATTTCACGGCTTCGTTTCCGGGCTTGTCCAAATCGGACACGTCATTCAGAAGATGCATAATCTGTTCATCGGAATAGCGCTCAAAAATCATCGTATCAATATCCTGCGGCGCCAGCCCGTCATAAATTTCACCAATATCCTGTCTTGGTTTCATCTGTTCAGGCATAGCAGCCGCCTTTTCAGACAAAACTGCCGCACCGCCGGGCAATGCATCCGCCCCGTCCGGCAGAACCTTCGCCGCGTTGTCTTTCTCCTTCTGCCGTTTTTCATACGCGGCTCTCTTTTCCATGCATTTCCGCCTCATCGCCGCCACGTCTTCAAGCGTAAAAACCTTATCGGCATCAAGCGCCAGATCTTTGCGCATCTGCATCAGCCGCGCATAAATTTCCATGCCGGAATCCTTATAAGCATCATATTCGATCCCGGGATTGACTTCTTTATTGCCGATGACGGATACCATATTCTCGCTGAACCTCAAATCCGCCGCATGCGCTGCCTCGTGCAAAACCAGACTGGATAACGGGCGCAGCTCAATATGTCCCTTATTTTTCTTATAATTGGCGATGTTGATAAAAACGGTCGGTTCTTTTACAACGGCCCGCGCATTAAACCCGATGTTGCCGTCGCTCTCCCCTCTGGCCACCATCGCCGCTTTCAGGGCTTTCAGGGCGTTTTCCTTGCTGCCGTAAGTGCGGATAATGCTGTCGCGAAAATGCAGTTTCCCCTTTTCCAAAGCCTCAACATACCTTGATGTGCCCTTTTCCGTCACAAAAACCTGTATGCCGTCAATATTTTGTATCGCCCGAGCGTAATCCTGCCCGTTATCGATTATTTTGCCGCTCTTCTTCCGATCCTCAAGCCATTCCCGCAGTGAAAACAGCCCGTCATAAACTTCTGACTGGACTATCGGCGAAACAGTCTTCTCGTCGTCCGTATAAATCTTTACCTTTTCCAGCGCCCGCTCTGCCTGTCCGTCGGAGATTTTTGCCTCATCGCCTGCTTCTTCTGTCTTGCTGCTCATTTTTCCCTCCTCTTGCTGGCACTGCCGCCCCAAATTTGTCCCGTTATGTCCCGTTATTATTGCAAAATATGGAAAATTATACCACAATGTCCGCCTCTTGTCAAGCACTGCACTATCACACTGCCGCCATTGCACTGCCCCTTTTCCGGCGCCGTTCTCATTACATCGCCCGTATTCTTTTCCTCTCTTTAAATTTCCGCCGCCGGCGTTTATCTCTATGCCGTAACCCAATTCCGAAAGGCACTCGTTATGACATGGATACTGCTGAGCCTGCTTTACGCCGTTACCAACGCCGTCTACACGACGTACAACGAAACGCGCAATTTCAATGGTTACGTTCTCGGCATCTGGCGCGGCTTCGGCATCAGCCTGCTGGTTGCGCCGTTGCTGTTCACCGTGCCTCCCGTTACGTCGGCATCATATTACCTCATTCTTGTTATTCAGGGGCTGATGATTGGCATTTATGACAGCCATCTGTTTTTTGCCTCGGGAAAATACGGCAGCCACGCCAGTTCCGGTTTTATGGCCACCTGCGTCCTTATTACCGTTTTCCTCTGGTGGGGAATAGATTTTTCCGAGCTTGCCGCTCTGATGCGCACGCCGTCCCGCCTCATTACGCTGATGCTCATTCTGAGCGGATTTTCCGTCAGTTACTGGCAGATGATGAAAGTCCGGGTTAGCCGCGCCGCCGAAGAATACCTCTACCCCGCCGTCTTCGCCCTCGCATTGATGAGCATTGCCACGCGGTATATTGCCCTCAACGGCGGCACCGCTTATGCCGGTGTCGTCTATTACCTTACGGTCGCCTGCTTTGTCAGCGGCGTTTACAATGTCGTGATGTTCGTCCGCCAGAAAACGCCCCCTCTGCAGCAACCACTGTCATCCCCGCCGCCCGGCAGCCCGCACCAGGCTCCCGTTTTGCCGGAGAACACCTCTGCGGCTCCCTCCAAACTGGAACTGCTGCTCGCCCCGCTGCCGCACTGGCAGGGCGCATGGCTCATTGCCTTCAGTACGGTGCTGATTGCGGCCAAAACCCTCGCCTTGCGCCTGGCCGAAAATCCCGGTTATGTCATCGCCATGCTGTTGCTGTCGCCGATGTTTGCCGAAGTGCTGAACACCGGACGCGTCCGCCTGCGCCCTTCGGTCATTCTCGTCCTTGTTTTCCTGCTTTTGCTGCTGCTTCTTGTCGTCTGAAAGAAATTCCCGCCGTTTCGCTGCCGCGCTTTTCCGCCGCTGCCTCCGTTTCCCCGCCGTTTTTTCCTCCTGTTCCGTCGATACCTTTTGCCTTGAGCTTTCTGCCCACAGCTTCAGCCAAAACCTTGTTGCGCTCAATTTTATTTTCTTCCTCAATCCGGGCCAAAGCCGGCTCCAGATATTTGGCGTAATACGCCTTTCGCGGATCTGCCGCCGCTTTCGGGTCATACGCGGCAAAAACTTCCCGCCCCTTCACCGGTTCGTTTTTCTCCCTGAATCCCAAAATCCGCCCTTCGTCGCGCGGCATCTGCAACACCGCTTCAAAAGCGTCTTTTCCTCGGCAGTCAACGTCCGGCTTATGCCCCTTGACTTCAATATTTTCCCCTTCTTTGTCCCAATAGGTCAGTTTCGTAACCCCGACCCGCATCAGATAGCCGCACGGCATCGCAAAGCTCCCCTGCGTATATTGCTGCATTCCGGCGGTATTTTCTCCGACATAACGCACATTGGGATGATGATAAAACGACGTATAGGCGCTTTCTGCCGAACTTCCGACGCCCCTGTCAATCAGAACGTCAATCCGCCCGTGATACCCGCCTTTGTCGTTAAACGGATAATAAACCGCCGTTTCATCAAACAAAACCCTATCCTCTCCCGAGAAGTTTTTGCGCTTGACCAGCTTTTCCGCCGTCACCCCGTCGCGCTCATAATTACGCGGCTTATACGCCCCGTGGCGATGCAGAAAAGCGTTTGAAACCACCGTATCCTTAATCTCGCAGCGCTTATAGGTATTGACCAGATTGCCGTAAAGCCGCTTTGCCACATGGTCAATCGGCTTGTCTTCGCCGCCGCCGTTGCCCCGTACGTCCAGAATAATCCTTCCCTTTTCCCACTTGTCCTTATTTTCCAGATACGCCCTGTCAAAGGTTTCAATAAAGCCTTTCCAGCTCTCATAATCGTTCTTGTCCGTCAGGTTTGGGATGCTTACCACCAGCAAATCTTCCCCTGCCGGCGATTTCATCTCGCCTATTTTCCATAACGGATACGTTTCGCCGTTGCGGTCGGTACGGTATTCCTCTCCCAGAATTTTCATTCCGTCCGGCATTTCTTTGCGATAGCCGAAATTGCTCCCGACAGCCCGTTTTTCTTTTTTGCCCCCGCCGGCAAACGCCTTTCCGCCGCCCATTCCCAGCATAAAATGCCTGTCTTCGATAAACTTCGCCGTTTTCTCTGCCGCCTCCGCCATAAAATCGCCCTGCCGCCGCGGCTTGTCGGTATTGTTATAAAGCGTTTCGACCGCCGCTTTAAACCCGTTCCGGTTTTCTGCCGAAAACCCGCGCCAACCGACATGTTCGTATGCCGCCCTGGCATAAAAAGCCAGATTAAGGCGCTGCTCTTCGCAGCTCATCACCCGGTTGTCCAAATCTTCCCTCGGTTTTCCAAAATCCTCAAGCGATATCCCGTCATAAGCGCGCATCATCGCCTCCTCGCCGATACTGCCGATAATGTCGTCAAACGCTGCCATATCCGTTCTTCCTGCCGCGCTCTTGCCGTTCTCCACAGCTGAATCAGCAGTTCCGCGGCCGGCTGTTTTATATTGCCCGGTTGCCATATCCTCTCCTCCTGCCGCGTTCTTGCCGTTCTCCACAGCTGAATCAACAGTCCCGCGGCCGGCATTTTTTCGTTGTTCGGCTTCCAGGTTTCGGGCATAAGTCAACAGGTCTTTATTTTCATTAAAAAAAATCAGCTTGTCAGGAAATTGCTCCGACACCCGTTTCATCGCAACCGCCCGCGTCGCTCCTTTGGCACGCAACTCGTTTATTTTCTCAGAAATCGCTTTCTTGTCCGTTTTATCCGGAAGAAAGTAAACCGGAACGCCCCAGCCGCCCTCTTCCCGCGAAGCTGTCAGGTCTATAATGGAAAAAGGGCCGTCCACGCCGATAACTCTGGCATTTTGGGAAGATTCGTATTCATTGGTAAATCCGCCGTCAAGCGACACATTGGGCTTAAACGTGCTCCTGTCAACTTCGTAACGATAAGACGGTTTCTGCTTATCCAGAAATTCTTTCGGCTGCCGCCCGCTGATTAAAACCGCTTTTTCGTCCATATAAACGCTGACTCCGTCCCATTCTTTGCGTTCGTTGGACGGCGGCTTGACGATATAATGGGATTCTTTGTCTGCCGCCGCATAACACAAAGCTTCGTTTATCCGTTCGGAAAGGGCATTTCCGGCAACTTGAAGGCGCGGCGTAAGGTACGCCCCGAATTCGGCGGGAGGCACTTGGCTGAAATGGTATAAACGGGAAGTATTTTCCATAATCTCTTTACGGCGTTTGCTCCTCAACTCTTCCAGCTGCTGCATATAACGGGGAAAACAATCCTCTCCGACAACCGATTTCAGCAGATATTCCCTTGCCGCACCGTGTTCTTTCATAAATTCCGGTAAAGGCTTCTCGTCTGTATTAAGATGGAGTTTGTCATTCACTGCCGAAACGTAAGAAAACAGATATTGCCCGATGCTCTGATTGGGAAAGGCGCCCAGCCCCGGCGGACAGATTTGAGAAAAATAGGACAATTTCTCTTCAAGGCCAAGTTTTTGGAGAGGTGATACAAGATATTGAAAAACCGCCTCATTCTTTTCCATGCCTTTTCCCCGAAAATTTTCCGTGATGGTCTCATACTTCTATGATTTTACCATAAAAGAACAGGCTTGTAAAGCGGATTTCGCATGCCAGCATCCGAATATGCCACAAGGAAACCGCATTCCTGCGCCCCTGCCCGGTGCACTGTTCCTTTCCGGCGTCCCCTCTAAACGCTGCCGCCGTTTTTCGTCCTGACACCGTTTTTCGTCCTGACGCCGTTTCTCGTCCTGACACCCTTTCTCGTCCTGACGCCGTTTCTTTTATCCGAACAGTTTCGCCCAAAAACTTTTTTCTTCTTCGGGAGCCGCCGCTTCAAACTGTTTGAGGCATTCTTTTTGCGCCTCAGTCAGCTTTGTCGGAATCAATACTTTAAATTCGACAAACAAGTCGCCGCGCCGGTCGGAATTCATATAGCGCATACCTTTGCCCTTGATGCGCAGCTTGTCGTTCGGCTGCGTGCCGGGCTTAACTTCGACTTCGATTTCCTCGCCGTCAATTCCTTTAAGCTTAAATTTGCCGCCCATCGCCGCCATCGCCATTGAAATCGGCGATACCGTAAACAAATCCGCACCGTCGCGCTCGTAGGTCTTATGCCTTTTTACCGTAATAAAGACATACAAATCCCCTTTCGGCCCGCCGCGTTTTCCGGCTTCTCCCTCTCCGGCGACGCGCATCCGCGTTCCGTTTTCAATTCCCGCCGGGATTTTGATTTTCAGGGATTTTTCCAGTTTTTCCTTGCCGGTTCCGCGGCATTTCTTGCACTTGTCCAAAATCACGCGCCCCGCACCGCGGCATTGCGGGCAGACCGTTTCAAACACAAAAAAGCCGCCCTGCTGGGTACGAACCTTGCCGCTGCCGCCGCATGTCGCACAGACCGGAGGCTCCTTGCCGTCCGCCGTCCCGTGCCCGTGGCAGGTTTCGCACTCTTTGGAGCTTGTAATGTTAATTTCCTTTTCCAGCCCGACATACGCTTCTTCAAGCGTCAGCGTTACGTCGTAACGGATATCATCGCCGCGCTGGGCATACGAACGCTGCCGCGCCCGCCCCTGCCCGGTAAATTCCGAAAATATGTCAGAAAACACGTCGGCAAAGCCCGCGCCGGTAAAGTCAAACCCGTTAAACGGATTTGCCCCTGCCCCCGCGCCGCCGAACCCGCCGGTAAACGCCTGATGCCCGTACCGGTCGTACGCAGCGCGTTTCTGCTCGTCTTTAAGGACTTCATAAGCCTCGTTGATATCCTTAAACTTCGCCTCCGCTTCCTTATTGTCGGGATTGCGGTCGGGATGGTACTGCATCGCCAGCTTGCGATATGCTTTTTTTATCTCTTCCCCTGATGCCGTTTTGGTAACGCCCAAAACCTCATAGTAGTCTGCCGTCGTCGTGCTCATGTCATATAACCGTCATTACGTTGCTTTTTTGAATATTCAATATTACTGTTTTAAATCTTATGGTTATTTAGGAATATTATTTCAATAATGCAAGTTTTATTTGGCGGTTATGCCACAATTATGCAAAATTTGCCCCCGCGCAAACCAACGGCACCGTCAAAATCAGTTGCAGTCGGAATAAGCTGCCGCCACCTTGTCGTTGCGCAAAATGACCTTGACGCTGCAGCTTACGGCGGCATTGTTTCCTGCCGAAACGTTCCGTCCCGCCGCGGTATATCCTCCGCCCGCAATGTTTCCGCTGCCGAAAGCGCCGTAATTCGCCGCCATGCCGTAATTTCCCGTCAGCCCGTCGCCGCCGTCCGAATTCAGGCTCGCTGCCCGCGTTCCGGTGCTTCCCGCCGCCGGCATATTGCTTCCTGCGGTTGTCATCGCGCCGCTGCCCGGTATGCTGCCGTTTCCGTTCGCCATATATTCTCCATTGCCCGGTATGCTGCCGTTCCCGCCCGGCAATGCGCCGTTCCCCGCCGGATTGTCATAGGAAATTATTTCCCCGCCCCCGACCGGCCGGTAATTGGTGTAATACACCCACATCACGGCTCCGTCATCCATATTTTTGACAATATTCGGCGCCCCGTTGTCATCCCAAAGCTCGGCAACGCTCTGCCCCTTATAGGTTGAAATCCCCTGCAGCGGATAATAAGCCGTCCGCTTGTCGGTAACCTGTTCCCACTGGCAGCCGCTCATTCCGAGCACTGCTCCCGCCAGCATCGCCCACCAGTAACGCATGATTTCCTCCTCCGGTTAAATTTTTTGTCTGCCCTGCCGTTCCTTTATGCCGATATAATCACGCCGCCCCGCCGAAACAACAGCCCGAACACAAAAAAAGCGCCGCTTTCTTCCGGCGCTTTCATTAAGCTGTACATTTCTCCGATAAGCTGCACATTTCTCCGATTGGCACAATGCGTTTCTCCAATCGGAGCAAAACATTAATAGACGTAACCGTTATACGCCGTCATTGCCGGCGCTCCGCCGCAATCGCTGTATGCGTTGCTGACGTACGTGCGGTAAAATTCCACCGTCAGCGTGCACAGGCTGTGCGGCTGATAATCGCCGAGCTCGCAGTAGCGCACGATTTTGCCGTCATCGGGTTCGTAATCGACATAATATGTCCACCGGACCGTATTGTTGCCGACATAGCGCGCATGCATCGGCTCTTCAAAATCATCAAAAAAATCGCGCATCTGCTGCCCCTGCTGAATGTCAAACCCTGCCGCATGGATAACATCTCCTTTCGGCGCCACATATTTCGTATAGGCAGCCCGCCGGGCAGTTTTACGATAAACCGGCGCATCTGCCGCCCCGTTGTCCCTGCGGTAGCTCGGCACATACGACGGGTCGCAGCAGCAGCCGGCCAAAAACAGCGTCATAAAGGCAATAGCAAACTTATACATCTTTCCATGTCTCCTCAAAACTAAATAAACTGATTGGTAAAAAGAAGCTAAAACTAACTTACTAACTCTAAAATAATTTCGTCCAGAAGGGGAAAACCCTTGTCCGTAAGTCTGATATTGGCGCCATCATAACACAGTAAATCTAATTGTGCAAGTCTTTTTGTCATTTTTTTTGACAAAAAGTCAAATAATTTAATGCCGCACGTCCGGTAAAAGCGTTCCGCATCAATCCCCTCCTTTATCCGCAGCCCCATCAGAACCAGCTCTTCCGCCCGTTCTTCCGGTGTCAAAATGTCGCCCAGCCTGCCGTCAACCGTCGCCCACAGCTGCGGTCTCCCCGTCGGATTTCCGCCTGCACTCCGCGTTCCCGCCTGATTTTTCGTATTCTGTATCTCTGCCGAAACCCCTGCCGAACGCCCGGTCGCACTCTGCGTTCCCGTCTCCCCTCTTATCTCGCTTCCGCCGTCCGTCCACAGCCGCAGCCGCCCGTGTGCCCCCTCGCCGATACCGATATAATCGCTGCCGCGCCAGTATGCCAGGTTATGTATACTCTCATCATCGGCCGCCGCAGCAAAATTCGAAACCTCGTACCGTTCCAGCCCGCGGCTGCGCAAATAAGAAACTGTTTGGTTATAAAGGGTTAAAGACGTCTCTTCATCTGCCGCCCGAACATTTTTGCGCGCAAAAACCGTTCCTTCCTCAATTGCCAGTTCATAAAGCGAAATATGCCTGAGCCCGAACCCAAGCGCCAAATCTATTTCCTTTTGCCAGTCATCCCACTTTTGTCCAGGCCGTGCGTAAATCAAATCAATCGAAAATTTCGGAAACGCCGCCGCGCCGAGTTCCATTGCGGCTATTGCGTCGTCAACCCCGTGCGTCCGCCCCAGAAATTTCAAATCAGCCGCATTCAGCGCCTGCACGCCGAGCGACAACCGGTTAATTCCCGCCGCCCGGAATCCCAGAAATTTCTCGCGTTCAAACGTATTCGGATTAGCCTCCAGCGAAACCTCCGCCCCTGAGACAATGTCAAAATGCCGTTCCAACTCTTCCAAAACCGCCTCAACCGCTCCCGGCGACAACAGCGACGGTGTTCCTCCGCCGAAAAAGACCGACGTTACGCGCCGTCTGCCTGAAACTTCGGCCATCTGCGCCAAACCATCCCCGCCTTTTTCCTCCTGTGGTGCCTTTCCGCACACTCCGGAAAAATAGGCAATATCCTCGCGGTAGCGCGAAACCAAAGCCCTCTCGTCAAACTCGCGCGGCAGTATCCCGCGAAAAAAGTCGCAGTACGGACACCGGCTCCGGCAGTACGGAAAATGGATATAGACCGCCAGCCCGTCGTCTGCCACAGCCTTGCGCTCTGTCACCGCCCCGTCGCCTGCCGCAGTCTTGCGCTCTGTCACCGGCCCGCCGTCTGCCGCAGCCTTGCGCTCCGCCGCAGCTTCGTCATCTCTCCCTGCCCCCGGCTTGCCGCCGCCATAAACGCCGTTTTTCATGCCGCCCGTTGTCCCTATCCCAGCTTGGCGCAGGCGGTTTCAATCTTCTCCTGCAGCGCCGCCATAAATTCCTTTTTCCCCGCATAATCGGCCATATTCATCGGCGGCATAAATTCAAACACCACTTTGCCCCGCCGCCGCAGAAATGCCCCTTTCGACCACACCAGGTCGGAATTAAGTGCCACCGGAACCACCGGCATATCCAGCCCTTCTGCCAAAAAGACAATCCCCGACTTATAGCCCTTGACCTGCCCGTGTTTGCAACGCGTGCCTTCCGGAAAGATAATGATGGACCGCCCGGCTGCCACCCGTTTTTTCGCTTCCGCCAGCATTCCCTTCATCGCTCTGGCTCCGGCGCCGCGGTCCACCGGGATCATGCCGTAAAGCGCCTGCCCCCAGCCAAACAGCGGAATATAAGTCAGTTCTTTTTTCAGCACAAACACCGAATGCGGGATGATGTCGGTATAGGCATAAGTTTCAAACGCCGATTCATGCTTGCTGGCAAAAATCACCCCCGGCGTGATGTATTCTTTTCCCCGCACTTCTATCGTAATTCCGCACAGCTTAAGCATTCCGCTCCAGATGACCGGGTGCAAAAATTTGTCCCACATCGCCACCATCGCCGGCCGCGAAAACACCCCGACCGGCAGGCTGACGACAAACCCCAGCGCCATCGCCGGATAAAAATACAAATTGGCAACCAATGAACGTAAAAACAGCATCATATCTCTAATCCTAACAAAATTTACAGACCCAAACCTCTCAAATTCTGACAAAATTTCACAGCCCCAACAGGTTATATTGCGCATATACCAGCAAAAACTTGGTGTATTCCGCCGCCATAAACCGGAAACTGCGCCAGTTTTTCCACCATTCCGGCGACACGTTCGGCGTATCCGCCGCAACAAAATGCATCACGGCCTCCGGCATCTCGTGTTCCAGCTCCAGCCGGCTGCGCGGGATATGGTAAAACGATGTCACGACATAAAATTCCTTCATGCCGTATTTGCCTGCCCATTCCCGCACTTCCCGCGCGTTGCCCACCGTATCGGTCGCCCGGTAGCCGAGGTCAATCGGCTGGCTGCTTTCAAGCCTGATATCCTCGCGCGATGTAATGACCTGCAGCCCTATCCCCGGCTGCACGCCGGAAATCAGCAGGCGCTCGCCGTAACCGCCGTTCAGCAGTTCCACCGCCTTGGCTATCCTGTTCCGCCCTCCGGTCAGTACCGCAATGCCTACCGGAGGCGTTTCCGCCGCCGCTGCGCCAAACCTTCCGTCCAGCACCGCGCGGGTAACGTCCAGATAAGCATAGCCGTACCGCCGGTCAGGCTCCAGCATTGCCCCTTCCGCCCATTCGTTCCAGGCATTGACAAACACCAGCCTTTCATCGCCGGCAAATTTTTCCTTCGTATCTTTCACCGCATAGTCGAGCCACCGCCCGTACACCTCCGGCGTCGTCCCGTCAAAGACCAGCGCCCCCGAATACGCCTTGCGCGGCGTATTGTCCCAGCGCGGAAAGACGGTGCGGAACGTTTTAAACGCATAATCCTTCTTCATCTTGCCGGAATTGATGTATTCCGCCCAGTCAAACACGCGGAAATCCGCCCGTTCGTCAATTTTCGCCGTGTTTTTCTGCCGCAGCCCGTAGATGTTGTCCAGCTCAAACTCCATCACTGCGTCCAGCCCCCAGTCCGCCGGGTTGTCATAAAAGCCGAACGCCTTGGTAGCTACGATATACGGCTCGCCGACGCCGTGCTCGCGCCCGAACTGTTTCAGATACGCCGCAAACGCGCGAAAAAGCTCCTTGCCGATTGGCGCCGGACGGTACACGATAAACAGCGGCCGCCCGTTGACGCGGATATAGCGCGGATCCTGAAAAAACGGCAGCAGGTCTTTTGCAAACGGTTCAAAATCCTCTCGCGAGAAAGTCTGTTCCATCAGCAGTTCACGGTTGCCGCCGTCCCAGCGCTTCGACCAGTTTTCATTCGCCCAGTGCAGACAGAACGGCAGGTTCAGCGCCGGATTGGCCAGATAATTATAGACCGGCTTTTCCATCAGCTTTTTGCCCGAAAACCAGTAGTAATAGAACGCAAACCCGCCGATGCCGTAGTTCTGCGCCAGCTCAACCTGCCGTTTCATCGCATCGTCATGCGTTAAATCGTAAAACCCGACGTCAATCGGCAGCTTCGGCTGATAATGCCCGGCAAACATCGGCCTTGCGGCGGTAACGTTTGTCCATTCCGTAAATCCCCGCCCGTGCCAGCGGTTATTTTCCTCAAACTGATGATATTGCGGCAGATACAGCGCAATCACGCGCACGGCGTTTTCTTTGCCGGCCCTGGCGCCTGACGTGCCTGCCCCGTCTTCAGATTTTCCGGCCCCGTTGCCCGGCATGCCGGCCCTGTCTTCAGATTTGCCAGC
>ERZ780177.3312-NODE-3312-length-12240-cov-4.729914_pt1 | contig 12240 bp, 11 predicted proteins | sample MGYA00510973_ERZ780177 | MGnify/ENA primary metagenome ERZ780177 (study PRJEB29588, sample SAMEA2144396) | human gut metagenome | biome: human gut; feature: human-associated habitat; material: faeces | place: Denmark | collected 2008/2010 ...
TTTTGTCGGGCAAAAATTCTTTCTGCCGTTTTACAAATTGTTTACAAAGTGTTTGCAGGATTTGGTGGAATTGACCGTGCGACGGGGAGTAAAATCAAGGCGTAAAACAAAGCAGACAAAAAGGAGAAAAAAGAAATGAAATCAAAAACAAGAATGATGAGTATTTTGGCAATCGCGCTTGTGCTCGTTGTGGCGTTGTCGGCTGTATTCGTCGGCTGCGGCAAAACGGAAAAGGTTAAAATCACAGGTTCGACGTCTGTTGCGCCTCTCATGAAGGTGCTCGCCGCAGCTTACGAAAAGGAGAACAAAAACGTGCGCATCGAGGTCGGCGAAGGCGGAAGCTCCCAAGGAATTAAGGATACGCAGGATGGCAAAAACGACATAGGTATGGCAAGCCGCGACCTTAAAAAAGACTCCGTGACGGGAGAGTACACCGAAACGGGGCTGGACAAAATCCAAATAGCTTACGACGGCGTGGCGGTAATCATCAACAAAGAGGCTTCAATCGAAGGCAACAACGTAACCAACGAGCAGCTTTACGCGCTGTATGCTTACGGCACCCCGATAGGCGGAATCTCACTTCCCGTCAGCCGCGAGGACGGCAGCGGAACACGCGAGGCTTTTGACGAAAAGATTACCGATGCGGAAGGAAACAAGCTCATTGACCTGACGAAATTTACGTCGGGAATACAGATTGCCAACGGCACAAACATTGTCATGACGGACGTTGCGGGAAACGTCGCAAAGCTGGGATATATTTCCATGGGTTCGCTCAACGACACCGTCAAGGCGGTTAAGTACAACGGAGTGGAGCCTACCGTCGAAAATGTCAAAAACGGCACCTACAAGCTTGCGAGACCTTTTTTGATAGTGACCAAATCGGGTGCGGAGCTGTCGCAGGCGGCAAAGGACTTCATCGATTTTATTCTTTCGGAAGCAGGACAGAAGATAGTTGCGGAAGAAGGCTATGTGGCTATGTAAGAGTTGCGGCGTACTGAAATGGAACATTTTGCAAACGTAAAGGAACTTAATCAATCATCTGCAAGAGATAAAGCGGCAAGGGCGGTTTTTACCGCCTCCGCTTTCTTTTCCGTTGTGGCGGTTGCGGGAATCGTGTTTTTTATTATGCTGGAAAGCCTGCCCGCTTTTTCGGAAATAGGAGCGCTGAATTTTATTTTCGGTACCACGTGGGCGCCTACGAAGGATTTTTTGCCCGTGTCCGAGAGATTCGGAATCCTGCCCATGATAGTCGGGAGTCTGGTCGTTACCGCGGGAGCGACGCTTGTCGGCGGAACCATGGGAGTGTTTACCGCCGTATTTCTCGCTTATTTTTGTCCCAAGAGATTAAAAGCCGTCTTCAATCAGGTGATAAATCTGCTTGCGGGCATTCCGTCAATCGTTTACGGATATTTCGGGCTTGTCGTTCTGGTGCCGCTGCTTGCCGAAGTATCCCCGACGAATTCGGGGCAGGGGGCGCTTGCCGGCTCTTTAATACTCGGAATAATGATTTTGCCTACCGTTGCAAGCATAGTGCGCAACAGTATAGAGTCCGTGCCCGAGGCTTATTTCGAGGGAGCGTTGGCGCTCGGTTGCAGCAGGGAGCAGGCGGTTTTCAAGACCGTTTTGCCCGCCGCGAAAAGCGGTACGGTGACGGGAGTGATTATGGGCATAGGCAGGGCGGTGGGCGAAACAATGGCGGTCATGATGGTTGCGGGAAACACGCCGCAGTTTATCGAAGGGCCGTTTACAAGCATAAGGACGCTTACTGTAAATATCGTCATGGATATGAATTATGCCGAAGGACTGCATTTGCAGGCTCTGATTGCTACGGGGTTCGTGCTGCTTGTGCTCGTGTTGCTTTTAAACGCACTGATTGCCGCAATCAACCGCAGAAAAAAGCCCCTTGACAAAAAGACGGCATTAAAACCCCGCGACGGCGGCGGGCAGTCGGGAGCAGCGCCCGTTTTCAAAAGCACGGGCGCGCTTTGCAGGGGTTTGAAATACGCCGCCGTTGTCGTCGCCTGCATCGTGGCTTTATGTCTGGTTTTTCTTATAGGCTTTGTATTTGTAAAGGGAGTGGGACACATAAGCTTTGATTTGCTTTTCGGAGAGTCGGGCAACGACAAAATGACTTTGAGACCCGCGTTTGTCAGCACGGGTATGCTTATCGCGCTGGCGCTCGTCGTCGCGCTGCCCATAGGCGTGGCGACCGCCGTGTATCTTGCGGAGTATTCCAAACGCGGCAGCAGGGCGGTCAAGACCGTCAGGCTGTTTGTTGACACGCTCGCAAGCATACCGAGCATTGTTTTCGGACTTTTCGGCGCGCTGGTGTTCGGAGGACTTATGGGAATGGATTATAGCCTGCTTGCAGGCGGTCTCACACTCGCGCTTATTATTCTGCCCACAATCATAAGAGCCACGGAGGAGAGTATTCTTGCCGTTCCCGACAGTCTCAGGGAGGCGGGGCTTGCTCTCGGCGCCGGCAAGGCGCGCACTATTTTCAAGGTTGTGCTGCCTGCGGCGATGAGCGGAATAGTGACTTCCATAATTTTGAGTATAGGAAGAATTGTGGGCGAATCTGCCGCGCTGATATACACTGCGGGCGCCGTGCCCTACACTCCGTCGGGCTATCTCGACCAAGGCAGCTCTTTTGCCGTGATGATGTGGATGTTCGCGGGAGAAGGGATGTATGTGGACAGCGCTTACGCAACCGCGTGTATACTTATGATTTTCGTGGCGCTCTTGAATCTGCTGGTGACGCTTTGCGAAAGAAAATTCAGAAAAAAACAGGGAATTGCAAAATGAGTATAAGATATTTGTTCGGGAAGAAAAAAGCGTATACAGACGCCGCAACAAAAACAAAAGAAAAAACGACAGGCTCAAAGGCGCGGAGTATTTCGGACTTTGCTTTCGACGGAGACGTTGCCGTGAAAACGGAAAACCTGGACTTGTTTTACGGCGAAATGCAGGCGTTGAAGCATATCGACATGACCGTGCCTACAAGAAAGGTCACTGCGCTTATCGGACCGTCGGGCTGCGGCAAGTCCACGCTTCTGCGCACTTTCAATCGCATGAACGACCTTGTAGAGGGCTGCAAAGTTTCGGGTTCCGTGAAAATCGGAGGCACGGACGTTTATCAAACAAACGTAAATCTCACCGCGCTGCGCAAAAACGTGGGCATGGTATTTCAAAAGCCCAATCCCTTTCCCATGAGTATTTACGACAACGTGGCTTTCGGCCCCCGCAACTTCGGTATAAAAAACAAGGCGGAGCTGGACTTCATAGTGGAAACGTCGCTCAAACAGGCTGCTATGTGGGACGAATTGAAGGACAGACTGGGCAAAAGCGCGCTCGGCATTTCGGGCGGGCAGCAGCAGCGGCTGTGCATTGCGCGGGCGCTTGCGGTCAGCCCGCAGATTTTGCTGATGGACGAACCGACAAGCGCGCTGGACCCCATTTCCACGGGAAAAATAGAGGAGCTTTGCATGGAGCTTAAAGAAAACGTAACAATTTTGATCGTTACGCACAATATGCAGCAGGCTGCACGCATATCCGACAAAACGGGCTTTTTCCTGCTGGGCGACCTTGTGGAGTACGGCGACACGGAGCAAATTTTTTCCGCGCCGCAAAACCCCGAAACGGAAAAATACATTACCGGACGTTTCGGTTGACGGAGGCTTGTATGACGACGAGAAAATTTTACGAAGAGGAGCTTTGCGAGCTTAAACAAAGCTTGACATCGATGTGTCTTGCGGTCGAGCGCATGATAGAGGACAGCATAAAGGCGCTTGTGGAGCAGGACGGGGAGCTTGCGCGCTCCGTTGTCGCGCGGGACAAGCGGGTGGACGAAACGGAGCTTGACATAGAAAAGCGCTGTATGCGGCTTTTACTCATCGAGCAGCCTGTCGCGCGCGACTTCCGCGAGGTTTCAACCGCGCTTAAACTGATTACCGACATAGAACGCATAGGCGATCAGGCGGCGGATATAGCCGAAATCGTTTCCAATTTGAAGGATGAAGCGTATATCAAAAGGCTTACGCACACTGTCAGGATGGGCAGGCTTGCAGTCAGGATGGTGCACGACGGAGTTGCGTCCTTTATCAACGGTGACGAAGCGCTGGCGGACGAAACGATTGCCCGCGACGACGAGATGGACGCGCTGTTTTTGACGGTAAAAAACGAACTTGTAGAACTGATAAAAAAGGACAGCTCAAACGCCGACCAAGCAATAATGTTTATGATGATAGCCAAATATCTCGAAAGAATAGGAGACCACGCCGTGAATGTCTGCGAATGGACAAAATACTCCGAAACGGGAGTGCACATCAAATATTGAAAGTCAGAGAGGCGCGGAAATTTTCTACACAGGGAACATTTTGAATAGTATAAAAGGATAACGAAAAATCGTTATCCTTTTATTTTGATTTGGAAATTCTTTACTTTCGATGAGTATAGCCAACTCGTTTTGATGATTTATTTGCTTGACTTTCTTCTGTTGTGTTCTTTACATAAAAGTTGACAATTGTCAATATTTGTTTTACCGCCTTCACACCACGGTTTTATGTGGTCGGCTTCCATTTCTTCAAGTTCATAGTGTGTTTTTTTGCTGTTTTCGGCAACGCAATAAGGGCAATTTCCTTTTTGACGTTCATAAACTTTTCGTTTTTCGTTATCTGTAAAAGAACGTATATTAAGGTGTTTTTCGTCGCCGGAAAGCAGATATTCATAAATTCCCGAATGCTTTGTCACATCGTCGTCCTGCATTAAAGAAACAATTTTTTCTTCCAATTCTTGCGGATTGTAGACCTTAGTTCCGTATGTATTAAAAAGAATACCCCATTTAAGACCTTTCATTTCTTTTCGGTATCGGGGGAATATCGTCTGCACCCAAGATATAACAGATTGAAAATATTGCCACAACGGCGTTGCGTGGTTGTCGTGTTGGTGTATTGACATATAATCTTCGATTTTTATATTTTCTCTTGCGGAAATCCACGCTAAAACCGTTTCCAAATAGTCTTGTCTGTTGGCTTCGCCGTTAATATATTTATTTGCCAAAAGGTAAGCCACACAACCGTTTTTGGAAAAATATCTTTTGGCGTCCGAAAGCCACTCGCCCGCATATACGGCGTTGCGCAGCTCTTGCTCCTTTAACTGTATTCCCGCAATATTGATTATCTTAAACCAATCAAGTTTTTCTTTGTCGTTGCCCTTGCAAATATAAATCATGAGGGGATACTCTAAAATTTGATTTTTTTCCGTTTCCGTGAGATTATGAAAAGCACGACTGTTAAGCGAGAAATCGCCGTTTACATATTGACACAAAGAAATAGTGCGTTGTTGACCGTCTAACAGTTCATAATTGCCGTTTTCATCTTCAACCCAATACATAACATTAAGGGGAAAGCCTTTTATGACTGTTTCTATAACGGCGTCGCGTTGTTTTTCCTTGTAAACAAATTCACGCTGAAACGCAGGACGGATATTTAATTTTCCTCCATAGCCGACAACGCCGTTTTCCCGACTGTCCTCATAACCGTAGACAATGTCTCTGATTTTTATTTCATGTAGTTCTATTTTCATTTTTGCCCCTTTTTCTTATGATAATTCTGAAATATTTGGCATTTCCGTTTATCATGGACAAATATTTACCTTCTTTTCTCGTGGATTCATTGTCCAATATACTATATCTGCCTATGCCGTCTATTATTTCAAACTGCGACGGATTGTATTTGTCTAAAAATGTAATAGGTACGCCCATTAAACCATCGTAATCTGCGGGAATATCAGCGGTTTTATCTACGTTTATTGCATCATAGTTATCGTATTTTTGATAATCTTCAAGTGAGTATGATTTATATAGCAACAACTCTTCGTGGCGCTGTCTATAATCTAGATTCGTAAACCACCTTATGCCTTTAACTCTTATATATTTTTTACCTTTTTCGTCAATTCTGCAAGCTGCCGCATTCAAAGGATATGAATCGGGCACTTGAAACTCCCTGTCGCCGCTATGGATACTTGCTCCCAACCAAATCAAATTATTCTTAATCAATGGAAAAATTTCTTTGTATGTTATGGCGTTTTGATTGCCTATTATGATAAATTTTTTTTCGTATAATATGAGTTGGGCAACGTATTCGCGGAATAATGAAAACGGGGGGTTGGTTACTACTATATCGGATGCTTTCAAAAGGTCAATACACTCTTGAGAACGAAAATCTCCGTCGCCTTGCAATATGTCGAGAGTATTTTTCTTATTTTTCAAAAGATATTCGACGTCTGATAAATCAATCGCACCGTCGCCGTTATAATCAAGAACCTCGGAAATTTCGATTTTATAGGGTTGTTTCCCGTTTTCGGTTTCTAATACTATATTTTCATTATCTAAAAGCGAAAGTTGTAACCACGCGACAGGCGAAGTTGCGTAACAAGTACATATCAATTTTTTCAGCCCTAAAAAATTAAAATTCATGGCAAAATATTTAAAAAAATTACTTTCAAAAGGGTCGTCGCAATTACAAAAAACCGTTTTGCCGAAAAAATCCGTTTTGTAATGTTTTAATTCTTTTTCGATATCTGCAAGCTGTGTGTAAAATTCGTCGTTTTTGGCTTTGTCGGCTTTTCTTAAACTAGAATTTTTAGACATTAATTTGATGCTCCTGAAATTTTAGTCGCACCGTTTATAATAAAAAAGTGCGCAACCGGAGTTACGCACATAAAACGCAAACTCCTTGTCGCTACACAAATAAACAGAAATGAACAAACACTCCCATTTGGAATTTGCATTTTTGTCAAATTACTTTAATGGGAGTATGACCAAAAAAGAGTATGATAACCCCTTGTTTGTCCATCTCTAAAATATATTTATTTGTGTAGCGTATTCAGTATAATACAATTTTCTTGTTTTTTCAATCAGTTTTAATGAATAAAAGAAAACCCGACTGAAAAAAAATCGGGTTTTAAACTTATTTTTTATACGAAAAGAGGGGCTCCGCGTCTTTTTTATTTTATGTCAATTCCCAAATGTGTCCGCAGCCTGTGCTGCAAGGGAGTTTTGACTGCAATTTTCGCATTCTGTCCAAACAAAAAAGTCTTCAAAAGCCGCAACAAGCTCTCGGGCAATCCGTCCTTGTCCGCAGGGCCGGCGTATTCTGTGTGCCGCGTCGGGCTGTCTGCGCCGTCGGGGCGCGTCCTTCGTCAAGCAGAATTTTTGCCGTTTTGTCGTTGATAAGCGTCTCCTACTCACCGTTTGCAGTTTTTGTTTTTGGGGCAGTGGTCGCACTCCATGTTGCAGCCGCGATGCTTTATCAGCAGCTTTATTCCCGTATAGAGGAATACGGCGGCGGCAAGCGTGCCGACAACGCTCCAAAACACCATATTGTTTTTTGCGTAAAGTATGCCCGCCTGATATATGACAAGAGACACGACGTAGGCAAAGCAAATCTGAAAAGCGATTGCAAACCAACCCGTTTTCGCGCTGTGCAGTTCTCTGAAAGAAGCGGCGATTGCCGAAATGCATGGGGCCGCAAGCAGATTGAAGGTCATGAAGGAATAAGCGGACAACGGAGTGAACATTGTTCCGTCCACGCCTAAAATGTTGAGCGTCGTGACAACCGTTTCCTTTGCCGCAAGGCCTGTCAGCGTTGCGACAGCCGTCTGCCAGTTTCCCCAACCCAGCGGCTTGAACACGGGCGCAAGCAGGCGTCCCATTTCCGCGAGAATACTGCGGTCGGGGGAAACGCCGTAGGAGAATTTGTAATCAAAGCTCTGCAAAAACCAAAGAACGATGCTTGCGGCGAGTATTACCGTTGACGCTCGCAAAAGAAACGCTTTGCCGCGCTCCCACATTTCTTTGAGCACGTTGGAGGCTTTGGGCAGGCGGTAGGAGGGCAGCTCCATGATGAAGGTGTCTCTTACCGTTGTTTTTCTGCGCTTGAACACTTTGAGAATCAGTCCTCCCGCAACCACCGAAAAAATGCCCACGAAGTACATGGAGGTGGCGGCAAGCGCGCTGCCGTTGAACACGGCAGTCGTAAAAAACGCAAACAAAGGCAGCTTTGCGCTGCACGGAATAAAAGGCGTGAGTATAATGGTGTTGTTTCTTTCGTTTACGTTTTTTATGGTGCGCGCGGACATAATGGCGGGAACAGCCGCAGCCGACTACCATCGACACAAAGGACTTGCCCGACAAGCCGATTGCGTTGCACAGGCGGTCCATAATGAACGCCACCCTCGACATGTAGCCGGAAGCTTCGAGTATGGCAATCAGTCCGAAAAGAATCATGATTTGCGGCACAAAGCCGACGACTGCAAGAACGCCGGCAATCACGCCGTCGCAAACGAGAGAGGACAGCCATTGCGGCGAAGATACGGAATCAAGTCCGCTTCTTACCCATTCCTGAAACCAAGGGGTGAAATCGTCGTTTATCAGAGAGGTTATCCATCCGCCTATGGTCTGAATGGAAATCATGAAGACGAGAAACATCACTACGGCGAATATCGGGAAGGCGAGCCATTTGTTGGTCACTACTTTGTCTATTTTGTCGGAAAGAGACAAGCCGTCGTTTTTTTGGGACTTTTTTCTTTTGCTTTGTTTTTTGTCCGAGTCGTCTGCCGTCTGCCGCGCGACGCTCCTTGTCGCTTTGCAGGCAATCACGTTTAATTGGTCGTATCTTTGTTTGGCTATTTCCGACGAAAGCGAATTTTTGTATTTGTTTTCCAATTCGGCATTGAGGCCGTTTATCAGTTCGGTTTGCGACGGACTGAGACAGGCGGCGTCGGTTACGAGACTGTCTTTTTCCAAAAGCTTAAGCGAAATCCAACGCTTGTTGACGGGAATTTTCACGGCTTTTGAAATTTTGTCCAGCGCGCTTTCCACGTCGGCAAAATAGGTGAGCGCAGACTCTTTTTTTATTACCTCTTTGCCGCAAAAGCTCATAAGCTCGTCTACGCCCGTGTTTTTGGAGGCGGAAACGGAAAAAAACGGACAGCCGAAAACCTTTTCCAGCGCGGCGCCGTCTATGCCTATGCCCTTTGCCCGCGCCTCGTCCTCCATGTTGAGCGCCACCACGACGGGTATGTCGAGTTCAAGGAGCTGACTTGTCAGGAAAAGATTTCTTTCGAGATTTGTGGAGTCCACGACGTCGATAATCAGGTCGGGGCGGTCGTTGTTTATGTAGTTGTGGGCAACCTCTTCGTCGACAGATAGGGGAGTAAGAGAGTAGATGCCCGGCAAATCCACGATTTTTAAGGAGGTGTCCTTAAAATAGCGACCCTCCTTTCTTTCCACCGTAACGCCCGGCCAGTTGCCGATGTGTTGGTGGGATTTGGTCAGCAGGTTGAAAAGCGTGGTTTTGCCGCTGTTGGGATTTCCCGCCAGAGCGATTGTCTTTCTGACGGGGCTTTTTTCTTTTTTGTTTTTCACTTGCGCTTTGCCTCCGTCTTTGCGGCTGTCGTGCCTTTCAGCCTGTCAACGCTTATATGCTCCGCGTCGGTGTTTCTTATGCACAGCGAGTAGCCTCTGACGCAGATTTCCATGGGGTCTCCCAACGGCGCGCGTTTTTTTACGTAAACGAGAGTTTCGGGGACGAGCCCCATTTCGGAAAAACGCGCCTTTATGTCGTCGCGCAGGGATACGGTTTTTATGACGCAGTAGCTCTCAGCCTTTATACGGTCGAGCGTGGTGATGGAATTGTCGCTTTTCATATAGCTCCGTAGGAAGTATTTTTCTTTCTATATATTATAGATAAGAACAGGCGCCTTATATGCCCCTTTCTTCAAATAAGTTAGCATACGCTAACTCCCGACACATTATAAAACAGCGCGGCTTTGAGTGTCAAGCGGAAAACCTAAAAAAGCAAGCCAAGAACTTTTTCAAAAACATTGTCGAAATCGCTTGATTTTTTTAAAGGTATTCTATATAATTGTGCAGGTCGGTCGAAGGGCGGGCGTTTTACATCTCGGACAGGTTTTTTTGCGTTAAAAAAGGGCGGAACAAAGCCGAAAAAGGACTCCGAAAAAAGTCGAAAATTTTTTTTGGAAAATGCAAAAAAATCGTTGACAAACCTTTTGGGTTGTGGTAAGATGTTTAGGCTGTCGGTTGCGACCGACGCAAAACACCTCACTGACGTGAGCGCAAAGAACATTGACAACTGCATAGAACAAGTAAAAGTAGGCAAAAATATTTTCAGTGTTAATATGCAAATTACAATTACAAATTGCGAATTTGCGAGTAACAAGAAAGAGTAATCAAGGACAATCTTAAAATATTTCGTAGAAATACGATCAAGCTACAAAGAGCGTATGGTGGATGCCTTGGCATTAGGCGCCGATGAAGGACGTGACAAGCTGCGATAAGCTGCGGTGAGTGGCAAATACACTTTGACCCGCAGATTTCCGAATGAGGAAACTCACTATGTTGAAGACATAGTATCTTTACACGAATAAAATAGTGTATCGAGGGGAACCCGGAGAACTGAAACATCTCATTATCCGGAGGAAAAGAAAGAAAATATTCGATTTCCTGAGTAGTGGCGAGCGAAAGGGAAGGAGCCCAAACCGTTTGTAGAAATATAAACGGGGTTGAGAACTGCGTAACCGACCGATTTTGATAGTCGAAGCACTTGGAAAGGTGTGCCATAGAGAGTGACAGCCTCGTAGGCGAAATCAAAATGGTCGCGGCAGAGTTCCAGAGTACCACAGGACACGTGGAATCCGGTGGGAATACAAGGAGGACCATCTCCTAAGGCTAAATACGACCTAATGACCTATAGAGTATAGTACCGTGAGGGAAAGGTGAAAAGAACCCCGGGAGGGGAGTGAAATAGAATCTGAAACCATATGCTTACAAGCAGAGATAGCACGACTTAACGTGTGGTCTCGTACTTTTTGTAGAACGGACCGGCGAGTTACGATGCGTAGCAAGGTTAAGGTATTAAGTACCGGAGCCGAAGCGAAAGCGAGTCTGAACAGGGCGTTCAGTTGCGCGTCGTAGACCCGAAACCGAGTGACCTATCCATGAACAGGTTGAAGCAGTGGTAAAACACTGTGGAGGACCGAACCCACGCCTGTTAAAATAGTCGGGGATGATTTGTGGATAGCGGAGAAATTCTAATCGAACTCGGATATAGCTGGTTCTCCTCGAAATAGCTTTAGGGCTAGCCTCCGAATTTAGATTATTGAAGGTAGAGCACTGTATGGGCTAGGGGACTTCACGGTTTACCGAACCTTAACAAACTTCGAATTTCAATTAATTATGTCGGGGAGTCAGACTGCGTGAGATAAGTTTCGTAGTCAAAAGGGAAACAGCCCAGACCTACAGCTAAGGTCCCCAAATTCAGGTTAAGTGGAAAAGGATGTATCGTTGCTAAAACAACCAGGATGTTGGCTTAGAAGCAGCCACTCATTCAAAGAGTGCGTAATAGCTCACTGGTCGAGTGACGACGCGCCGAAGATTAACGGGGCTAAAACCTGATACCGAAGCTTAGGAATGATTTTTAATCATTGGTAGAGGAGCAATGTATGCGCGCAGAAGCCGTATCGAAAGGGGCGGTGGAGTGCATACAAGAGAGAATGCCGGTATAAGTAGCGAAAGTGAGGTGAGAATCCTCACCATCGAAAGTCTAAGGTTTCCTGGGGAAGGTTCGTCCCCCCAGGGTCAGTCGGGGCCTAAGTCGAGGGCGAAAGCCGTAGATGATGGACAGTAGGTTGATATTCCTGCACCGCCACTGGACGTTTTTACCGATGCAATGACACAGAAGGATAGTTGATCCCCGCGGATGGTAAAGTGGGGTCGGCACACGAGGCCGGAGCGTAGTGAAGTACGCGCTCCGTTAAGGCAGAGTGTGAGGTTAAGCGAAATTAAGTAGTAGTTTCAATGAATCCACGCTGGCGAGAAAAGTTGCTAGGGAGAAAAGTGGCGCCCGTACCGCAAACCGACACAGGTAGACGATGAGAGAATCATAAGATGATCGGGAGAACTCTTGTTAAGGAACTCGGCAAAATGACCCCGTAACTTCGGGAGAAGGGGTGCCACAGCGATGTGGCCGCAGTGAATAGTCCCAAGCAACTGTTTATCAAAAACACAGGTCTCTGCTAAATCGAAAGATGAAGTATAGGGGCTGACGCCTGCCCAGTGCTGGAAGGTTAAGGGGAGCTGTTAGCGCAAGCGAAGCGGTGAACTTAAGCCCCAGTGAACGGCGGCCGTAACTATAACGGTCCTAAGGTAGCGAAATTCCT
>ERZ780177.3319-NODE-3319-length-12226-cov-4.166790_pt1 | contig 12226 bp, 7 predicted proteins | sample MGYA00510973_ERZ780177 | MGnify/ENA primary metagenome ERZ780177 (study PRJEB29588, sample SAMEA2144396) | human gut metagenome | biome: human gut; feature: human-associated habitat; material: faeces | place: Denmark | collected 2008/2010 ...
GTTGGCATGTTTTGACCCCAACATCATTTTAATAAGAGTATAACTCAGCCAATATAAAAAGTATTATCATTATATTGTAAAAACCATGTAAAATATTCTGCAGAACAAAACAATTTCCAAAATAATCCGTACTCACTTGAATAAATATCAATTCAATGATACACTGAATCGATAAAACCATTTTGATTGCAGGATAATTCCAAGATTTTCAATATAAAGCCACAGGGGAGGTCACAATATGCTTCGTGAAGGAGATTTAAACGAAATATCAGATGGAAGACTATACACATTAAATGATCTTGTACGCGCAGACTGTCAGGACTGCACAGGTTGTTCGGCGTGCTGCCACGGTATGGGCAATTCCATTGTCCTCACACCTTATGATGTATGTCTGCTCACCAACAACCTCTCATGCAGCTTTGAACAGCTCATAGCCGACCGTGTCGAATTAAGTGTAATCGACGGACTTATTCTTCCAAGCCTTAAGATGACCGGTGACATGGAGCAATGCTCATTTCTTGATGAGAACGGCAGGTGCAGCATACACTCCTTCAGACCGGGAATATGCAGGCTGTTCCCACTCGGACGCATATACGATGAAAATGGCTTCAAATATTTTCTACAGACAGGTGAGTGCCTTAACAACCACCGCACAAAAATCAAGGTAGAAAAGTGGCTGGACACTCCCGATATAGAGAAGAATGAAAGGTTTATATGGGAATGGCATGAGCTTTTGAAAAAGCTGCGAAACGCAACAAAGGCTGACCCGGATTACGAATCAGCCAAGAAGCGCAACATAATGCTGCTTCAGATGTTTTATTTTACACCGTACAGTATTGAAGCTTTCTATTCGCAGATAGAGGAGCGCATGGCACTTATCTAATCAGAAATTTTTTCCATGAAGTAAAGCCTTGAGGCAAAATCAGGGAAATGCCTTACCTCCTCAGAAAAACCCGTGGCGGCAAAGGCCTGCTTCAGCCTGACACCGCAATTCATCAGCATGCTTCCGCTCAGCTCATACATTTCCGTCTCCCCCGGCATGGTTACGAATTTTGCGACCATGCCATGAAGAAGTGAGCCCTGTCTTATATGAATCGGTGCGACCGTATTTATCAAATCTCCGAATTCTTTTACATTATGCTTTAACGGTCTGTTATAAAAGCTATAGACAGCCTCAGGGTCAAGTCCTGCAGCATAGTATTCCTCATTCTGCGTATTCGCACGGACAAGCTCCTGCATTATCAGCCCTGCCGCCCTGCCTGCCTCCTCATCCACAACCGTCCACTGATGAATATTCCCGGTGCGCTGGCGGTAGAAGCTGCCAAACTGCATAGCGTGTCTCCATTTTTTGTAAATATCTATCTGTGTCTTTATCTCGCTCCTTTCAGCCCTGCTCATATCCACAAGATTACACTCGTAACCGCATATTCCAAAAGCCGCCACGTTAAAGCGTGTTGACAGCGGTGTAACGCGGAGCGTCTGATGATTCGGGCATACCGAGACATGAGCCGAAACAGTTGACATTGGATAGCCGTAGCTCAGCCCCTCCTGTATATAGGCTCTGCTCACCGCATCCGTGTTATCGCTCGCCCATATCTGTGGGAAATAGCATAATATACCAAGGTCAAAGCGGTTGCCCCCGGCTGCACAGCCTTCAAAAAGTATATGCGGAAAGCGCTCAGTCAACGTCCTCATAATCCTGCCAAGTGCCATCACATAGCGGTGCGCTGTCTCGCCCTGTGGTCTTCCCTGCGCCTTGAGATATTTAGAGTAATAATCGGAAAAAATCCTGTTCATATCCCATTTTACATAAGCAATATTCGCCGATGAAAACACCTTGGTCATACTGTCAATTATATATTCCGTAACCTCAGGATTACACAGGTCAAGTATTCTCTGATTGCGTCCTTCTGAGTGCGCACAGCCCGGAATATCCATCGCCCAGTCCGGGTGCAGCCTGTACAAGTCGCTGTTTACATTGAGCATCTCCGGCTCAACCCATATTCCGAATGACATTCCGAGTGCATTTATCTTGTCACATATACCCTTAAGCCCATTCGGAAGCTTCTTCTTATTCACATACCAGTCTCCAAGTGAGCTGCTGTCATCATCCCTGTTTCCAAACCAGCCATCATCCATGACAAAAAGCTCAATGCCCACATCATGTCCCGCCTTTGCAAGCTCATATAGCTTTCTCTCGCTTATATCAAAATATGCTGCCTCCCAACTGTTAAGCAGCACAGGGCGTTCCTTATACTGCCACTGTCCTCGCACTATGTGCTTTCTCACGAAGTCATGCATATTCCTGCTCATGGCATTGAAGCCCTTGTCCGAATAGGTCATTACCGCCTCCGGCGCTTCGAAGGTCTCCCCTGCGTCCAATATATAAGAAAATGACTGAGGATTTATACCGGCCACTATGCGCGTGCTGTCACACATGCCAGCCTCCACAGCCTCATAGTGATTCCCGCTGTAGATGAGATTAAGCCCGATACAGCTTCCCTGATCCTGCGTGGTATCCTTCTTAGATATCATCACAAACGGATTGGCTCTGCTCGAAGATGTCCCGGTATAGGAGAAGTTGACATGCTTTCCTGCCGTGACAACTGTATCATGCCTTTCCATCTCCCGCGCCCACGCTCCGTTAAAGGTCGTGAATACATACCCTGCTCCGTCAATGTCCATCAGCATGCTCATAACACGTCTGATATCAACCCTCACATCGCTGTCATTTATGAGCCGGCAGCTTCTTCCTATCACGTCACAATTCTCATATACATAATAGTACAGCTCCAATGTAAGCCCATAATTCTTATCCTTTAACACCAGCTTAAGCTGTGACACCTCAGCCTCACTTCCGTATGAGCACGGCAGAGTTGTAAGCTCATCCCTGCCGCTCTTTATCTCGAAGCTGTCATACAGAAAATCTGAGGTAAACGAACCATCAGCATGCACAATCTCCAGAAACGGCTCTCTTATATCACCTTTTCCGTAGGATGACATCTCAAGTCTCGCCGCCTCAAGCGAAAATGACACATTTTCATCTGAATAGCTCACAGTATTTCCGACAGGTGTTGTCTGTTTGTGTGAGAGCGCCTCACCATGTCCTGCAATGGCTATCTTTTTTCCATAGTATAAATGCTCAGGATGTCCTGTAGGCAGCACCATAAAAGCGTAGGTTGTGTTTCTTGTATCAAGAGTAAATAAGCCTTTATTTTCTGATATCATACTTATCCCCTCGTCTTAGTCTCACGGTTGAATGCCAGCTCCCTGGAAATCTCCTCAAGCTTCGCGTCGGTGAGTTTATATTTATTAACAAATACAAAGAGTGCGGCACACAGACCGAATATCGGAATCATCGCCATGGTCGTCCTTAACACCATTCTTGAGCTATCTGAGAGTGCGGCTGCCGCCACTGCCTCTGTGGTGTCCTTGCTTATCTTTCCTACCGAAATACATATACTTGCAGCAAGTACCGCAACTCCGCTCGCAAGCTTTACTACAAATGTCTGCATTGAAAAGATAATGCTCTCATCCCTGCGGTTGTTCTTAAGCTCTCCGTAGTCAACCGTATTTGCAAGAAATACTGTGGTGAGCACAGTCAGCATGCCAAATGCGGCAAATATGAAAAAGCCCGGTACAAGGAGCACATACACGCTCGACACCCCAATGCACATCATCACAAACAACGCGAGATAACCCGTTATCGCCATCGCGAAGCTGACATAGAATACCTTGATTGAACTCATAAATTTTCTGAGCAGAGGGTAGAGCAGCATCATTGAGATTATCTGCACAGCGCCTCCGACTGTGTTAAAGAGCACATAATTGGCATTCCAGTCCGAACCACCTATGTCATACTTGAAGAAATATATCAACAGATTGGATGTGATGTACAATGAGCAGTTGATAAGCACGATTGTCACAACCACAGTAACCGCCTGGTCATTGGAAAAGAGAGCCTTGAACATCTGGCTGACTGTCGGTGACTGCATATTCACCGTGGATTTTTCCTTAATGCAGATACAGGTAATGGTGATAAATACGATAAAAAGTATGGCAACTATAAGTGTAAACCACTTAAAGCCGTCCCTCTCAATAAGCTTGCCTGCCTCAAGCCCGGCAAGCTTTACGGCATCGGAAGCTTCTGCGGCATTTCCCGCATCGACAAGCACTGCCCTATCGGAATTTCCGATTCTGCCAAGCATAGGTACACATATCATCGTTATAACCGTGATTATCGCTGAACCAACCCCTGCACATGAGCGCGCAAGTGTTGAAAGGTTCTCTCTCTCCTTGCCGCCCTCTGTAAAAGCCGGAATCATTGACCAGAATGGAATATCCATCATCGTATAGGTTATTCCCCATGTGATATAAAGCACTGCCGCATAAGCGACCAGTCCCCCACCCGTGACCGATTTAGGCACTGCAAACATGAAAAACAGGACAACGGCATTTAATACCGTTCCTATAAGCAGCCATGGTCTGAACTTACCCCACTTAGTCTGTGTCTTTGCAACGATAACTCCCATTATCGGGTCATTGAACGCATCGAATATTCGAGCCGCCATGAGTATGACACCCATAACCCATGAGCTCACGCCCAGTAAATCCTGATAATAATACAGAATATAGCTTGCAGAAAGCATATACACCATATCCTTTCCTACAGCTCCAAGCCCGTAGGACGCTTTTTCCTTTGCTGAAAGCTTCATAGTACATCTCCTTTTCAATGTGTTATTTAATCAGGTAATTGCGAAACTCAGTGTGTCACAACCAGACGTTGTGAAATTTTGCTAGTACCCTTCCGGACACGTTCGCACTCCTTGAAAGCCGTAGCGGTACATAAGCGGCTAAAATACAGCCGCTAAGAACATTAGTTCGCGTAGCGAACTATTATGGCGTTCAAAAGGTCCGGCAGTGTACTAGTAAAATTACACAACTGTCTACTGGCGAGAATACGTTTCGCAATTACCTCATTATTTCTTTCCTCCCATTGCAAGCTCGACCATCTTGTAGGCGCCATCGTAAATTCCCATCTGCTTGTTTCTCACGATGTTACCGCACATGTCGGCAAGGAGGTTATCATCGTTTATGAAAAGCTCCACCATCTGAAGGGTGTGTGCTGTGTCCTGACACTCAAGGGTTCCGTCACCTATCTCCGCGGAATGGATTGCGCCCCAGCGCTCATGTCCGCCGACTCTCTTTATGAAGAGCTTGGGCACCGGATAGAAGGCAAGCTCACTTGGCTTTGTGACAAGGACATCGCAGCTTCGCAGTAACAGGTTGGTGCAGTAGACCGCGTCAAAAATATTGGAATGATAGAAGCCGTGGATTCCTCTTACTTCGCCTTCAAGTGCCTGTGCCGCAAACATCTTTGTCTCATCCCAATCGTCAAAGTGCTCATGGGCTATGTGTCCAAGCTGTGGTATTTCCGTCACAAGCTGTTCCCACACATTCTTGTAATCGCCTACGTTCACATAGAGTGCCGCTTTTCCTGCCTTGATTGCCGGAAGAAGCCTCTTTATTATCGCCGCAAATATCTCCTTCTGTGCGCCTGCTCCGCCGATGGTGAGCAGAAAGCGCATCGGCTGTCCGCCCTTTTTTCTGGCAGCTCTGGCAGCGCAGTCTGCCTCAATATTGGACACAAGCTCATGGTCAATATAATGTCCGGTATACACAAGGCTGTCGGCAGGCATTGGCTTTAGTACCTTCCTGCCATCCATGCCGTTCAATATCCTGTAGCCCAGGTAGGAGTTGTGTGTCTGTATCGTGTGTATGCTTCCCTCCGAAAGATGGAGCGCCATAGGCCAGTTATCCGGAATAGCATTCACAACATGCTTCATCCCGGCATGAACCGCAGCCTGTGCCGGCCACACATGCGTGCCTACAACCGGTATGTCCTTCGGAACCTTTCTGTACACAGGTGCCATAAGCTCTGCATTCTTCTGGTCACAGGCATTGTAGGAGAGCTTTCTGAAGCCCTCATAGTTCACCGGCTCCCACACAAGCTTGTTAAAAAGTCTGCTTTTCTGTGATATTCTTGAACCTAATGAGTACAAATCATTCTGCGCGCTGATTACCTTCGTGCAGGTTGTATCAGGAAAAGAGTTTAAATCCATCCAGTACGGCGTATACCCCATGCTGTGTGCCGCTGAGGCTATTGCCATGGATATTCTGTAATGTCCGAAGCCCATCCTGATGTTTCCGACAATCAGTCCCTTCTCCATGTCAAAATCCGGCTTTTCGGTCTGTACGCCTTTATTTTTCCCAGGCCTTGCAACCACTATGTCCTTCACGCCGAGAATATCTCCTATGTGCTTGTTGTCTCTTATCATAAGCTCATAGTCAACATTGCTGTCATCCCCGAATTTCTTTACATAGCCCTTCTTACCGCGGACGGCTTTCTTATACGTCGCCCTGCTCATCTTATTACCAAAAATAACCTTCGACTTATCCATGCCGCATCTCCTTCTCTATATTCTTAGCTAATTGCAAAACATAAATTTGTCAATACACAACGTCCGGATTTCGCAAACTTCGTTTCGCAATTACCTGATTTTTATCCCGTTACATATAATGTCCACCACCTCAGCCAGCGCATCACTGTAGCTTATATGATTCTTTACAAGTACATCCCTCTTAAAAAACTGCTCAAGCGCCGCCTCGAACATCACCTTCACGATCACGGTGTCTATCTTCCTCACCACGCCTTCATCCATGCCCCGCTTTAGAAGCTCTATGGTCATATCCCACCCGCTCTCTAAGCGTTCTTCAACTCTGGTATAGATTCTTGGATACTTATCCTTCAGTATATACAGCTGGGCAAAATCTATATCCTTATATCCCTCCGGCAAAACCCCAAGAATTGCCTGAAGCTTTTCCATTGTCGTAAGTCCGGCATTTTTCATCACCCGCTCCTCGCTCTCCTTAATTGAGTCGAAGCAGTAATCAACCATACAAAAGACCAGCTCCTGCTTATCCGAAAACACTGCGTATATGGTCTTTTTGCTCATGCCGGCTTCCCTGGCGACATCATCCATTGTAAATTTCATGCCTTTTTTGTTAAAAACCGTTATTGTGGCATTAAGTATCTCATTCTTTATATTTGTCTGTGCCATCTCGTACAATCCCCATTTCCCGGCGGCTTTTCATTAAAAAAACCATTGTAAATACTGTTAACGCAATTTATTTCCGCCATAAACAAACTGCCGGCTTTCTCCATTTGCCACGCCGCACCTGGAAACTATTTTTATTGTTTCAGTTTCCTAAATTGTAGCATATTATCCGCGTCCCGGCAAGAAACTCATTTTACGATTTTAGTTTCCTATTTTTATGCACTTTTCACAAACATATCCACTTTATTCACTTTTTATTAGCTGTTTTTGGCATTTGCGCTTACATTTAGTACTTTATATGATATACTACCTGGAATTTCCTTAAAATAATGGTCAAATAATGCAAGTCATAATCAAACCGCAAAAAAGAGCATGCCGGCCGGCACGCTCTTTTTTAATGTCAGATATTTAATTTACCTGCACAACATTATATTTGTCTTCAAACTCATGTATAGGAATAGGCTTCGAGAAATAATACCCCTGAAATACACGGCAGCCCATATCTGTAAGCATGTCCACCTGCTCTCTTGTCTCGACTCCCTCTGTGATTACGGTCATATTCATTCTGTTGGAGAGTCTTATAATCTCTTCAAGAATATCCCTGCTTCTGACAGCATTCTCAGTTTCGCGCAGGAACTCGCGGTCAATCTTAAGCACATCACTGCATATATCCTTCAGCATATTTAGTGATGAATATCCGCTTCCGAAATCATCTATCTCAATAATAAATCCCGCATCATGCAGCTTGCGTATAACCTCCATATTGTCATTCTCATTGACAACAGCCGTCTCCGTAAGCTCGAGACGGAGATTTTTTATGTCGACCTTATATTTTTCCACAAGACCCATGATAACTTCATATACATCCAGATAGAAAAAATCCTTTGCGGAAATATTTATGGAAATATGCAGATCAGAGCGCCCCAGCTCCGTCCAGCGTCTTAAGGTCTTAACGGCCTCCTCCCATACATACTCGTCAAGCCTGTGTATCAGGCCGCATCTCTCGTAACAGTCCACGAACGAGCCCGGAGACATAAGCCCGCTCTTAGGATGTGCCCATCTGACAAGAGCCTCCGCACCATGGCACAATCCATCCGCATCTGTCTGTGGCTGTAGATAAACACAGAACTCATTATTCTCAAGCGCACGGTCGAACTCGGCAATAAGCTTCTTCTGCTCCAGCTCCTTCTCAAGAATCGCCTCATCATAGTAAGCAACAGCCATCTGATAATTGCCCTTCATGCACTTAATAGCCATGTTTGCCTTGTCACACATATTGCCTACCGGTTCATTTCTGTCCTTTATGTCATATACGCCTATATATATGAACATCTGGTAATATCCTGTAGAGAATTCCTTCTTCATCTCTACAATATTATCTATAAACTGTGACTCATCAAAATGCTCCTTCGGCATACATAATGCGAATCTGTCACCGCCTATTCTTCCGGCCACCGCCCCCGGTCCCGCAAAGCGTGTAATAAGCTCTGCCTCCTTTATAAGAACCCTGTCGCCTACCTCGTCACCATATATGTCATTTATCATCTTGAAATCCTTAACATCCGAACATACCATGATATATTCCGTATCAGGATTGTTCTTCAGCATTTTTCCCGCCCTATTTATAAAGCCATCCCTGTTAAGCACACCTGTGAGCATATCATAGTCTGCCCTATAGGCAAGATGCTTTGTCTTGCTGTGTATTTCCGATATGAACCTGCTGCAGTAAAAAATCAGCGCAGCTATCGAAAATAAAGCGTTTGCCATAAAAATTCCAAGAACATATTTCTCCTCTATATACGGAACCAGATTACATTCTCCGCCAATAAATGCCGTTGATGTCACAACAAGCAGATCTATAACCGCAATACAATGGGGCACATACGTCTTCTGTGTCTGATTGTCAAGGTAAAAGAAATAGTACACTATAGGAACCAGCATCATTCCATATAGTATATATCCATATCCCCAGCCAAGCACAAGCTGACCCAGCACAGCATCGAGAAGAATCTCAATGACAAACATAATGATCCATCTTCTTGTATGTCTGGAATAGCATATTCCAAACGCTCCGATCAGATAGAATACCGCAGCAGCAGCACTCTCATACAGCATGATATTTATCTCCAGCTTCATAAAGCATAGCGCCATCACCGCATGCAGCACAGCACATGCCAGATAAAGAATCCTGCATTCCCTTTGTATATCTGTTACACCTACATATCTGTAAGCATCTTCTTTTACGTCACTTCTATTACCAGACGTCATTCTTTCATCCTCCGCACCCTCTAGGCAGGTTAAAATTATTATATTCAAAATATCTATATATTAAACTTATATCCACATTTCGGGCATTCTTTCATATTTTTATACACATAGCCGCATCTGAAGCAGCATATTACATCATGGCTCTCCTTAGCCAGATACTTCTCCTTTCTCGAAAACGGTTTTTGTTTCAGATATATGACAAAATCATTCAAGGTCATGGCGTATGCTTCAAGCTCATCCTTAGCAATCACACTTGAAAGCCGGATTTTTGAACCATCGTCAAGATATACTATCACATACCTGCCCATAAATCCAGTGTATGACCCAATTCTTTCAATATTTTCTGCCATTATATGTCCATACGTGTAAAAATTACCATAATATATGGCATCCGGTGTTATAAACATACCCCGTTTTCCATTCTGTTTTCCAGTCGTATCCTCCATAATAACAGGATATTCATACTTTCCAAGACCAGGTGCATATGAATCCACTGCGCATTCAAGATGGTCTTTAACATGTGTATCCGCCCTTCCTTCAAGTATCTCCATTGCCGGATAAAAATATAACGCATGATTCTCAGACACACCATTTTCGCATAGACTCTTTTTAATGCGCTTTACAAGAAGCTCTGCCTCCTCGTTTCTGATTTTCCATAATCTTCCGGCTACACTGTCAAGTGCTGCTGCCTTAATCTCCGGCAGGAACTCTTCTTCCTCTATCATACTATAAAGCTTCTCAAGCTCTTCACCATTATAGTCAAGGTATCCCTTGCAGGCTTCATCTATACGTCTCCTGTCAAGCGCTGCTATGTCCTCCTGCAATTTACCGGCATATTCCATCTGCACAGTCTTGTCAAAATGACCTGCCTTTACCTTATCAAGCAAATCAACAATATCTTTTCTTGTGGCATTTCCTGTTTTCTCCAGAAGCTCATCAAGCTTCCTTCTCTGAGCCGGAGCGCTTTCAGCCTCCTCTCTCATGGTGTACCCTGCCTTTCCATCAGAAGCCGTCACTGCACCCGGAGCACTTATACGTTCGGCATTCCTATATGGCTCTTTGTCGGGATTCTCCTCCGATGCTTTCCCATAGCCCTTACGTATGAACCATTTAACTATGCTGAATGACTTAAATAACACAGCCAGCCTTCGTATCCTTAATTTACGTCTGCTTGACTTTATTGCGTCTTTGCACCGTACATGTGAAGCATCCTTCCTGTATGTATGAAGCTCCCCGGTTCCGTCTATATCTGCCATTACAGCAGCTTTCTCATGTACAATGTCAAAAACATCCTCTCTGTCCGGATTGCCGGAAACCTTATCTGATATCTGTTCATTCTCATCATCGAATTTTCTTACACCGTTAAGACTTCTGCGGTCATCGCTTATTCCCTTATCGATTCCGTTAAGGTCACTTCTGTCATCCTTTATCCCCTTGTCGATTCCGTTAAGGCTCCTTCTGTCATCCTTTATTCCCTTGTCGATTCCGTTCAGGCTTCTTCTGTCATCGCTTATCCCCTTGTCAATTCCGTTAAGGCTTCTTCTGTCATCGCTTATCCCCTTGTCAATTCCGTTAAGGCTCCTTCTGTCATCGCTTATCCCCTTGTCAATTCCGTTAAGGCTCCTTCTGTCATCCTTTATTCCCTTGTCAATTCCGTTAAGGCTCCTTCTGTCATCCTTTATCCCCTTGTCAATTCCGTTAAGGCTTCTTCCGTCATCCTTTATTCCCTTGTCGATTCCGTTAAGGCTTCTCCGTTCATCGCTTATTCCCTTGTCGATTCCGTTAAGTGACTGTCTGGTTGTTGTTCTGCCTTCATCATTGACGCGGTCAACGTATTTGTTGAAATCACCGTTGACCTCCCGTGTTCCCAGCCTTCCAAGCATCTCCATGTAGTCATTCCCGGCGGTCTTATCGCCATCAAAATCCAGATAATAAACCTCCTCATCCTCAAGCCCGGCTTCCGGAAGTGGGGTGTAGAATATGACACAGGACGGACAGAAGAAGGCGCGCGCAAGCTGTACACGTCCCTCCACTGTGTCGATAACAGGCTTTTCCCTGCCAGAAAAGGATGCCATGTACAGCTTCTCACCGCAGTGAGGGCAGGCATAGCCTACCTTGTAAAAGTTGTGTCCTATTCTTCCTTTTCTGCGCTGTGCCATCGGCAGCTTCTCGAATATGAAGCTCTGGTTATCAAGTTTCCATGTTGTGCTGTGCCACAGACCTGTCTCCTCCTCTATATCTTCCTCAGACTCAGGCTGTCTGTGTTCGCTCTCAATCGCAAGCTGGATTACATCCTCATACGTGATTCTTGTTCCATCTTTATACCAGAAGCAGTGCTGTTCAGTATAGTCGGCTGACACACCATAGGCACCGAACACCGCACCAACAAGCGTGTTTATCTTCTTATAATCCTTCTCAACCGTTATACCTTTAAGTGCTCCCCACTTTCCGAATGCATAGAGCACAAGGTTAAAAATATTTATAAGACCAGAGCCTTCCTTTATAGGCTCCGGCACTTTCCGGCTGAGCTTATCATCCGAAAGATTGGTAGTCACCCTTCTTGTATCATAATTGAATATAACCGAGCGCTCCTTTCCTGGAAGTATCAGAAAATTACCGGAAATGACAAAATTTCCATTCCACTCAACGGGAACAGAAAGCGTCTTTATCAATTTATTAAAAACAAGGTGCAGCTCTGCCGTGCTCTTTAGTACAATCATTATCTGCCTGCCCTTCCTTCAACCCTTAATATATACAATCTGCCGTAATCCTTAAAATACTATAATATGATGTTGGGGTCAAAACATGTGCTATAAACTTAGCATGTATAACGTATTATA
>ERZ780177.3330-NODE-3330-length-12191-cov-7.692897_pt1 | contig 12191 bp, 13 predicted proteins | sample MGYA00510973_ERZ780177 | MGnify/ENA primary metagenome ERZ780177 (study PRJEB29588, sample SAMEA2144396) | human gut metagenome | biome: human gut; feature: human-associated habitat; material: faeces | place: Denmark | collected 2008/2010 ...
CAGACGCTCCTGCAGCTTCTCGCGGTCGAAGTCGCTGGTAGCGGCCTCGATCTGGCTGCGGATCTGTGCAATGCGGGCTACAATGGCATCCTTGTCGCCTGCGCCGCCCACAATGGTGGTGTTCTCCTTGGTGACCTTGACCTGACGGGCATGGCCCAGCATCTGGACGGTAGCGTCCTTCAGCTCGTAGCCCAGATCAGAGGACACCACAGTGCCGCCGGTCAGGATGGCGATATCCTGCAGCATCTCCTTGCGGCGGTCGCCGAAGCCGGGAGCCTTGACAGCCACCACATTCAGGGTGCCACGCAGACGGTTGACGATCAGGGTGGACAGAGCCTCGCCCTCAATGTCCTCAGCCACGATCAGCAGCTTCATGCCGTTCTGCATCACCTGCTCCAGCAGGGGAACCAGATCCTGAATGACGCTGATCTTCTTATCGGTGATCAGAATTGCAGCGTTGTCCAGATCGGCCACCATCTTGTCGGTATCGGTGACCATATAGGGGGTCAGGTAGCCGCGGTCGAACTGCATACCTTCCACGATCTCGTTGTAGGTCTCGGCGGTGGTCTTGTTCTCCTCGATGGTGATAACGCCGTCAGAGGTGACCTTCTCCATAGCCTCGGCGATCAAACGGCCGATCTCGGGGTCACCGGCAGAGATGGTGCCGACGCGGGCGATATCGTTGCTGTCCTTCACCTTCTGGCTGTGTGCCTTGATGGTCTCCACAGCGGTGGCAACGGCCTTGCTCATGCCGCGGCGGATATCCATGGGATTTGCACCGGCGGTAACGTTCTTCATGCCCTCATTGACCATAGCCTGTGCCAGCACGGTAGCGGTGGTAGTACCATCGCCTGCGGCATCGTTGGTCTTGGTTGCGACCTCACGCACCAGCTGTGCGCCCATATTCTCGAACTCGTCCTTCAGCTCGATCTCTTTTGCGATGGTCACGCCATCGTTGGTGATGACCGGTGCGCCGAACTTTTTGCCCAGCACCACGTTGCGGCCCTTGGGGCCGAGGGTGATCTTAACGGTGTTAGCCAGGGTATCAATACCGGCACACAGTGCCTTGCGAGCGTCCTCGCCCTGCTTGATCTGCTTTGCCATAATACATCGCTCCTTTATAATACAAGCTCAATTGAAAAGGGAAAATTCAGTTTCAGTCTTCCACAACAGCCAGAATGTCGCTCTGGCGCACGATGGTGCACTCTTCGCCGTCCACCTTGACCTCGGTGCCGGAGTACTTGCTGGTGAGGACCTTGTCGCCGACCTTGACGGTCATCTTGACTTCCTTACCGTCCACGACACCGCCGGGGCCCACCGCGATGACCTGTGCGACCTGCGGCTTCTCTTTTGCGCTGCCGGTCAGGATCAGGCCGCCCTTGGTGGTCTCCTCAACTTCAACAGTCTTAATGACAACACGGTCTGCAAGAGGAATGATCTTCATAATTCTTGCCCTCCAATTATATTGAATTTATTTGAAACTTTGTTGCGTCCTGCGGGGGCTTCGTGTGTGCCCCGCAGTGGTTTAGCACTCCTTTTCTCTGAGTGCTAAGTGTATTGTACTCATCTTGCCCTGAAAAATCAAGGGGTTTTGCGATTTTTCTTTGTTAAGAATTTATGACGCTCAAAAATCGTACTCTGCCACGCAAAAAAGGCGGTGCATCCTTGACAGGACGCGCCGCCTTTTTTATACTTATAGCGCATTATAGCAGTTTGCGTTTTTAATGCACAAGCAACAGCCGCAAACTGCATATCGCAAATAAGCCGTCTTAATAGGCACTATTTTTGAAAATTGCGATAGAAAAACACAGCTGCCGCGCTTTGCGGCAGAACGGAGGATACCGTGACAGACAAAAAGCTGATCTCATCTTTACAAGGACTGCGGGCAGTCGCATTTTTGTGCGTGGTCATCTCCCATTGCGGGGCGCCGTGGCTGGGTCCGTGGGCGATTTCAGTATTTGTGGCGCTGTCCGGTTTTCTGATGGTCTGCAACTATTACGACCGCCCCCGCACAGCACCGGGGCTGCGGTCTGCCATAGCTTTCTCCTTTAAAAAAATACGCCGGCTGTATCCGCTGCACCTTATTATGATGGCTGCCGCCCTGTTATTTGTACTGAAGGGGCTTCTGGCGCAGCCCTCTGCCCGCGGGGTTCTCTCCTGTGCGGCGCAGCTTGCGGTAAGCATTTTCCTGTTGCAAACATGGATCCCGTCCAGCCGTTTCTGGTTCTGCCTGAATGGAGTGGCTTGGTATCTTTCGGTGCAGGCTTTTCTGTATGCCATCTTTCCCACGCTTCTCGCCGTGCTGAAAAAGGCCGATGCCCGCAAACTGCGCTGCATTGCCGCAGCAATTTTCTGCGTACAGTGCCTTTTCTCCCTTGCGGTCTGGAAAGCCGGGCTCAGCGGAAAGGCCGCATTCTACCTGACCTATCTGTGTCCGCTGTTCCGGGCAGGCGATTTTACCATCAGCTGCTGCGCGGGCTGTCTTTACCACAGCCGCAAACAGGAGAGCACACTACCGCGCAGTGCTTTCTCCCTATTGGAACTGGCCGCTGTACTGCTTGCGGGCGGCTGCCTTTTTATCGCCGCCAAGCAGACAGGGGTTCTGGGCGCAGTGGCCTTCCGGTACAATGTGCTGTTCACTCCCTCTGCGGTGCTGCTGGTCTGGCTGCTCGCCATGGGCAAAGGGTTCATTTCCCGGCTGCTATCCGCAAAGCCGTTTTTGTGGCTGGCACAGCTCTCCCCTTACGGCTTTCTGATCCATCAGGTACTGATCCGGTATATGGAGTGGACTGCGGACAAGTTTAGCCTTACAGTGCAGCCCGTGGTCTGGACCTTGACCGTATTTTTGCTCACGCTCTGCCTGAGCTGGTTTTATAAGGCGCTGGAACGTCGGGTGTGGCAGCGTCGTACAAAGGCTGCTGCACAGTAAACAAAAAGACAGCTTCGATCTCTCTGCAATGTGCCAAGTTATGTCATGGATTTTAGTTGCGCACAAGGAACTTCTCTTTTTCGCCAAAAAATCTCTTGTCCCTCCAACGCTTCCAGAAAATAGAGCAAAAAAGAAAACCCCAGAATCATTCGAATTAGAGAATAATTCTGGGGTTTTTAATACTGTCGGCGGGGGCAAACCCGTACTCTGTCTCCAGAAAGGGATTTTAAGTCCCTCGTGTCTGCCAGCCTTCGGCAAAATCGATTTTCGTTCGTTGTATCGTTTGATTTCTCATTGCGAGAGAGATTTTTCCTTCGCGAGCGAGAGGGATTCGCACTTTTTTGATAAGATGATAGTATCACATTTTCCGCCCTATGTCAATCATGTAAAATTGTTTCATCCTGTCGTGTTTGATCTTCGGAGCGTCCGGGACCCGGGGCGTTCGCCCTGCCCAGATGCGCTCCTCAGGGTGGGTGATGAGGGGTTGGATGATAGTTTGATTGGTGCATTGATGGACGGAATTGAGTGATGGGTTATTGCTGATTTTTTGAAGAGTACTTTTGAAGTGATTGAAGGTGTTTCAATGTGCTGACTTCCTTGATAGCTTCTTGTCTGTGATGTTCCTTTGCTTTGCTTCTGCCCTCCCCTGCTGTTCATCTGCTGAAATTTCACCGGAAGTAATTTTGAGGGATAGAGTGAGAAGTGAGTATATTTGTTCGATATGAAACAATTGCTCTGTTATAAAACCGCGTGGATGGGATTTTGTAACCACACCCACACGGTCTGAGGTTTAAAAAGATTATTTTAGTTTTTCCAGAATCTCCTCTGCGCTCACACCGCTGGCCAGCAGCTTTTTCAGCACGTCCTCTGCTTCAGCTTTTTTCGCTTCTTCAGCTGCTTTCTGATCTGCTTTGGCTTTCTTGGCTTCGAGCTTGGCTACTTCTTTCTCTGCGGACTTCAGTTCGGATTTCTTAGTTTTTAGGTTGGCTTTTTTTCTCTTCGATATCCTTCTGGATTGCTTCAATTTCAGTGGTCAGAGTTGTGACGATGGTCTGCTTCTCAACGATCTGGGACACGATATCGGATTTGGGGCGGTTCTTGCTTCCTTTTGTTCTGGGCATTTTAGGGCACCTCCGAATGTATGTGATTAATGTTGTTCTGCAATCATATGTAGCAGTTCAGATATTTTTTGATAATCTTCTCCCTTTTTTATAATAAATTGTGTTATTAGCAACTGCTCAATCCCTCCAATTGGAAGACTAAGTGCATTTGCAATGCGGAACAATTTTTCTTTACTGTCCCTCGCATCTGCGAGATTCGGAAACAACTGAGCTCCACAAATTTTTTTCAAATATTCTTCATCATAGACGATGTCTTCTGGAATTACTTTCGGCAAAAAACAAACATTCGTTCTGTAAAAATTCAAATATGTACTTATCTGTTCTATTTCTTGTTCTTCATTTAAACGTCCTTCTTCTGGATTGGCATCCAACCCCCAGTCCATCGTTGAACTTCGTATTCCCACAACTTGTTGAAAGCACTCTCTGTAGAAAGAAAGAGTTTTATCTTTTTCAAGTATTAAGTCAAAATTCGGAACTTTTTCCATATATTGATCACCATCAAAGATAATATACTGATTCTTTATACTTGTCCGCGCATATGTTAAAATGGTATATTTCTTGAGATTTGAACATCCTCCAGGATAAAACTCGACCGATACCATTGGTTCGAGTTCTTCTTCCTCTAGAACTCTTTTTACAATGCTTTGGGCCATATCATCTTCAACAATAATTCTCTTGGAATTCCAAACAGGACTTCCAATTTCTGCAAAAGCTAATTCCGGTATTACATTTTGCTGAACAAACGTCTTATTTTCATTTTTTCTCAAGCATATTATAGCCTCTTTGGGTAGCATCTCCACAATATGTTCCGAATGGGTTGTTGCAATCATCTGAATATGCTTTCGCTTAATTGCATCTAAAAAGTACTCTATAAGTTTATACTGTGCTCTTGGATGAAGCGATACCTCCGGTTCATCAATCAAGACAATACTATTATTACTCGCCTTTTCAATTTCCCGAACAATAGTGGCAACCAAAAATTCGCCACTTCCAGAATTGTACTCACAGAAGCTATTTTCATTCTGAAACAGAATATTAGTTGCCCACGTTCCACTAAAGAATTTATGACGGACTATTTCAATCGACACAAAATTTGAATCGAGAATTCGATTAATTGTTGCAAGTTCTTTGTCCGTTAATACAAATCTAAGTTTTCCGCCACCCTCTTGTGGCTTTTGCTGTATTTTATGTGCTTGTCTCTGCACATAATCAACTTGATCTTCTCTTTTAGCTGATTTTGCTATGCTATCATATAAAAAGCTTTTTTCAATTCCGCCAACAAAAGATTTTGTCTGAATTGATGTAATGGGTAGATTTTCTGGCAAAGTGCCATTCAAGTTCCATTTCCTTGGTTTTTCTGTATGCTGATACGATAATGTTTGCCCGTCAACAACATAATCAAACCGTGCATCTGCAAATCCCCCATTATCAATTTCAGTCTCGAAGAACTCACATACTGGTTTATAATTTTTCTTCAGTAATCTAATCGATCTTGTAACTGTCGTTTTTCCGCTTCCGTTTTGTCCCACAAGGACAGTTAACGGAAAGTTAAAATTGAAATCAGCTTTTTCTTTAAATCTCTTACAATTAGTGATGGATAGATTCGATAGGCGGCATTTGATAATACCTCTCTCGAACATATCCTTAACAACGTCTATATCACTCATGCTTTATTTTCCTGTCTTAAGAATATTTCTGTTGCCACCAACATCTTAGCCGTCAAATGATGTTACCTGCCGCTCACCACGAAGAGGTGTGCAAAGTTTCGAGCAGCGTAGGCTGTGAGAATCTTCTCCAAGTCTTGTGAAAATCTTCCCACAGCCTTATTTTTCCCTCATGTGATTTCCTTCTATTGTGTCCTTGGAGGTGTAAATCACATGAAATATATTGCTGGTTTCGAGTATACAGATGACGAATGGGATACTATGGATAAGACAGCCCGCCGAAAGGTATCTGAAGTCATCCTTGATTTGCTTTTGTCGCCTACCTACCGCATTCCAATGCCAGTTACCGAAATACAATCAGTGCTCTTATCCTCTCTGCCCACAGTGCAGGATCACAATGGTGCGTGAGTATCAACGCTTCTGTGACCGCTGCGTCCAACAGTTGGACTGGAGTAAATTTGAGGATGCCAAAGAGGTATACATAGGGTGGGACGGTGTGAACAAGGCTTATCTGCCCTGAGTATATCACAGATTAGAGAATAAGTCCGCTTTATACGTTTTTTGCATCTCTTTTAAATATGTGCTAACCTTTTTCATCAGCGCTATTTGGTTTGGGAAATTACAAGATGCTGCTTTTCTCCCCCCTGCAAACGGATCCGGATTCTTTCTGTAGTAATTAATTACATCATCAAAGAGTCCTAAATATATCCCCATTGTATCGCCGTCTAAATTTTGTATTGCGTATTCTTGTATCTTTGGAATTAAAATGTCTGGAACTTTAACACCCGTTAACGCAACCAATTCATGCGTAATTAAATTAGTATATCCTCCAAAAACCGCTATGTTGCTTTCACATAGCTCAATTCCTAGTTCCTCAGAAGCCTCCTTCTGCATATTTTCAATTACAGAAAGCATTCTAAAATCATTAAGATCCTTATCAAAAACAACCGGCAAATGTCCCCCTGCACCCAAAAGTTCAATAACAGGTCGATCCATAGATCCGTCCCAACCAGCAACTCGCCTGTTGAACACACAAATAACATCACCCATTTGTAACTGCTCTATCGATTCATTAAATGGAAGCCAAAATCTGTCAAATTCATGCTTTCCGTATATTTTTTTTCTGCTTTCGCTTTTTATCCACTGTAGAATTTCACCATGCACTATCTTTGACACAAAAACCCCTTGTGTATTTAGATGCCATAGGATGTCTTTTCTGCTCTCCGCATATGCCAACGGAGTAAGTACATTAGTACACTGATATTTGATATTAAGCGCATCAGATACTTGAATTACTCGAATTAAATCAATCCTCTTTTTGTCCCATTTTTCTGATATGCCTTTTAAATCAAATAAATTATCTTCTGAAAATTCATACCGGACTGTTTGTGGCAAAAGGAAGACATCTTCTTTATATCTTTGGCTTTCCTCAAATGACTCAATTCGAGTTAATGACTTTAATTTATCTGCGCCATTTAAATATCTCATTAGATTTTCTCCTTTCATTTAAAAAGCAATTTAGTCCCCACACAAGATATGCTGTCGGATATGTATAATTTCCAAGACCATGTCTCTCCATTTTCTCTGGAATATAATACATTTCATCAGGTGTTTCATTATATAAGCTACTCTTTAGTATCAACTCAATTCTTTTTACACACTTATTCATCTGATAAATCTTCAAATTTCCATACTTATATGCTAATGTCAATGCTTCTATCGCATATCCAATCAAAATATGATTCCACGGTGCTTTTGCAACACCCATATTTGCCTTTTTAATTCCAATAAGTGTTTCCACCTCATAATCTATACCTTTATTGACAAATTGTTCGAATACATATTTAATCGCCTCATCAACTTTATATCTTTGCATTATTCTTCTTCTTAAGTTTGGTTCCAATTCATAATAAAGGACAATAGCCATAGCTGTAGGTGTCAATCTACTACTATCTTGCTGTGAGAATCCGAATTTTCCAAACTTAGAATGCTCGTAAAATTCCAATATAAATTCCTTGAATTCACGTGTATCGCGTGTTGAATATTGATTCAATGCTCGTAATGCCCAAATACTGTTCACATTACTGCAATCTTCAAAACTCGGTTTTTCCATAAACACGCCCCAACCATATTTACATCTTGAATTCCACAATCTTCTTGCCAAGGCATCATACTTATCATGCCAAATCTCATAGTCTACTTTACCCTTTAACTCCCCCATTAAATATAATATCATTGAAGTGCAGACAACTGTTTCTTTTCCAAGCGATTTGCTACAGAGTCCCCTTTCATTGACCTCAAGATTTATTTTACTTAATGTGGACCGGAACACCTCATTTTTATACATTCCAGATTTATATAAGGCGATAAGTGCCTCGCACGTATTTGCATTTTGAGTTTCCGTTGCCTTATCCACAGCTCCCCAATGACATGGCATATTTACTAGCCAATTATTCAATTTTCGAACAATCACTTTATATTGTTTATCTATCGGTCGAAAATCCCCGATTTTACTCTGAATCAATTCAAATGCTACTTCTACCAATGGTGTCACAAAATACCAATTCATGAGATATAATACCCCTGCTGGAGTCACAAGAGCAATCGCATCAAGAATATCTGTTTCAGTTCTAAATATAAGAAAAATAAAATCACGTAATAAAGTCAGCAAATTATATTGAAGTAATGTCCATATTTCTAAAGCACTTACCAACAACGTGACAAAAACTTTACGTCGTTTCAGATCAACATCCATAAAAAACTCAACCCCTTCCTTTTTTCATTTAATACCGCCGCCGCTTTATACTTCTTCTGCCGCCTTGGATTTTCCTATTCATACATAGTTTTAGTGACGTTTCTCTGCTTTAGCTGTAGGATGCCATTCTCTCTTTGTCTATCGCCTGCCATACGGTGATAATCCGATATTTTTCTTGAATCTTTTCCTTCATGGCAGCTGTATTTTCTTAATCATTTTAGTTCACTTACATCATTTCTAATGTTAATCAAAAAGGACCTGCCGGTAATCACATTATTAACAACTGCCTTTGCCAAGTTCATCGCATCTATGTGCTGCTGATCATAACTAAAATGAACGTCATATACAAATTTTATAGCTCTCACTTTTATGCTAATATTATCATACTCGATAAAAGCATTGTCAAACTTCTCTGTGTGAGTTAGATTTTTGCCTTCGTCTCTACTTGGTAACTTATCTATAAATGTCTTTAATGAGTCTTTACGCTCGTCCGTCTGTCCCTTATTTGCAACTACAAAAGTACAGTCTGATCTTCCATGGAAGCTTGAGAGGTTCTCGGCTGTAACTCCATTAGCATTCGCCCAATCCAAATCCACATATAATATAGGTCGAACATTGATTATACTACGCAAAATGTACTTTATGTATATGTCTTTGATGCAGCCATCCCAATCGCTCTCCAATGGTTCACGGATTTGCATTAATTGAATTCCATACGTCTTAGCCACATTTATTGCACCAGTTTGAAACCCATTTCTTGATGCAAAGATACCTTGAATGTCGTTTCCTATATCCAGAAGAGTTGAACGAAAAGCCTCAATCTTTTCTGCCGTAACCGGATTTTTATAGTCTTTGCATTCAACCGCCACTCTGTATGTTACTGTACCATATGAAAATTGCCAATAAACATCAATCTGATGTTCTCGACTAATTCCCTTCAACTTGACATCGTGCTGCACTATAGCATTGCTCAGGCCATCGTTTGCATTCAGCACCTTGTACACATCTTGAACAAAGCGTTCGTATTCTTCTCCTTGTTTAGACATAAGGCTTTCCTCGCTGTGCACGATTTTATAGTTTATACATCACTCTTCACATCTTAGCCGTCAAATGACGTTGCCTACTGCTCACCGCGTAGAGGTGTGCAAAGTTTTGAGCAGCAATGGGAACTCGCGCTCCCACAATTCATGTAGTTTCCTCTATGATATTACATGGAGGTGTAAATCACATGAAAAATAAATTAGATCGGTTCGATGATGACTGGAAGTGGGATGTACTGCCCACACGGATGCTATATGAGCTTCTGCTCTCCCCTACTTACCGATGGCCTTGGAAAGTAAAAATTGTATGCTCGTATAGGTGGGGTGCTGAGTTTCCAAAGTGTCCACGATGCGGAACCACCATGGAGCGTGAGTACCAGCTCTTCTGCAACCACTGTGGTCAAAGACTGAACTGGAGTGGGTTTGATGATGTAGAAGTACGGTACATAGGGTGAGATGGGGTTGAAGAGGCTGAAGATTGATTTCTGGTACTTTTATTTTACTCCGCTGTGATAAAATCCGCAAGGTTAAACCTTATATCCCTTTTCGCAAATCACATTGACTACTTCGTCCACATACTTCTGGCAGGTATCATGGTCAGGTGCTTCCACCATCACACGTACGACCGGCTCAGTACCGGATCCACGCGCCAGAATACGACCAGTATCGCCCAGTGCTTCAGCAACTTTGTTGACTGCTTCCTGCACAGCCGGGTCGTTCTGTGCTGCCTTCTTGTCCGTCACACGGACATTTTCCAGTACCTGCGGATAGATCTTCAGCGGTGCTGCCAACTCACTCATCGGCTTCTTCTTGGCCAGCATGACTTCCATCATCTTCAGGCTAGTCAGGATACCGTCGCCAGTACTGGCGTACTTGCTGAAAATGATATGGCCACTCTGCTCACCACCAATGCGGCAGCCGTTCTTAGCCATGTACTCATAAACATACTTGTCGCCAACGGCAGTCTTGGCATAACCAATTCCCTGCTCGTCAAATGCCTTGTACAGACCAAAGTTGGACATGACAGTAGTAACAACGGTATTATTCAACAGTTTGCCACGCTCTTTCATGTAGCAACCGTAGATATAAAGAATATGGTCGCCAGTAATGACATTACCCTTCTCGTCCACACACAGACAGCGGTCAGCGTCACCGTCATAGGCAAAACCAACATCCAAGCCTTTCTCTACAACGAACTTCTGGAGACCCTCAATATGCGTAGAACCGGCATTTGTGTTGATGTTCGTGCCGTTTGGCTTGTTGTTTATAACATGGGTGTCTGCGCCCAGAGCATCGAAAACACTCTTAGCGATGTTCCAAGAACTGCCGTTAGCGCAGTCCAGACCAACCTTGACTCCCTTGAAGGAATAGATGCCTAAGGAGATCAAGTAGCCCATGTAACGGTTGCGGCCTGCCACATAGTCCACAGTGCAACCGATATGCTCACGATGCGCAAAAGGCAGTTCTGGCCAGTCCTTGTCGAACATATGGAGCTTGCCATCGATGTAGTCCTCTACCAACAGCAGGGTCTCTTCCGGCATCTTCTCGCCGTAGCAGTCGATCAACTTGATGCCGTTGTCGTAATACGGGTTGTGACTGGCAGAGATCATAATGCCACAGTCAAAATCATCTACACAGGCGATGTATGCCACAGATGGGGTGGTGGTGACATGGAGCAGATAGGCATCCGCACCGGAAGCCGTCAAACCAGCCACCAGACTATATTCAAACATATAGGAGCTGCGGCGCGTATCCTTACCAATAACGATACGGGCAGGGTCGATATTCCCGTTACGCTCACGAAGAGCATTATAGTACCAGCCGAGGAAACGACCTACCTTGTAGGCGTGGTCGGCTGTTAAAGTAATTCCGGCTTCACCACGGAAGCCGTCTGTTCCAAAATACTTTCCCATTGTCATTTTCCTTCTGAATTTATTTATTTTTTCGTTCTTTATAAAGAGAAGTGAGCCATGAAATTATAAACGAGCCACTAGCAGCAATAAAAAAGGGTTTGAAGTTGTGGTAATCACTTTTATATAATACCAGTGCACACAAAGCCACAAAGTACATATGTACAAAATAAATTGTTTCGCTCCAATTTCTCAGACGCACGTAGAACTTTCCATTCAAATCCATCTTCCTGCATGCCGAAATTACAACTGCAAACAGGAAGAAAAATGTCGGAAGATCCAGTATCTTCGAGAAGTACTGCCCCCCCGATTAAACTTGTTGCTATCTTTGTAAGATACATTAATGCAGCTGCTGTTATACTACACCTTCATAATTTTCTCGTAATACTCATCAATGGTATCGAAGCTAATGTCCTTACAGTTCGCACTGTACTCCGCACACAGCTTCTTATCACCCCAGAGCTTCTCGATCTTCTTCTTCAGATATCGGACGTGTAAGCATTGACCCGGTTGCCCACGCAGCGGCCTTCATGCTCCATACCGAAGTACTGAACCTCATGTCCGTGCTGCTCCAATGCCTCACCCAGCTTAAATATGTACGTCTCCGATCCGCCATTCGGATATAAAAATTTATTTATTATCAATACTCTCATCTATTATTTTCTCCTGTACAGTTTCATCGTTTCCTTTACAACTTCATCCCAGTTGTATTTTGCACAGATAAAGTCAGCTGCCTGATTCTTCATTTTCATAACCATTTCAGGATGGTCAC
>ERZ780177.3331-NODE-3331-length-12187-cov-2.215298_pt1 | contig 12187 bp, 12 predicted proteins | sample MGYA00510973_ERZ780177 | MGnify/ENA primary metagenome ERZ780177 (study PRJEB29588, sample SAMEA2144396) | human gut metagenome | biome: human gut; feature: human-associated habitat; material: faeces | place: Denmark | collected 2008/2010 ...
AAGTCCTAATAGAGACAAGAACTGATTGCAATAATCATTGTCCGTTTTGCCCACATGCTTTCAGAAAAAAAACATTGGGTATTATGGAATGGAAATGCTATACGACCATCATAGACCAACTATATGAGATAAACTATAATGGTCGTGTCGCTCTAATGCTTTCCAACGAACCTTTATTAGATGACAGGCTGGAAGACATGATTGTCTATGCCAAAGCAAAATCACAGCGTTTGTTCCTTGACATAACTACTAATGGCAGATTGTTGACTGTTGAATTGGTTGACAGGCTTTTTAGATTGGGATTGGATAATATAAACATCAATGACTATCGGGGAGATAGGAACAAATATCCAGAAAAGTGGTCTGCTTGTCTTGAACCTATCTATGCTGCATACTGGAACAATCCAAAAGTAAGTTTCAAACGCAGGAGATTTGATGAATCATTGCCAAATTATGCAGGGAATATTCCACAGACTTTCAGTAAGGAAAATTTAGGCTTCTGCAACTATCCTTTCCGTAAACTAACCATTGCTTACAATGGCGATGTGTTGCTGTGCTGTGATGATTTCATGTACAAAACAAGTTTTGGAAATGTTATGACAGACAACCTTATAGATTGCTGGAACAATCCAGAACTAAATACTATAAGACTATCGCTGCTTGACAACAAACGCATAGGATTATGTGAGCGGTGCAATGATTTTCAAGATTATAACATATTTTAGATATGGAGAACTTATTATTGGGTAATGTCATTGAATCTGGAAATATTTCACCTTTTAGTTGTCCTTTTTGTGGCTACAATGGTTCATTGGATTTAATGGGTGCAGATAGATTTCCAGTGCTTCGGACTCTTCAAGTTATTGGTGCGGGAAGAAGAGCTGCAAGATGTCCTAAATGTAAGTCCTCAGACAAAGAAAGACTTGTATATACTTATTTGAAAGAAGTAGAAAAAATAGAAAAAACAAAAAGTCTAAGTATATTGCACATAGCTCCTGAGAGTAATCTACAAATATGGCTTCAATCCATTTCTGATAAGTACATTGCAGGAGATGCGTTCTTACAAAACCAGAAATTTATAGGTAAAGTTCAATTTGTAGATATAAGACAAACAGAGTTCTGCAACAATCAATTCGATTATATAATTTGTAATCATGTGATATGTGACATTAAAGAGGACAAAACAGCATTGATGGAGATTTTACGCATTTTAAAAACCGGAGGCAAAGCTATATTACAGGTTCCTATTACAAAAATATCTAAAACTGTAGAATATCCAAATGTTTACACAAAAGAAGAACGAGAAGTTGCTTATGGGTATGGCTAACATGAAAGAATCTATAATGACAAAGAATATGTCAAGCTTCTTACAAGTGTTGGATTTGTAGTTGAGGTCTATAACATTTCGGCACGGTATAATAAGAATGGTTTAAATCCATTAGAAGATTTGTATATTTGTAAAAAGAAATAATTATGGTACTAAATCAAGAACAATTTGATGCGTTTCGCATGGAAATAGCCACATTCGGTAACATTCCAATTCTAAGTCAATATTGTGGAATTGGATGTGTGTTCTGTAAAGTACATACAGATTCTTATCTTGGGCACTATCCAAAGATACCGCCTATTGACCGAGAGGACTTGCTAAAAGGGTTTGAATACATCAATCCCAATGTCAACTATGTCCGTCTTGGAGCAGGCGTTTTGGTCGCTCCACATACAGACCCATTTCTACATCCGAAGATTTATGATTTCATAAAGATAGCTTCCGAACATTTTCCGACAAAAAAAATTACGACAGTAACAACCGGAGCATACATTAGAGAGGATAAAATGGATTTTCTGAACTCTATTCCGAATTTTGGTATTGACTTGTCGTTAATAACTATGCAAGAGCAGCGCGAGAAAATAATTCCACATTCAGAACGGGAACGGACAATGTATCTACTGAAATATGCTCCGCTGAACAAATGTACACTTATGTTCACTGGGAATCTTGACGAGGTAAAGAGGGATTTGGAACTGCTTCATAAACTTGAAGTAAACAAACGTGTCCGCCAAATTTTGGTGAGACGGGTGGAGCACACTGCAACTTCACAACCCCGTCTGAAAGAATTGTCACAGGCTTGCATTGACAAATATGAAGAATGTATCTCTTGGGTAAAACAAAACTATCCTGATGTCGTATTTACTGTCCCTATCCTTAAAGATGTTTTTAGGGGCAGCAATAATGAATACTTTATTGATGCTGATCAACGAATAGCTCGACAAAGAGATATTATTTCATCTTTGCCGGAAGGAACATTTGTAAATCTTATATGCCCATTCTCGGGATATGATTATTTTACAAAGGCGTTTATGGGAATGCCTAATGTAAAAACGAATCTTATCGAGAATCATTTGTATGGAGGCTCAGTCTCTGTTGCCGGTCTATTAAATCACCAGGATATACGTGCTCAGTTTAATCCTGATAAAAATGATGTGATGATAGTACCAGAAGAGATGTATAATGTTGATGGACTCGATCTTTTAGGAGAGCATACAACCCAGTTAGAAACTTATTATAATGCTAAAATCATTTTAGGATAATATGGAAAAACTTCAATGGGATAAAGTAAGAGTCTTGGTTGCTAACTATTGCAACTATAAATGCCCCTTTTGTCACAATGAGGGGCAAGACAAGGCAACGACTAAAGAACGGATGTCGCTGCAATCTTTTAAGAGATTGGTAGATGTTCTTTCTGACCAACCCATATCTGAGTTTAATATTAGCGGTGGAGAGCCGTTCTTGAACGAAGATATTGTAGATATGATTTTATATATCAATGATAATCTGGATTGCGACAAAAGTTGTGCTACCAATTTATCGCTCATTAAACCTGAGCATATAAATGCATTAAGCAGAACAAGAATAAAATTCAACATTCAATTTCCTTTTGCAACAGCCGAGGCATTCAAACGGAGTACAGTTACCGGTAATCTTGATAGAATACTTAACAGTATAGATCTGTTGCGTGCCGAAAATATTCAAGTGGGACTTAATACTGTCTTACAGTCAGATGATTTTACTTCAATTCCCACATTGATTGATTTTGCTTTGGAACGTGGATTGCCCTTAAAGTTATTGCCGCAAATTGGTTTAAGTGGTAGTGAACTGTTCCTAAACCATATCCGACCGATGCTTGATGCTATTGCAGTCAAGACCATTGACAAAAATAATGGCGCACTCAAATGGTATATAGAAAAGAACGGAAAGAAAACCACGGTGCTTTATATTGATGCTCCGTGTTTTACTAAAGACATAAAGCAATGTCGTAATTATGGTGAATTACGAATACAGCCAAATATGGAAGTGCAGGCTTGCATTTTAGGTTCACCGATAGAGACCATCAACTTGGCCAACTCCAATGATGTAATAATAACTCAACTCAACAACTTATGGAAGAACTTCAATCATTGCTGAGAAATTATAATTTGAGCCATTTAGATGACATGGAAGTCGCTCCTTGGAGTAAGCAATACTGTGCGAATGAGTTCCCTCGATATTGGCAGGTGGTCTATTCAATTTTAGAAAAGTTGGATAGAAAGTTGCGCATTATAGAAATTGGATGTGGTCTTGGAGATGTAACCACAATCCCATGCTATCTGGGCTTCGACAAAATCATATCGTTTGAGAAGAATCCTGAAATATACAAAAGGGCTGTTCGTCGTCTTGATGACCTTTTTAATCGTGGCAATATTGTCAATAATCAAGATTATCCTGGCGCTGTTTTCTATGATAGTGATTTACTTTTAATGGTAAACTGCGCATACGCTGATCTCGCAGATTCAAAAGATGAGTATATGGCCTTATTGCTTGATTATTATAATCAAGCAGGAAAGCCGCAATATTTCATTATGGAGGTTATTGACTCGTCATACACACGGGATAATGCACAATTCCCGAAACATATACGTCTATCCAAAGAAGATGTAGAGTCTATGTTCCCAGAATATAAGATTTTATCATGGGAAACGTATAAATATCCCATCAACAAAAAGAGTAAAACATTATATTTGATTGAGGAAGCATGAAAATCTTGTTCGTTACATCGGAATTTGGAAGTAATGGAGGGGGCCTCTCGCTTTCTTCTGAGCGCGTATTTAATTACTTAAGCGAAAGGTATTCAGTACAAATTGTCAACCCAAAGAATCCACAGGTGTTAGTAGCTGATGGTGGATATAATCAAGAATTGGCAAGTGCGATTAGACATGAAAATAATTTGAAGATAGATGCTTATCAATACCAAGATAAGGATATTGACTATGTTATCGCATTTAGTGGAGGTTTTAACGGTTATTATGCCTCTATTCTGGCTCAAAGAATAAATTCATCTTTCATTCTTTGCCTACGGGGCACTGATGTAAATCTGGCAAAATGGTCACCCACTGAAACATTCTATTTAAGAGAGTCGGCAATCCATTCCTATAAAGTAGTTTGTCTATCCAGAGAAATGATAGAAAACTTGCGCCTGATTGACAACTCTTTTTGCGCTAAATGTGTGTTGATTCCGAACCCTATTATTAGTGGTGAGGGCGTAGCGTTTACAGCGAAACGAAATCCGGCCATTGTAATTGGAACTGCATCAACTCACTTAAATGAAAAGAAAGGAGTTGCAAACCTTCTTTCAATGGTGAAACTTGCAAAGGAAGGTGGTATTGAGATCAATTTGGAATTAGTCGGTGAGGTTGATGCGGATTTATATGAGTCGTATATAAAGATTATAAACAACTTTGAAATCTCAGACCATATAACTTTTCATGGGCGTGTCAGCAGATCTGAGCTTTCATTGCTAATGAAGAATTGGGATTTGTACGTTCAAACATCTGTATGTGAAGGCCATCCCAATTCCGTCATAGAGTCATTAGAAAATGGCGTAGGCTTCATTAGCACCAGAACTGGCTACACCTTTGAGAAATTGCATTGCGATTTCCCCGAGTTCTTCTTTGATGATAATACCCCGGCTTCTATGCTAAAAGGTATCTTAGCCCTCATAAACGATAAAAAACTTGCGCCCAGAAGCGAACAGCTTCGAGATAACCTTCTGAAATCGTCTGATTCCAATGCCATTAAAGATCTATGGTATAAATTACTTGAATCACCATCGAAAGAAGTGCGTTGTGCTTTTGATGGCGATAATATCCTTTCGGTTGGTTTACATGATGTTCAAGGAGAGGTGCATGACAGTATCACTACACCGATAGATGTATTCTGGCAGTTCGTAGATTTCATATATAATCATGGCATGGGCTTGTGCTCAATGAGATATTACTTGTCGATGCCTCCTAAGGAACGACAATCTTGGATTGTCTGTACATTTGATGACGGATATGTCGGATTATATAATCATGCTTTACCAATATTGTCCAAGTATGGTTTTAGCGCAACTGTTTTTGTATGCACATCTTTAATCGGCCATGACAATAAATGGAATAATAAAGACTCCAAGATGAGAAGACATCTCAACATGGATGAGCTTTCAACTTTGAATAATCAAGGATGGGAGATTGCCTCACATGGAGTGCATCATTATAACTTCTTGAAATTGACAGATATTGAATTGGAAAATGAAATTAAACAATCTAAAGAACAGATAGATAGTCTATTTGGCTCGTCTGACTGTTTGGCTTATCCTTATGGAGCAAACAATGCCTACATTCAACAATGTGTTTCACCTTATTACAAATATGCTTTTGCAGTTAATCAAGGAGGAACGTCTTTGTCTGCCGATGCTCATCAATTAAGAAGGTACTCAATCTCGGAAATCTATAAGATTTTAACTGTAGAATCATGAAAAAGATATTAGGCATACTTAGAGGTTTTCCGGGACTTGGACGGGTTGTGTCGGGCGTTTCTATCTTAGAAACATTACGAGACAGCTACGGATATGATGTTAAAATAATTAGCTATCTACAAGGCAACAAGTATTTGTATTCTCGTGGCTATAATAATTTGAACGAGGTAACTCCTATGGACTATTGTTCAATAGGCTTATTGCCTACAAATAAAATGGGTGTATATATCCATAATTGCATTAGAGAGTTCACTCCGGATTTAATTGTTGTTGATGGCGAGCCCTTGATGATAAAGTCAATCAAGATTTCACATCCGAGCATAAAGGTTGTAGCATTGCTTAATCCTGCCGATGTTGTTAATTCTAATAATTATAAAGAGGCTATGGACTTTTTTAATGAATTTTATTCATTGAGCGACTTGGCAATAGTCCATGGATTAAGACGTATCGATAAGGATTCGAGATACAATGAGTTCCTTTCAATAAGCACAATTATTCATCCTGAAATAATTGGAGTCAAGAATGTTCCTACCAATAACATATACTGTGTACTTGGCGGAGGTACGGTTAATGTGGAACAACAGTTTGTTGATTCAACAATTACAATCGGACAACTTTGTCAAAAAGTTGCCTCATTACTTCCGCAATATACGATACATATAGTTTGTTCAAGCCAAAACATATTCAATGTCTTGAATCGAAATAACAGCTCCGAAAATGTTGTGCTTCACGACGAAATTATACCTGCCGTACAGTATTACTGTAACGCTGGACTTGTAATTACACGGTCAGGGCGTAACACTTTAAGTGAACTTGCATATCTTGGCATCCCGGCTATATCATTCGTTTCCGGTTGTTCATATAGAAAAGTTGAACAAACTAACAATATCAACGATTTGAATATACCTACCATTGTGCCAGCCTGTATGTCTATTAGTCCGGTTGCCTTTGCCGACCTTTGTCATAAATTGATGCAGGTAAAGAAAGGTGAAACTATGCTTCCCGGAAATGATGAAGCTATTGAAAGCATTCTTAAAGTAATCAGAGAAAAGGTTAATGAGAAATTTAGTTATGATAAAAAAGATTAACAATCATCTGCTACCTATAATTGGCGCTATTGCCGGAGATATAATAGGTTCACCATACGAGCTAAATGGCTCTCGAATAAAATCTAAAGAGTTCCCATTATTTAGTCAACAGAGTACATATACAGACGATACTGTAATGACATTAGGTGTTGCACAATGGGTTATGAATAATAATGAAAACTTAACTTCGATATTACATATTTGGGGAAATAAGTATATCAATGTAGGATTTGGACATGCTTTCAAGTGCTGGCTTAGAAGTGAAAATCCTCAACCTTATAACAGTTGGGGCAATGGATCTGCAATGAGAGTTAGCAGTATAGGCGTGGCATGTGAATATTTACATGATGTTCTCAACCTGGCAGAACAATCTGCATCCATTACACACAATCACCTCGAAGGGATTAAAGGAGCACAGGCTGTTGCAGTTGCTGTGTTTTTAGCGTACAAAGGCTTTTCTAAACAGAATATTAAAGCATATATAGAAAAAACTTTTAATTATGATTTAAGTCGAGACTTAAATCAAATACGTGAAATATATTCATTTGATTCGAGTTGCCAAGGAAGTGTTCCTGAGGCAATTATAGCTTTCTTGCATTCCGACAATTTTGAGGATGCAGTAAGGCTTGCTGTCTCTTTAGGTGGTGATGCAGATACGCAGGCAAGTATAGCGGGTGCAATAGCCGCCTCTTTTTATAAAAAAATACCTCAAAATATTATATCCGAAACTTTTAGCAAATTACCCAATGAATTACGTGATATTATTTATCTATTCAATGATTATGTAACTCCTCAAAATGTTTCGTTAGCTGTAACATCTCTGGAATCAGTAATCCTAAAAAGTAAGATACAATACTCTTTTGCCCTTGCGTGCACAGATGTCATAGATGTATATATACCGAAAGGTACGAGATTAGAACTCGCTTCAATTCCTCCTTTAGTTAAGGACGAGGAGAAATATGCCACATTGCATCTTCTAAATAATAGAGAACGAATATTTGACGCCATAGAGCATGAGGCAAGATTGAAATATCCTGAGTTCACGGAAGACTATGACCATCTTGTTGAGAGAATAATGCTATTTTCTAAGATTGCAGATCTTGAGAAGTTTGATGTTAGTGCACTAACTATGGATGATTTATTAGCTAATGCTTAGAATTATGAAGATAGCGCATATTAGTGATATTCACCTTACTGAAAATGGCACCGAAATATGGGGCGTTAATACCCATGAACATTTTCAGAAAGCCATCCAAAAGATAAAGGAATTGGATGGTCTTGATGGCATTATAGTCAGTGGAGATTTGTCTAACGATGGCAGTAAATGGACTTATGAATATATTGATAGAGCTTTTGAAGAAACCGGTGTTCCGACATATTGTTGCCCAGGGAATCACGATAATTTAGAGATGTTTTATCAAGGATATAAACCATCTTACTACAAAATTTGCGAAAAGTTTGAGCTCTGTGGATGGAATTTTATAATGCTCAATTCAGCAGTGCCAGATATGTCAAGAGGCTATTTCAATCCTGATGTCCTTATGAGGCTGCTAAAATCCAGCAATGGTCCTGTGGCCATAGTCCTTCATCATCCTCCGGTTAATCAAGATGGCTGGCTAAATAGGAAGTTGTTAGAGAACAGGTCAGAGTTTAACGCTATAATTAAAAATAGCGAAAAGGTTAAGGTGATATTATATGGTCATACTCATTTTGGAATGTATAAACAGATTGACAATGTAGTTTATTCATCGCCTTTTTCTGTGGGATTCGCTTTTTCACCCGAATTGCCTAAATTTGAGATTGCACATGGATTGGAGGGCTTTAATGTTTTAGTGTTTTCCCAAGACTCTATATTTATAAAAACCATCAGGATATAGGAATGAATATACTAAAGAAAAAACTCTACTATAAATTTTTAGATCTTCAAAGGCTTAGTCGCTTTACTGGAGAGGTAGGCTTATGTGATTTCGCAATTTCCGTACTAAATAAAATCAAAAACATAAGTGATGAAAACTTTGATGTAGAGTTATATGATACAAAAAAAACAATTTTTACAGATAAGGAAAAAACGTTTATTGATGAATATATAGCAACCGGACAAATACAATTTATTGAGGATAAAATTGTATCTTTACCCAAATGGGTTTGGTTGCTGATTATGCCCGAGTATATCCCGATCGAAGAGTTAAAGTTTATCTTTAATAAATATCAAATATCGTCAAGGAATAAACTCATAGATTATTTCCAGTCTGATGCGGCTGCGAATAGATATGGAGAGGATTATGCCAATTTATACTGTTATTTTGTGGAAAATCAAGATGTAAAGAATTTCCCATTGCAATATCGTTCAATACCCAGTAAACAAACTCAGCTAATTGAATTATTTTGTAATGATATTATATTGGGTAATTTCCATAATCATACTACTTTTAGTGATGGAAGATTGTCAATAGAAGCGATAGCCAATTTAGCTAAGTTGTACAACCGGAAGTTTATCGGAATATCCGATCATTCATCAAGTGTCGGTGGAGTTGACTCGGAGAAAATCATGAGGCAGATTTCTATTATAAATTCATTATCTAAGGATGAAAATTTCACAATACTAAAAAGTCTTGAATGTGAAATACTTGCTGACGGAACTTTAGATATGGATTATGGAATTTTCAAGGAACTTGATTATTTAATTATTGGTGCTCATAGGAATGAAATTATGAGTAAAAAGGAAGCGACAAGGCGTTTGATTAAAGCCATTGAAAATCCTAATTCCAATATTTTAGCTCACCCACAATCACGAATTTATCAAAAAAAGGTTGGCCTCTATGTGGATATTCAAATGATAATAGATGCCTGTAAAGAGAATTCAGTTGTAATTGAAATTAACGGAGATCCCGATAGGTTGGATCTATCGCCTGAGCATATAGAATATGCTGTCAAAAAGGGGATTATCTTTTCGTTAGATTCAGACACGCATACATTGAATAGCTTTAAAAATATCAATAATGCAATAAAAATAGCTGAGGAAGCTCATATACCGCCCGAACAGATATTAAATATCCAATCGATGCCTAAGTTAAAATCTATATTTGACAAAGTCATTTATTAAGTAATTGTAACGAACATGATTGTAGAGAAAGATAAAATTCGATTTATCGTAGATATAGTTGACCATTGCAATCTAAACTGTAAATGCTGTGGCCATTTCTCCCCATTGGCTCCAAAAGGATTTTTGGATATAAATACTTTTGAGAGAGACTTGAAACGTCTTCATGAATTGCTTCAGGGTCATATTCATTGTTTTGAGCTAATGGGTGGTGAATCACTTTTACACCCTCGCCTATATGATATTGTCCGCTTAACAGCAAAATATGTGACTGGAGAAAAATACTTATGTACTAATGGAGTGCTTTTAAGTTCAATGCCTGATAAGTTCTATCAATTATGCGCTGAAACAGATACGATAATAAGTATCACTATGTATCCTATTGACTTGAATTGGGATGAAATCAATCGCAAAGTCAAGTTGTTTGGCACGAAATTATATTTAATTAAATCTCAGGGAGAGGAAAATAAAAACTGGTTCAAGAACAGAAGAGACTTGAGCGGAAGTCAGGACGTTGAAGAAAATTTCAAAAACTGCTTCTGGAAGGCTCGTTGTATAGTGCTTGAAAATGGCAGACTATCATCGTGCGTTGTACCGTTTAAGGCAAAATATTTTCAACAATATTACAAATCTGATGCGTTTGATACATCTGATAAAAATTCAATCGACATTTTCAAAGCAAAAGATATTGAAGAAATTGTTGAGTTTCTAAATCGTCCCATCCCTTGTTGTAGGTATTGTTTGCCTAATCAAGAGGAAAAAATTCCTTGGGGCGTTTCTAAGAGAGATATTAGTGAGTGGTTTTGAAATTGAGATTTTATGGAAAAGATATTAGTAACTGGTGGTGCTGGTTTTATTGGGTCAAATCTCTGTGAACATCTAGTTCTCAATGGATATGATGTTGTATGCCTTGATAATTTTTCAACAGGGCACATGAGTAATATTCAGCACCTAATTGATGGTTATCCACTAAATTTTAAGCTAATAGAAGGCGATATACGTAATTTCGAGACTTGCGTAAGAGCTGTCAACGGAGTTCAATATGTTCTTCATGAAGCAGCACTTGGAAGCATACCAAGAAGTATCAATGACCCAATAACTACCAATGATGTAAATATTGGTGGATTCCTAAATATGTTAGTAGCAGCCCGAGACAGCAATATAAGAAGATTCATATTTGCAGCTAGTAGCTCTACCTATGGTGATAATACTGATTTGCCCAAAAAGGAAGATAACATCGGAAGACCTTTATCCCCATATGCATTGACTAAATATGTTGATGAGTTATATGCTGATGTATTTGCTAAAACCTATGGAATAGAATATATAGGACTGCGATATTTTAATGTGTTTGGAAGAAGACAAGATCCAAACAGTATGTATGCAGCTGTAATACCATTGTTTATAAAGCAATTTCTAAATCACAAGCAGCCAAAGATAAATGGTGATGGATTGAATACTAGAGATTTTACTTACATTGACAATGTGCTTCATATGAACATGCTTGCATTAAATACAACAAACACTCAAGCGGTAAACCAAATCTACAATACTGCGGGTGGAGGGCGAACAAGCATCAACAAGTTAGCAAATGAAATAAAATCATGTTTGGTTCAATACGATTTTTCAATTTCCGATATAAATCCTATTTATGGGGCATATAGACTTGGTGATATACCCCACTCTTTTGCTTCAATAGATAAGGCAAAGCAGTTATTGGGTTATTCCCCATTGGTTTCTTTTCAAGAAGGATTAAATGAAACTGTTAAATGGTATGTAAACAATAAAAATTATTAACTAAGCAATAATACTACTATATAACAAGAAACGAGCAAGTAAATTCAGATATAAAAATAAATACCTTATATTGATTTGTAAGTACACTTTTCTCACTCTTTTTTCTTTGAAGATTGTGTGTGAATAGAAAAATCTTCATACTTTTGTGTCAAGACGAGTAACAATGAAAGCAACTCACAGCAAAGCGCAGAAATAGGTACGGTTGCCAAATCATTACCTCAAAAATGGGTAATTCTCCTAAAGTCCTTTGTATAAAGCACTAAGGAAAATCTTCCAGAATTATAAAAACATTTTGGAAGATCCAAAAAGTTATAGCTATTTTTTATGTCAAAATAATATGTCACTTTATGGGAAAGGTCACAAGCAAA
>ERZ780177.3338-NODE-3338-length-12166-cov-8.424986_pt1 | contig 12166 bp, 9 predicted proteins | sample MGYA00510973_ERZ780177 | MGnify/ENA primary metagenome ERZ780177 (study PRJEB29588, sample SAMEA2144396) | human gut metagenome | biome: human gut; feature: human-associated habitat; material: faeces | place: Denmark | collected 2008/2010 ...
CTGTGCCTGTGTGCCCTGCTCTGCATGGTGGTCACCGCCTCCGCGTCGGAAGTGCAGAACACGGGCAGCCACAGCCATGCGCTCTGCGAAGGGCTGAGGGACAACTGTACTGACCCTGCTCACAGTGAGGGAAACCACGGCAGCGTGACCTTTGCTACAGAACTCCGTCAAGATGGTAATACACTGTACATAGGCGATCAGGTGTGGACATATGAACACAACGTTGGATACATACTTCCTGCCGGTACTTACTATTTGGGTACTGATCTCACGCTGGATCACCAGATTCGGATTAGCAACAGCCGGGAAGTAAAGGTTACTCTCTGCCTCAACGGCAAAACGATTACGTGTACAGAAAACTATGATGCCGTAATTCAGACACCTACTACTTATCCCGTCGAGTTTACGCTCTGCGACTGTCGGCCGAGCGACAGTGTGGGGAAAATTACTCACGCAAATGGCATAAGAGGTGTCGGTGTGGAGTTGAAGAATAATAATGCTGTCAACGATGTAGCACATAAATTCATCATGTACAACGGCTGCATTACCGGTAATAAAACAACCCATGGTGCGGGTGTGTTTCTGTATTCGAATACAACTTTCACTATGTATGGCGGCAGCATTACCGAAAATGAGTGTAATAGTGATACGTACCTCCCCTGTGGTGGCGGAGTGTATGCGTTTACAAACGCGACCTTCACCATGTACGGCGGTGACATCACCAAGAACAAGGCTGACTATGGCGGCGGAGTGAGCACGAGCGGTGATACCGCGAATTTCACCATGTACGGCGGCAGCATTACCGAAAACCACGCCAATAAAAGCGGCGGAGGAATATACTCGAACAGCAATAACATTAGCATCTACGGCGGCAGTGTTACCGATAACAGCGTAACGAAGAATGGAAAAGCGGGCGGTATTTATGTTTCTTCTTCTGACACTCTGACCGTTGGCGGCAATGTCAATATTTCCGGCAACTGGCAGGGCGATAGTAAAGAGAGCGGAAGCAAGAGCAATGTTTACTTGAATGGGAATACCAGCGGTTCTTCTGCCACTATCGTCATCGAAAATAAATTGACCGGAGCGCCCATCGGCGTCACGACTGCCAACGCTCCCACCGCAGGGAACCCTGTGACGATTGTAACGGGGAACAGTATTGAAGAAACGTATAAAGACAGCTTCCAAGCCGACAATGCCGCGTATGGAGTTTCTTATAATAGTACGGATAAGGTGCTGCAGCTGCATAAGCATTCCGGCGGCACCGCCACCTGCATGGCACCGGCCGTCTGCACGACCTGCGGCCAGCCGTATGGCAACACTAACCCCAACAACCACGACCTCGAGCATCACGAAGCAAAGGCTGCGACCTGCACAGAAGTCGGCTGGAACGCCTATAACACCTGCAAGCGCGAGGGCTGCAGCTACACGACCTACAAAGAGATTGCCGCCCTCAATCACGCCCTCGTCCACCACGAAGCCCAAGCCCCCACCTGCACAGCGGTAGGCTGGGAAGCCTATGACACCTGCTCCCGCTGCAGCTATACCACGAAAGTAGAAAAACAAAAGACACCCCACACCTACGGTGAAACTTGGGTCAAGGGACAGGATGGCCATTGGAAGGTGTGCGAAGTGTGCAAAGGCCGGAGCGAAGTTAAACCCCACGACTGGAAAGACGCCACCACAAGCGCCCCCAAGACCTGCACCGTCTGCGGTGCCACAACGGGCACCAAGCTGAGCACCTACTACTATTATTCCCCCGCCAAGACGGAGGATACGCCCGGCTCCCCCAAAGCGGGTGACCCCGGTGTTCTCCTCTACGCCGGTCTGGCCCTCGCGTCCCTCACCGGTCTGGCCTGCACCGCCAAAAAGCGGCATTAAAAAGGTATTCCCCCGGTGTTTCTGACCCCGGCACCGGGCGAATATACAGCAAAGGCACCCCTCGTGGGTGCCTTTGCCATTTCCCCGCGCCCGCAGGCGCATAAAAAGCCCCCGCAAAAAAACAAAAGAAAAAATTACACATTTCCCCCTGAATTTGCACCTCATGTTCTGCGCCCTTTTGACACAAAGTAACCCTGTCACCGGCGACAAAACAAACCCCGTTTTCGCCCGTTCAACGGCAAAAACGGGAAACATCACAATAAAATAAGGGGTGAGACGCTTGTATGAACCACGGCATATCCCCGCCTCCCATCGTCTCTCCGCCTGGCTGCTCTCGGCGCTGTTTGCCCTCTCCCTCTGCTTGCAGCAGGCTTGGGCCGCCCCGGCGGAGCGCACCGTGATCCCCCTGGGTCAGGCGGTGGGCATCAAACTCTTTGCGGACGGCGTCCTGGTGGTGGCTCTGGCCGATGGCCCCACGCCCGCCCGCGCCTGCGGCCTTCGTCAGGGCGATATCATCACCGCCATGGACGGTGCCGCTGTCGGCTCCACCGAGCAGGTCCAGGACCTTCTGGCCGATACGGCCGGCGCGCCCATTGTCCTCTCCGTCCGCCGCGGCGCAGACGCTCTGGCCCTCACCGCCTGTGCCCGCGAAAATAACGGTGTCTGGCAGCTGGGTGCCTGGATACGCGACAGCATGGCCGGCATCGGCACCCTGACCTACTACGACCCCGCCACCGGTCAGTACGGTGCCCTCGGCCACGGCATCACCGATGTGGATACCGCCCAGCTCATGCCTCTGGCCTCCGGCGCCATCATGGAGACCACCGTCAAAGCGGTGAAAAAGGGTGCCAAGGGCGATCCCGGCGAGCTCAAGGGCGACTTCTCCGTCCAGCGCGATGTGGGCACCGTCACCGTCAACAGCAGCGGCGGCATTTTCGGCACCGTGGCCGACCCGGACTTCCTCTCCGGCGGCACGCCTGTCCCCGTGGCCGCTGCCGGCCAGATCACCACCGGCCCCGCCACCATCCTCGCCACCGTCTCCGGCAGCGATGTGCGGGAGTACCGTGTGGAACTCGTCCGCCTCTACGGCGCGGACGAGCCCACCCGCAACCTGCTCCTCCGCATCACCGACCCCGCCCTGCTCTCCGCCACCGGCGGCATCGTTCAGGGCATGTGAGTGATATATAATAGGGACAACACGGGAAAGCCTTGATTTTACAAGGGTTTCTGGCGTTGTCCCTATTTTCACTGACATGAAATAGGCCGTATTTGCGCAATACGAAATCCACCGCAGCTGCCCAAGGGAGGTGATCATCTCAAGCAGATCGATTCAGGTCTCATTCTTGAAGGGAGCTTCTATTTATGAAGAATTCAACCATCATAGCCATTACAAATTCCAAGGGCGGCGTTGGCAAAACCACGACGGCCTTGAACCTGGGCGCCGCGCTGGCCGCCGAAGGGCAGAAAGTCCTGCTCATTGACAACGACCCGCAGGGCAATCTGACTGCGGCGCTGGGATATACCGCTGGCGAAATGAAGCGCACACTGGCTTCTCTGCTGCTGGCCGCCATCGACTATCCGGAGGACATTGCGCAGCATCTGCAAAAGGCTATCCTACATAGCGATACCGGCATGGACATTATTCCCGCCAATCGCAGGCTGGCAGATGCCGCAGCCCGGCTGCAAATCATGCAGCTATCCCAGTATCAGCCCTACGGCGATAGCGGCCGCAGCTGCGAAGCAATGCTCAAGCATATCACAGACGCCTTGCGCGACACCTATCGCTACATCATCATCGACTGCGGGTTGAAACACGAGTTACTGACGGTCAATGCTTTGACCGCCGCGGATTACTGCATCATCCCTGTGCAAGCTCACTACCTCGCCAGCGAGGGCATTCCCGATGTGCTGGAGCTGGTACGCACGGTGCAGACCCACTTCAATCCCTCGCTGAAAATCGCCGGTATCCTGCTGACCATGTATCAATTCCGACCGCAGCTCTGCCAAAGCGTCCGGGCAACAGTCGGTGAGGTCTACGGGGAGGCGTTCCATGTGTTTGAACGTCCCATTGAGCAGACCATCAAAGTGGCGGAATGCCCTGCCGCCGGTATGAGTATTCTGGACTACGCACCGAAGAATCCCGCCGCGGAGTCCTACCGCAGTTTGGCGCGGGAGGTGTTGTCGCTTGGCTAAGAGCAGCAACATGAAGGATCTGCTGAAGCAGCGCATGAGCGCTGCCCAGCAGGTCTCAGAGATGGAGATCGGCAACAGGGCTTACGAGAGCCTTATCGACCCGCTTCCCGTGGCAGCTTCTACGATTCGCGAGCTTCCGGTAGACAAACTGCGTCCCTTTTTCACCACCGATATTGGTTTTCACCCATATTCCCCGGAAAAACTGCGGGCGTTTTCCCAGCAGCTTCTTGAGCAGGGCTTGCTGGAGCGTATCATCGTCAGGAGTATCCCCGGCAGCGATGAATATGAGATTCTGGCTGGACACAATCGCACTGCCGCATGGCGCATGGCCGGGCACGACACAATTCCTGCTGAGGTCGTCGCGGCCAACGATGCCCGCGCCATTATCATCGCCACAGCTACCAATTTACTGCGGCGGCAGGAACTGACCATCATCGAACGCGGTAAGGCATACAAGGCTATGCTGGAGGCTAAGCGGCGTCAAGGTGAGCGGACGGACTTAGGAACTTCTGGCGAAAATCGCCAGAAGTTCCTAACAAGAGACATCGTAGCAGATTTTTTCGGCGTTACAGAATATGAGATCCGCAAGGCTGTCAAGCTGGCGGGTCTGATCCCGCCACTGGCGGATGTTCTGGAAAACAATCCCCGGAACTTGCCGCTGAGCTGCGCGGATATGATCGCCGACTACGATGAAACCTCACAGGAGGCGTTTGTGGAGATGTGCCGCATTGAAGGGTATCGGCTGAACAAGGCCGCCGTGAACCACATCACTCAGAAATGCCCGCCGCCCACAGCGGATAAGCAGGCCATCTACGCCGCATGGCGGGAAGCCCGTGTTGCCGCAGATCAGAAGCGTTCCGCACCGTCTAAGAAAATCACCTTCGACCGCAGGAAATTTGCGCCGTACTTAGAGCAAATCGGCAGCGAGGCGGAATTGGAGGAAATGTTTTTAGAGTTTCTGAAGGAAACGGCACATAAGCGTGCAACCCTCTCCAGATAAAAGCAGTTCTGGTAGCTTGGGTGGTATCACCTAAGTTATCGTCAGTTTCTTTGATAGTCTGAAAGAAAATAGCTTTCGTTTTTCTAGCCTTTAATTCAAAGTATATTTATAATTATTATTGACAATAATTCAAATTAGCGGTATGATACAACATATAATGACTCCGTTGGAGGTGTTTATATGGCGATTGTCAGTCAAGAAAATATACTTTCAATTCTAACGACATTCAATCCGTGGTGGCAGAATGGCGTAGTACCGAAAGCGTTTGTCAAGGAGTTTCACCGCAGCAGTTACTACACCTGCCGCAAATCACTTCTCAGCGATTTGCGCAGGATCGTTGTGATGAGTGGCGCAAGACGAACCGGGAAAACCACAATCATGTATCAGCTTATCCACGATCTGCTGGAGCAGGGCGTGAAGCCACAGAACATTCTGTTCTTTACCTTTGATCATCCTTTGATCCGTATGGCCGGGATGGATCAGGTATTGAACATCTATAAAAACAACATTTCAGATGATGCACATTTCTACATGTTTGTAGATGAGGTTCAATTCGATAAGGACTGGACCAATTATCTGAAAATGGCTTATGACATGAATCCGGATATGCGGTCAGTAGCCACCGGCTCCGCCAGTGCCGCCATCGAAGACGACGTGCGTGAAAGCGGTGCCGGCAGATGGACTGTTATCAAAGTTACGACGCTCTCCTTTTATGAGTACTGTGCATTAAAGGGAATCAGCAAGGCCCAGAGCGTGGATGATGTATTTCGCATCCATACGCTAAGTAAGCAGCAGCAGACACAGCTTATGATGGGACTGTCCGACCTGCAAATCCATCTGATGCGCTATATGCAAATCGGTGGATTCCCTGAACTGGTAAAAACAGAGGATGTTCCATATGCTCAGAAGTTGATTCGTGAAGATGTTATGGATCGAGCTATTAAACATGACCTACCTCGTGTCCATGATATCCGCAGCATTGACGAACTTGAAAAAGTCTTCGTCTATTTGTGTTACAACTCTTCCAGTATCATCAATATTGAAGCAATGTGCAAAGAGTTTGATGGGGTATCCCGTCCTACGGTAGAGAAATATATCGGGTATCTGGCCGACGCCAACCTCATCAACATCAGTCCTCAGCTGAATATCAAGGGCAAGCAGGTGTTGAAGGCCAGAAACAAGATCTATGTTGCAGATAGCGGCATTCGCGGTGCGGTCGTACTGGGAGCCGATATCTATACCAAGCCTTCCGAATTGGGCTTTGCATTAGAAACCGCGGTATTTAAGCATGTCAAAGACTTTTTTGTCAGCGAAAACACACTCTATGAAGTAGGCTATATTCGAGACAGCAAAGGGGCCGAAATTGATGTAGCCGTTCAATATGCAGGCCAACCAATTCAGTATATTGAGGCAAAGATGAGAAATAATTCCACCGTGAAGGATGATAACGGGATCATTATCTACGGCATGGCGGATACCCCCGGCTACGTCATTTCAAAGAACCCCACAGACTTCGGACTATCTGAACGAGGCGCTACAAGCCTCTATCGTATTCCTGCTTATGCGTTTCTCTACCTGATCGGCAAGCAGCATAACCAACAAGCCATCAAAGCATTGACACCACAGGCATAACCGTTTTCATACAAAAAGGCTCGATACCGCAAGGTATCGGGCCCTTTGCATTATATACCGCAGAGAAAAGCCGGGTACTTACCATTTTAAAATCCAAGCAACTTGCCAACGGTAATTATCCGTCAAGAAAGCCGAACAAATCCTGCGTTTCTCTTCTGCGCCTGTGTTCAAGCGTTTCTCTTAACTTGGCCATAGTGTTTAACTGCTCTCCTATCCATGTGCTCTTAAATAACGAGTAAACTTCTTTATCGTCCAAACTGGACATCTCTACTCTTTCTCCTAAACTTTTGCCAAATTTATTGGTTAACAAATCCAGTAAGCGTTTTTCGGCTTTTGCACTTCGCTCAAGACAGACTTGACTTCTATTTCGATAATGATTGGCCATTGAGTAAATGAAACTTACAGGATCTTTGTCAAAATAGCCGTATAAAAATAATCTGGGATTATCTTCAGAATTCTCGGAATACGCATAATCAAATTCAATCACCGGCTCTATTTTTTCATAATAAAAATCATATTTATCGGCTTTTTCGCATACAGTCTCGAACTCAATTACAAATGGCAACAAAATATTCTGTTCAAAGCGTTGCTCAGCCATGTCATATAGCATTGGGAAAACGCTATCATGTGCCGATTGGTAGTAATCTTTCTTCACAAGACTAGTTCCAATTTTACCCATGTCCTGATCGGGAAGCTCTTTCAAAAAGATCGCTGCAAAATATTCTTGGAAGGATCTGTGTGTAAATTTGTAATTTAGCCCATCTTTATATAATACACATATCGAATTAACTAAATCAAAGATATAGTTTTGAGGGTTAAACCCAACCATTCTTGCACCAATTTTGCCTAATATCGTTACAACTTCGTCATGTGTTAATTCAATCTTCCCTTGATAATATGTTATAAAGCAAAACTGTGCAAACGTTTTTTTAAAGGCATCATATGATAAGCCACACTTTAATTCCCGGCGAAAACCAGACTTTGTTGCATCATGCTTTGAATAGAGTGTTTCAAACGCATTTGCATAAAAAAGGTGTAGTTTTTCTGGTATTTCCGCATAGTTATCGAAAGTCAATAGCATTATATTTAACAATAATGGATTCGATGCAAAAGACTGATGCCTCTTATACAGCTTTTTATCAAGTGCCTCTAAGAATCGCTGCTTTATCTCGATATCGAATTCAATTTTATTTACTAAAGACAGCGCTTGCTCTTTACTTAAATTACAAAGGGTTAAAACAGAAAACCTCTGGAATTCAACAAACTCGCTATAGGGGCGCGATGAAACAATAAAATAATTATCGGGAAATCTGTCACAAAATCTCTCAAATTTGCGAAGAAAAGCGTCTTTTTTATCTGTGGATATTTCATCATATCCGTCAAGCAAAAAAAGAAAACACCCTGATTGAAGAGCATAGTCCATACACTCTTTTTTCATAGTACCTCCCAAATCAAAGAGCTTCTGGAATATGAAATCACTGATTTCATATTCACCATCAACTTGATTTATGTCTTTTAGTTCAATAAACACGGGTATATATTCTCTTTTTGATACTTCTTTTAAAAAAACATACTTGAGAAATGTAGATTTACCAATTCCGCCTGTGCCTTCGATAATAAGGAAATGAGAAATGTCTAAGAGATCATCTATTGACTCTCCGCTTACAATCGTGCTTCGTCCCTTGCGCAAGTTTGGACATTCAAAAAACTCGTTAAGAGGTTTAGGTTCTGTACGATATAAAATTGTCTTTATTTTACCATATTTTTCAACTGAGTTCTTCAAATAATCGCGAAAAACAATATCAAAATCAATCTTGAATTGTTCCCATGCTTTCTTCACAGGATCTGTTAGCCCTTTAATAATGCGCCCAGCAAATTTATCTAACAAAGTTGTTGCAATGCCAGCATAAAGTTCGGATTCAGTCATTTGCGTTCACCTCCAATGAGTTATTACATATTTTATCAATTTATGACAAAGTTTTCAATAAAAGTTTAACACAAAAGACTCTTATCAATCGTTAACGCACTGATATAACGCCCGATTTGCATAACATGGTAAACATTATCGTTTTATGAAACCATGACACACTAAGGAGGATCACCATGCACGCACAACGAATGCCGCCGCATATTACCACGCCCTTTGACGATTCCGCCGCCATGCGGCTGCGGCGGATGGGGCTGCTCACACCCGATGGAACGCCGGATGAGCGCATTATCCGACCGCTGGCCTATGTCAGCGCCGGACTTTACTACGACCAGCTCTGCGACTCCGTAGAGAGCCACGAGAGCGCGGCGGGTGTCTGCCAGCACATCATCAGCGAAGAAGCAGAGAACCGGCCCCGCCAAGCACTGCTGGCACTATCCATGTCCTATGACGCTATGCGCCGCGGTCTGCCTGACACCATCTGGTGGCTGTCAGGCAGCAAGGACATTCTCCCCATTTTCATGCGTGTCTTTGCCGCGCATTTATCAGATATCCTGCAAGAAAACGAACCATCTGCCACTATGGAGGAAACTGAATGAACATGAAAACCGCATACAAGGTCTATCTCTTTTGCTGTGTCCTGTTTTTGACAGGGCTTTTTTTATTGGTTCCCGTCTACGCCGTGGAGGATATGTGGACAGCGGCCAGCCGGATCATCAAGGACATCTATACCCACATCGCCTCGGTCAGCACGGTGCTGGCAGGTCTTATGACCGCCATCGCCGTGATCGGTGCGAAGATGTCCAATACCCAGCAGAAGTCGGACCAAGCATGGGACTGGCTGAAGCGCATCTGGCTGGCGTGGGCCATCATCAACGGCATCGGCGCGTTCATCGCCTATGTTGTTCCGCTGTTTCAGGGACTTGCCACACTGGAGCCGTGAAATATCACATTCCTCGAATGGGAGGGGTGACCGATTATGCTTGAGCTGCTCTTTCGGGGCTTTTTGGAGTGGACATACGGACTGATATTGGAATGCTGGGAGTATTTCTCCTCGGTGCTGTTTGACCTGATGAGCCTCGACTTTGCCTATCTGGAAACGCACATGCCCATTATCACGACCATCCGGCAGATCATGCTGGGTGTGGGCTGGGCGCTGCTGCTGGGCAATCTGGTGTTTCAGGCCACCCGCAGCATGATGGCAGGAGTAGGCTTTGAGGCCGACGATCCCAAGCTGCTGTTCACCCGTACCTTCGTCTTTTCTTTCCTGTTGGTGGTCAGTCCGCAGATCTGCGATGTCTGCCTGAATATGACCTCGGTTATCATTGACATGGTGCAGATGCCGGACGCCGCGACTATCAAGCTGCCGGATGATGGCATCTTCGCCGGTCTGACCGCTTCGTGGCTGCTGGTCATTATCTGTGGTCTTATCGTCATGTTCCAGTCCTGCAAGCTGTTCTTTGAGATGGCGGAACGATACTTTATTCTGGCGGTGCTGACCATCATGGCGCCGCTGGCCTTCGGCGTAGGCGGCAGCCGCAGCACCTCGGATATTTTCTCCGGCTGGTGCCGGATGTACGGCTCCATGTGTCTGCTGATGGTGATGAATGTGGTGTTCGTCAAAATGCTGCTGTCGATCCTGTCCTTCTATCCCAGCGGACTGGATGTACTGCCGTGGATCGTGATGGTACTTACCGTAGTCAAGGTAGCCAAGAAGAGCGATGCCATCATCACGCGGATCGGGTTGAATCCCGCTATTACCGGCGATTCTCTGGGCCGTTCCTTCCCCGGTGTGCTGACCTATACGGTGGCGCGAACGATGGCCTCCCGTGTTGTGCAGACCGCAGGCAAGAACACTGCCGCAGGAAAAACCGGCGCACAGACGCAGACCAAATCCGGCAGCAAGCCCGGGAGCAAACCCGCCAGCGGCGGACGCTATTATGGCGGCGTCAATACGGTCAACACCTTTGCCGACAGCAGACGTTCTGAGCAGCAGTCCGGCAGCTCGCCGCGCCAGGCTGAGCCGCGGGCATCCGGTGCGGAACCGACAGCACAGCCGGCGTCCGCAGCGGCAGACCGCAGCTTTGTCATGCCCGGTACGCGCCGCCCTGTGAGTCACGTCCCCGGCGAGCAGAAGATCGCCCCCTCCGATACCGCAGGAAAAGCGGGCCATACCGTCAGCCGCAGCAGCCATGTGCAGGCGGGTGCGCAGCAGCATACCGCTTCTGCCGCCCAGCAGCATACGGCGACCTCTGCTTTTGAGAGCCGATACAGCAGGAATACCGGCCCCGCCCGCTCCACTGTGGCGGGAAAAATCGCGCGTCCGGCTCCCGCGTCTGCCAATGCTCCGGCCAAGGCGCCGCGCTCCAGTACGATACCGCAGGAACGGAGTGCTGCCCCCGCTGCTGTGTCCACCGGTCAGCGCAGCGGAGCTCGTCCCGATACCGCAGGAATGAGCCACAGCACCCGCAGGCCGACCGTCAGCCCCACGAAGAATACCCAAGGTGCACCCAAGCAGACGCTGCATATCCCTACGCCGGTGAAACAGCCCACCGTATCGGGCTGCACTGTCCCGAAGGACGCCAAGAGCAGCAAGCGGGCTGACAAGAAAAAGGACGATAGCCATGCAGAATAACCAGCGCCAGCACAGCGGTATCGACACGGCAAAGCGCATTGTCAGTGCCGCGAGGATCGCCAAGGCAGCCGCAGCGGGCGGTGTCCACGGCGCTGCCGTGGCGGCGGCAAAGGAGGCCGCGCCGTTTCTTGCCAAGCTGGCAATTTGGGTACTGGCGGCATTGATCGCGCTGCCTATGCTGATTTTCGCCTATCTCCCCAATATCTTCTTTGGCTTTTCCTCCTCCGGGACAGCACTCGTTTCCCGCATGACAGGGCAAGCCATGACGTTGGGCGGGTTCTATATGGATCTGGAGGACTTTGAGAACACGCAGATCGACGCCATCGTGACAAGCCTTATCCAGCAATATGAAGAGGAGGGCATAGAGATCGACGGGGTGGAGATCAACAGCGACTTTGATGAGGATGACCTGCGCCGATTCATTGCTATCAGCTCTGTGGCCTATCAGCAGGACTTGGAGGTAATGACCACGGAGGCCGTGCTGTCACTGGTGACCTCCCGGCTCCGCTATGAGCCGACACTGAACATCTTCGAGTTCGGCGGCCTGCTCAAGCGAATGCTGGTCATCAAAATTGACCACCTTGACCCGGAGGCATTTATGGATCAGCTCTCCTTTGAGGAAGATGCCCGCACATGGGCGGGTGCGCTGTATGAGGTGTTGACCGAGAGCAATGCGCTGGAGGAATACGCGGAATATTACGCGCCATACCGCCCCAATTACAGCGGCGACACCGGCTATACCGGAGACTATGAGCATGGCGGCAGCTACGGCGACACCATCGACACGTCCGGTTTTGTCAGTCCAGAGACGAAAAGTCAAGGACTTTTTCATCAAATTCAAAAAGCAGTCACATTTTGCGGACTTCCTCACGGAGCAGACGCTTGATTTTGTCCTCCATCG
>ERZ780177.3356-NODE-3356-length-12120-cov-4.690510_pt1 | contig 12120 bp, 9 predicted proteins | sample MGYA00510973_ERZ780177 | MGnify/ENA primary metagenome ERZ780177 (study PRJEB29588, sample SAMEA2144396) | human gut metagenome | biome: human gut; feature: human-associated habitat; material: faeces | place: Denmark | collected 2008/2010 ...
AGGCCGAAACGCCCCCCCGGGGGCGTCACGGGAACCCGTCGGCACCGTGGGAAATCGCCGCCACGATCATATATGCACATTGAAAACAGAAACAGGAGGAAGGCATTTATGAAATCTGCAGAGAAGGTGCAGTTCTTCTACCGTGTAAGGCATCCGGAGCACGGGGAAACCGAAGTGAAGGCCGCGGACCGCTTGCATGCCGTAGGGGCGGCGGGAAGGGCCTGGGGCGTGCCTTGGACGACGATTGCCAGAGAGTGCGTCTGCGAGCGCCTGGGGCCGGTGCCTGACAAGCAACCGGAGGCGGAGCGGAAGAAAAAAAGCCGGGCAAAGAGGCCGGAGAAACCTGCGGAGAAAACGGAGGAGACAAGATGATAAGTGAAAAGGGCCTGTGCAAAATTCTGAAATCCGCCTTCTTCTGCTCGATTTCGACGGCACGCTGGCCGACACCCGGCGGGCCAACACGCTCTCCTACGTCGCGGCCCTCGGCGAGGCGGGCTACACGCTCACCGAGGAGGAGTACGCCGCCAATTACTTCGGAATGCGGTGCAACGAGTTTCTCACGCGCTTCGGAATCGCCGACCCCGCCGAACGCGAGCGGCTGCGGCTTCGCAAGATCGCCCTCTACCCCACGTTTTTCGACACCGTGCGGCTCAACGAACCCCTGTGGACGTTCTGCCGGCAGTTCCGCGCCGGCGGCGGCCGCGTGTGGGTGGTCTCGACGGGCAGCCGGGCCAACATCGACAACGTGATGCGCCACCTGCACCTCGAAGCGGGCGTCGACGGCATCATCTCGGCGCTCGACGCACCGCAGAGCAAACCCGATCCGGGCTGCTTCCTCAAAGCGATGGAGATCGAAGGGGCGACGCCCGACGAAACGCTCATCTTCGAGGATTCGGCCGTCGGCATCGAAGCGGCACGCCGCAGCGGAGCGTCCTATTTCGTGGTGAAATTATAGACTTAAATCTTGGAGACAATCCGATCCCGACTCGATGCCGGAGCCGTTACGCGACGGACCGGCTAAAAGCGCAAGCGGAGGGGACGGGGCGCACGCGCCCCCGCGAATAGTCGCCCGGAGCCAGCGTTAGCCGGTTCGTCGCAGGCAAAGGCATCCGTCGGGGAGTTTTTGGTACTTTTTGCGGAAAAAAGTACATGAAATCCCGCGGCCGCAGGCCGCAAAAACTACCTCTTGCAAATCACGTTGAAATCGCAGAAGTTGCAGGTGTCGGCGTCCTCGCACTGGCGGAAGGGCACCGAGGGATCGTAGAGTTCCGCCAGCGTTTGGCGCACCAACTCCTCGAACCGTTCGGCATAAAGCGTGTAACGTCCGCCGCGGACGCCCGTTTCCCGGTCGTCGAGCGTCGGCAGGTAGTCGGGACGGTTCATCGCCCGCACGTAGTAGAGCGCGGGTTCGGCGTCGACGCCCCGCGTACGGTAGAGCATCATGGCGTAGAGCAAGGTCTGGAGAATGTTCGAAAGCCGCTGTTTGCCCTCGCCGCGGAAAAGGCTCTCCACCCCGGCGAACTCCAGGTGCGGCGCCCCGGTCTTGTAGTCCACCACACGCAGCGTTCCGTCGTCCAGCGCGTCGATGCGGTCGGCGATGCCCGCGAACTTCATGCAAAGGGGGCGGCCCGCCGCCGTGAAATCGAATCCGTATGCCACTTCCTGCTCCAGCCCCGTGACCGTGAAGCCGTCGTGCGCCGCATCGTAGGGCATCACCCCGCCCCGCAGATAGCGCGTAACGATGTCTTTGACCAGCAGCAGGTTGCCCGTATAGTCGTCGGTCGTGGCCGCGGGGTCCTGCAAATAATTCTCGTTGATCGCCGCCTCGACCGCCGCGGCGATCTCACCCGTGCGGATCATCGCCCGCAGGGTCTCGCCGGGGTGCGCCTCGCCCACGATCCGGGCATAGAGTTTCTGCACCGCGGCGTGAAGGATCGTGCCGAACATCGGGGCGTCGACCTCCTCGGCGATCTCGTCGTCGGCCTGGAGACGCGCCACGGAGTGAAAATAGAACCGCAGGGGACAGGCCACATAGCGGAAGAAAGCCGTCGGCGAGAGCGTGGCCTTCGATTCTGGGTCGGTGAAGCGTCCGAGACGCTGCATGATCCCCTCGTCCTTGGCCACCTCGATCGGATCGGTCTCGGCGAGGTTGACATCCACACCCACCTCGACCTTCCGGACGGGAAATCCGCTCTCGTAGTCGAGCTGGTAGATGTAGCGGCTCGGTTCGCCCGTCGATTTGTCGTCGGCGTGCGAGCAGTAGAGCATCCACACCCGCCGGGCGCGCTGCACGAGGCGGTAGAAATAGTAGGCGTAAACCCCCTCGTGGTGCTCGGGCGTGGGCAGTCCGTAGGCCGCCCGCAGGTTGTAGGGCACGAACGACGCCTGCGCCATGTGGTTGCCCGGGAAGTTGTCGTCGTTCATCGAGAGCAGGACGACGTTTTCGAAATCGAGGTTGCGGGTTTCGAGGATGCCCATGACCTGCACCCCTTCGAGCGGCTCGCCCTCGTAGGGGATGTGCACGGTCTGCAAATGGCGGCGCAGCAGCGAGGTGTAAACCTCCGTCGTCAACTCGATGTCGCACTCGTCCAGCGAATTGCGGAGTTTGGAAATCTCCTCCGAAATCACGGCCAGAAACTCCACGCGCTGACGCCGGTCGTCGCCCTCGTAGGGCGTCCGGGCCACGGCGGCGACGACCCGCAGCAGCCAGTCGGACAACTCGCGCCACGCGGCGGCGGGCGAAAAGATCATCCGCAGCAGGTCGTTGCGTCCCAGCCATGCGGCGTCGACCGAAATGCGCCGTTCGCGCACGATCTCGTCCTGCATGGCGCGGGTCTCGCGGGCATCGCTGTCCGCGACGTAGGGGTGCGCGAGAATGCCCACGGCGTCGGCATGGTAGAACGTGCATCCTGCGCCCTTCGTGCGGCGGTGGGCCTGCAACTCCACGAGGCGTTCGACGAAGGTGTAGGCCAGGCTGGCCCGCAGCGGATAGCCCATCGTGACGTTGACCTTCCCGATCTCGGGCGGCAGGGCGTAGAGCAGCGGCAGGAGCAGGTTTTCATCGGTCAGCACCACGGCGGTGCGCTTGTCCAGCGGCCCCCGTGCGGCCAGTTCCCGCAGGATTGCGGCGGCGTGCTTGCACTGCACGGCGTTCGACACGGCAGCCACGGCGGGCAGCTCGGCCAGGGCGGGCAGATCGTCCGCCGCGAACACTGTGCTGGCCGTGCTTGCCGCCATACAGCAGGCCAGAAACACAGCCAACAGACGTTTTCTCATATGCTGTTCCTCCTCACACAGTCTCCCATGGGGGTTGTCCCCCACAGGGATCGCTTTGGAGTATACAGCCCCCGCCCCGCAAAAGGCGTCGAGGTGCGTGGATGTGCAAAAGGTTATATTTTCCAGCAAAAAGAAAAAGCACCCGCCAAAACTGGCAGGTGCTCGGGTAAATTATGCAGTTTTTACGCCTGGTCGTACTTGCTGGGCACGGCGCGCAGGGAGATCGTGCGGTCAAAGGTGCTGTATGCGGTCAGGTAGGCGGTAAAGCAGCCGTCCATCCGGCCCATGCTGCCCTCCTTGCCGGCGGTGTAGTTATGCTCGGCAAAGCAGGGGCCGACCGAAATACCGTTCACGCCCTTGGATGCGACCAGCGTGCCGTCCTTGACGACGACACCGCCGCCGTCATTGCCCTCGAGCATGAAATGCTCGTTCTCGACGCGGCAGCCCGCGTTGAAGGCCAGTTCCACCCGCAGCGGGGCGCGGTCGATGCCGGAGTTGACGATGTGGATGTCCAGGCCGTTTTCGACCTCGTTCACCTGCACGTCAAACACCATGTCGGGGCCGTAGAGCTTTTCGCGGTGGGCGTTGTCCATCTGCCACCAATCGCTGGTGGCGGGCTTTTCGGCAAAAGGCAGGTAATACCAGCCGGTCATGGTCTGGTGCAGGGCATAGCCGCCGTCCTTGGGGGCCAGCGCTGCGGGGACAAAGTTGCGGTGCTCGCAGAAGCTCGCGCCGATGCGCACGGTCAGCGTGAAGTCGCCGTGCTGGAAGAACAAAAAGCTCGGGCTGTTGTTCAGGATCGTGTAGGACCAGCTTCCGCGACGGCAGCGCACAATGCCCGACCCTTCGTAATATTTGTGGTAGTTCGTCGGGGTCGCGCTGCCCTCGTGCTCCAGCGCGGCCAGCTCGGGCAGCAGCATCAGGTTGATGAGGCAGTCAAAGCTGCGCAGGGCATGGCGCTCCACCATCTGCATAATGGCGTTGGCGGCGTCCAGCAGTTCGGGCTTGCGGCAGGTATAGCCCATGTAGAGGTACTCGAGGTAATATTCCCGCGGGTAGATCTTTTTGCCCATGTCCCAGCGGGTGGAGTTGTTGGTAAAAATGCTGTCGTCGGGGTCGATGTAGGTCAGCATCATTTCCAGGTTGCGCAGCACCGGCGCATAGTAGCTCTCGTCGCCGGTGGCCACGGCCAGCATGATCATGGCATCGTTGTTGATGCGGTTGTAGTTGCCGGCCGAACGCTCGGCGTACTCGCCGTCCTCGTTGCAGTCGTTGCCTTCTTTCAGGATGGCCTCGGCGGCGGTGCGGCATTCGGGCTTATCAAACAGCTTGGCGCAGAGCATCAGCACCGACGCGATGGCCCAGCGGTGGTTCGGGGTGTGGAAGCCGCAGTGGCACAGGGCATCAGCTGCATCGCGGATGATGGCCTCATACTTAGGCTTCAGCTCTGCGGCAGCGGCCTTGGCTTCGGGCGCGGCGGGCAGTGCGCCGTCCACGACCTTACACAGGTAGACATAGGCGGGCAGCAGCCGCTTGGTGCAGAAAGCCGTGTCCGGGCCGGAGAAGAAGTTGCAGTTGATGAGGTCAAAGTAGCCGCCGGGCCGCTGGGAGCGGCGCACAAAAGCCAGCGCCAGTGCCAGGCGGCGGCCCAGCTCGGCGTCCAGGTAGTAACGGCTCTCTGGGTTCAGGTAGCAGGCCGTCATTGTCGTGGCGCGGTAGATGGCCGTTTTCGGCTCGGCCAGGCTGTCCGCCTTGGGGAAACCGCCGCAGAAGGGGCTGTTCTCGTCCAAAATCTGGATATCGAGATAGCGCTGCACGCGGCTTTCGCTGTCGTGCAGGATCCGTTCATAGTGTTTGCGCATAGGTCCGCTCTCCTTATTTGCCTTTGCCCAGCAGGGCCGCGCCGATGATGCCCGCGTCGCCGAACAGCTCGGCCGACATGATGCGGGGCTGCTTGGGGCAGCTGCGGCCATAGCCGTGTGCGGCATTGAACGCCCGGATCGGCTCGACCAGTACGTCGCTGCGGCGGCTGATGCCGCCGCCCAGGCAGAGCACCTCGGGCTGGAAGATGTTGATGATGCTCGTCACGCCGATGCAGAGGTAGTGTACATAGGTGTTGACCACCTGCACGGCGGTCTCGTCGCCCGCGTCGTAGGCAGCCAGGATGACCTTGCCGTTGACGTTGGCTTCCTCGTTTTCCGCCAGCGCCCAAAGCTTGCTCTCCTTATGGGCGGCCATGGCCTCCCGCGCCTGGCAGATGAGCGCCGTGACGCTGCCGTACTGCTCAAAGCAGCCGCGCATACCGCAGTTGCACTCTTTCCCGTGCATATCAATCACAAAGTGGCCCAGTTCGGCCGCTGCGCCGTTGCAGCCGGTCAGCAGCTTGCCGTTCAGCACTACGCCGCCGCCGACACCGGTGCCCAGCGTGACCATGACCATGCTGCTGCTCCCTTTGCCTGCGCCCGCGCAGTACTCGCCCCAGGCGGCAACGTTGGCGTCGTTATCCACATAGACGGGCAGGCCGGTGCGCTCGTGGATCATCTGGCCCAGCGGAACGTTGTCAAATTCCAGATTGTTGGCATACAGCACGGTGCCGGTGTCCACATCGACGCTGCCAGGCGCACCGATGCCCACCCAGGCGGCATCACTCAGGGCCAGGCCCAGGGCAGTCGCCATGCGGCGGCAGAGCAGCGCGATACGGTCGGCGATGTCCGACGCCGGGCAGGGCAGCCCGGTCTTGATGCTGTCGGTCAGCAGCAGTTTCCCGTCCAGGTCGGCAATGCCGCCTGCGATGTTGGTGCCGCCCAGATCGATTCCGATACAATAACGCATAATCTACCTCGCTTCTTTCACTTTATTTCAATTTCTGCGTCGGTTTGCAGAATTTCGTAAACAGTATAAACACGATGAAAAATGCCAGTGCGGACAGCGGCAGGACCCGGATGCTGACGGCATAGCCCGTCATATCCACCAGCTTGCCGAAGCCGACGTTGAACAGGATATCCGCCAGCGACGCGATGCTTAAAATCGTGCCCGCCGCGCCGGAGACCTGCTGCGCCGGGAAATAGAGCCGGATGCTCATGACCAGCGTGGGGTACAAAATGGAGAAGGACAAGCCGCTGATGGCCCAGACGGGCATCGTCACCGCGCCGCCCAGCGAGCCGATCAGATACAGCACACAGGACACGCCGCCGAAAGCCGCCAGGCTTTTGAGGGCCCCCAGCTTATCCACCAGCGGGGACAGGCAGAGCCGCCCGATCATCATACCGCCAAAGAACACCGAAAGATACTTGGCCGCCGAGGCCTGGGGCAGGCCCAGACCATCTACGCCGTAGGCGACCATCCAGTTCATGACGCCGTGCTCGGCGATAAAGTAGAACCCGAACACCAGCACATAGGGCACGATGATACGCCAGTCATAGCCGCCCTTTTGTGCCGGGGTATCCGCCGGGGCGGCGGCTTCCTCCGGCACATTGCAGAAAAGCAGCAGCACAAAGGCCACCGCGCCCAGGATCAGCAGCACCAGATTTGTGTGCTGCCAGAAGGCAAAGCCATCGGCGTGGCTGCCCAAAATATACTGGCTGCCGCTGGTGCCGATTTCCTGGGTGAAGAACAGGAAGTTGACGAAGAACCCCGGCGCTGTGGCAAACAGCAGCGGCGTGATGAGGTTCATCGTGGTATTCAATAAGGTGGAAGAACCCAGCGCCAGCGCCATGCCGATGAGCAGCACCGTGTAATTGCTGGTAAAGGCAAACAGCGCCAGGGCGGCCATCCAAATCAGGATCAGCACCTGCAGCACGCGCTTTTTGGAAAAGCGGGTGCTCAGGTTGCCGCCCACCAGCAAAAACACCAGGTTGCCGATGTAGCTTGCCGTGACGATCAGCCCCAGCTGGGTCGTCGTCAGGGAGAAATGCTCTTGGAAGATCGTGGAAAAAATTCCGCGCAGGCTGTCATTGCTGCCAAGCCCCACCATGAGCACCACAAAGGCAAAGAAGGTAAGGCGGCTGCTCCATTTTTTTGTCATCAGACCTGGGCCTCAGCTTCCATCAGGAACAGAATTGCCATGGCCTGGCCGTAGGGCATCGGGTGCAGGGGGATCTGCTTGTAGAAGTCCTTGCTCTCGCGGCCCATCGGGGTGCCGTAGGACACCTGCTGCACAACGCCCTTTTCATCGATGCAGTCCAACACAGGCTGCAAGGCGCGCATGGCATTGGCGCGGTAGCTTTCGGGCACGATGCCCTGCTCGACGGCTTTCAGGATGCCGAAGCCGAAGCCGCTGGTGGCGCTGGCCTCCAGGTAGGAGGTCGGGTCGTCGATCAGGGTGTGCCACATACCGCCCTCGTCCTGGTACTTGGCCAGGCTCTCGATCTGGCGCAGCAGCGCGTTCTCAAGGATGCGGCGGTCGGGGTTGCCTACGGGGACGATTTCCAGCAGCAGGGGGATGGCAGCCGTCACCCAGCTGTTGCCGCGGCCCCAGAAAGCCTCGGCAAAGTTATGGCAGCCATCAAAGCAGAAACCATGATACCACAGACCGGTCTTTTTGTCAGCCAGATATTTGGTGTGGACAAGGTACTGGTAGACAGCCTCGTCAATGTAGTCCTGGCGGCCCAGGATGCGGCCGATATTGGCCAGCGGCAGCACAGTCATGAACAGCGTATCGTCCCACAGCTCGCCTTCGTTGACGCGATCCGATGTGACATGCTGGAAGCCGCCCTCGCCCGCGCGGGGCAGGCCGTGCATGGCCCACTCGGCCCACTCTTTGCAGATATCGCCGTACTTTTCATTCTTGGTGTACTCATACAGGTAGCTCAGGGCAAAAATGGGGGCCATCGTGTTGATGTTCTTGCTGGGCAGGCCCTCGGCAATGCGGGCGTCGTAGTACTCTGTCAGCACATCCAGGCTGCGCTGGTCGTGCTTTTTCTCAAACAGCTTCCACAGGCCGTACAGGCCCACGCCCTGGGTCCACTCCCACAGCATATAGCGGGCCAGATTGCCCTGATCCATGTTGGATTTTGCCATGTTCTCCAGGAAAGTCTCGTCCTTTTCATACAGGACAGACTTGAAGCTCTCAATGCAAAGCTCCAGTTTGTTTTCAATATCAGCTTTCTGCATGGTGGTTTTCTCCTTTTTATTATAATAGGTAGACATAACGTTCGAACTTGCCTAAAGTATAGCATAGGGACAAAGGCAAAAACCACTCTGATTTTGTCTTTGTCGCTGAAATATATTGCACTTTTTGCGAGTGCGAGTATAATAGAGACAGGAACATTTTTGACGGAGGCTGCCTATGTATCTGGACGACGCATTGCTGTACAATCAGGGGTACATGATTTCGATCAACGACCTGGATTCGCCGCTGTTTTACCTGTTCGACTACGATTCGCGGTCGTTCAAGATCAACATGAGTTTCCAGCATTTCCACCAGTTTCACGAGATACACATTCTGTTAAGCGGCCGTGCATCCCATCTCATCGAGGGCGACTATTACACCCTGCAGCCCTATGATATCGTATTGCTGCGCCCTTCCATGCTGCACAAGACCGAGTATCCGTCGGGCGGCGACTGCCGGCGGCTTATCATCAACTTCCGCGTGCCGGATGATTCCCCCGCGCTGCACGAAATGCTGCAAAGCTGTTTACAGCCCTTCGGGGCCGAGGTGCCCATCTACCGCTTTACCGGTGAGACGCGGGCTCAGGCATTCTCGCACCTGAACGCGATCTTCACGCTGGGCAAGCAGCCGATGACCCCGCTGACGCAGCAGTTCATCCACTGCCATTTCCTGCAATTTCTGGCCACCGTGGCCCAGCACGCGGGCGAGAGCAGCTACGAGCCGCAGGAGCTCAGCGATTCCATCACCCAGAAGGTCTACGCCGTGACCAGCTACATCCACCGGCACTACGCCAGCGAGCTTTCACTGGAATATCTGGCGGAGAAATTCTTCATCAGTCCGTACTATTTGTCGCACCAGTTCCGCCGGGTGACAGGGTTCTCGCTCATCAACTACATCCAGATCACCCGGGTGCGCAACGCCCAGCAGCTGTTGCTGTACACCGACATGAAAATTGCCGATATCACGACGAGCTGCGGCTTTACGAGTTTTTCCCAGTTCAACCGGGTGTTCAACAAGTTCTGCCATACCTCGCCGTCCCAGTTCCGCATCAACGGCGTCGTCACCCCCATCACCGCCATTCCTTTCGAGAAGGAACCCTCCCCGGGGAGCACGAAGGTGTAACATTTTCTGGTGCCGCCCCTTCTCGGGGCAGGCACCTCTTTTATTTTTCCTGCATCGTCAGTTTGCCGTAATTGTCAAAACCACTGTACTGCATCGGGGCGTCGTTTACATACAACGTCTCGCCCCACTGGCAGCGCAGTTCGCCGTAGACGGGGTCCACAAAGCGGTAGCGGCGGCCCTCGGCATCGGCGTCCAGCACAGCCCCGCGCATGGCGGCCTTGAAATCCTCAAACGCCGCAAACTCGTCTGCCTGCGCGGCACGCACCAGCCAGATACAGCGGCGGCCCTCGGCGATGCGCTCGCGGTCCTTGTTGGAGCCGAAGTCCTGCATCCGCATCCCATTGCTGCAATACACCGCCGCATAGGCACTGCCCAGCTGCACAAAGGCCCACTTGCCTTCGACCTCGCAGCGGTCAAACTCCATCGACGGCAGGTACAGGTGGGTGAAATCGACCGGGTGCTCGGGGGCGATATCATAGATCAGCCCCGCGAACGCCTTGTACTGGTTGACCTTGGGCAGGGTGCCGTTGCCCGCCCAGTAGGACGGCCGCGCTGCGCCGAAGAGCACCCGCTCGCCGGGGTGGGTGACCCACAGCTGCGCCACGGCGTTGAAGGTCAGCTGGAAGGGGTTCTCCTGATGGCCCGGCTCGCCGGGGTGGAAGTCGTTGGCGCTGGTCATCATGTAGTCGGCAGTCTTGTAGGTGTACAGATCCACATAGCCGTCATTGCCCTGGGTCGTCTGGCAGATCATTTCCTTGCCCCGGGGGATGCTGAACCACTGGGCAAACTCCTTCGGCGGCTCGTAATCAGACAGGCAGTAGGAGGTGATACCCTTGCCCGCGTGGCCCGGCACGCCGTACCCATAGCCGATCCAGCTCAGGCCGGAGGGGCAGTTGGACCAGTTGCCGAACTGCTCCTTGATGTAGGTGCGGCCCGACGACGAGGCGAAGATGCCCTGCTGGCTGTGGACGGCCAGCAGGTAGTAGGCAAAATCCATGCCCTCGCGGCCCAGCTCCCGCATGGCGGGGTCCTGGGCAAAGGCATACAGGCTGCCGAAGCCCAGCGTGTCAATGGGCAGGTAGGGGCTGGAATTCCACTCGGTAAAGCCCTCTTTGCGGAAGGTGACGAACCAGTCATAAAGCATATTCTTGGCCTTGGCCTGCATCTGGCGGCCGGTCAGCCCGCTGTTGGTAAAGACCTCATCGGGGAACAGCTCGCCCGCCAGCAGCTGGCAGGTGTGGAACATCAGGGCGTGGTTCTCACTCCAGAACCACATGGCGTCGTTGCCCGGCTCATCGATCCAATAGCGGAAACCCAGCAGACAGTCGGTCAGCTCGTTCTCGGTCTTTTCGGACAAAATACCGCTGCCGCGTTTGCCGAAGGTGCGCAGGATGTAGGGGTAGTAGACAAGGTAAAAATCGCTGCAGTCGAAGCGGCGGCGGATGTAGTCGGACTGCACAGCCAGCAGCTTTTCTGCCTCGGCGGTGTCGCCGCCGGTGGCTAAGATCGCCAGTGCGCGGTTCGTGTTCTGCTCGCCCCAGCGGGCCAGCAGCTCCAGCGCCTGGCGCTTGCGTTCGGCCACGGTGGGCAGGGCGCGGGGCAGCACGCTCTCGGTGTGAATTTCCACACTGATGGGTCGGGTCAGCCGGATGCCCTCGACCTCGGTCGTGACCTGCAGCAGCAAAAATGCCAGCGGGAAGGTCTTGCAGTCGCCCAGACTGATTTGGCTCGCGTGGGGGAGGGTGTCAGCCTCGCGGCGGAAGAGCACGCCGCCCTTGACATTTTCCTCGGTGCCGCCGACAAAGGCCAGGTGGTAGCTCTCGGCGATATCCGCGCCGTCGTAGTCCAGCAGCACCGGGCCGGCGGTAAAGTGGTTGCGGTGGAACGCCAGACTGCGCATCAGGTGTTCGGCCTCGGCCAGGCGGGCCGCGTCGGCCTCCCCCACCGGGATGACCTGTTCGGGCGCGGCGCCCTCGCCCTTCCAGCGCAGGCGCAGAATGATCGTAGCATCGCGCTCAGCGTAGTTGTCAAAGAACACAAGAAGCTTGTTGCGGCCCTTTTGCAGCGGCAGGGTCAGCGGCGTGGGGACAGGCTCGTTGTGGTGGTAGGGGGTCACTTCGGTCAGCTTTTCGCCGTTCAGCCAGAGGGCCGCGCCGCCGCAGGTGATAAGGTCAAAGGGCACACTGCCCGCCTCGGCGGCGTCCAACTCGGTGTAAGCCCATGCGCTCAGGCAGGCGGGGGTCTCACAGTCCCAGGCGTAGGTCACGCCGATATCGTCAAACGGCCAGTAGACGGTAAAGGGGGTAGCGTTGTCCGCGCCGCCCACCAGCCCGCCGGGGCGGGTGTCCAGCTGCGCGGGCCAGGCAGTGGCTTTGGCGCGGCGCTCGGCCTTGAACTGTTCCTCGCCGGGTTTATCCTTGGGGGCGGTGTTCAGCTTTTCGTTTTCGGCACCGTGCAGGGCCGTGGGCTTGGTGATGACCGGCGTTTCGGTCACGCCGCTGACCAGCCAGCGGTCCACATACCCGTGAAACAAGGGAAAATGCAATTCGTTTGCCATACCTCGGCTTCTCCTTTATTAAAAAAGGTTTATTAAAAAAACAACAGACGCCCCG
>ERZ780177.3357-NODE-3357-length-12119-cov-4.927470_pt1 | contig 12119 bp, 10 predicted proteins | sample MGYA00510973_ERZ780177 | MGnify/ENA primary metagenome ERZ780177 (study PRJEB29588, sample SAMEA2144396) | human gut metagenome | biome: human gut; feature: human-associated habitat; material: faeces | place: Denmark | collected 2008/2010 ...
GCGGCTGCCGCAGCCTTCGTCGCGCATCTACGTCGGTCCCGGCAAACTGGAGGAGATCGCCGCGTATTGCCGGGAGCATGAAATCGACGTGGTGATCTTCGACGACGAACTGACTCCCTCGCAGACGCGCAACATCGAAAAGGAGATGCCCTGCCGTCTGCTGGACCGCACGCGTCTGATCCTCGACATCTTCATGTCGCGTGCCCGGACGGCTTACGCCAAGACGCAGGTGCAGCTGGCCAATTACGAATACATGCTGCCCCGGCTGTCGGGTCTATGGACCCACCTCGAACGCCAGAGGGGCGGTACGGGAACCCGCGGCGGCGCCGGAGAGCGCGAAATCGAGACCGACCGCCGCATCATCCGCAACCGCATCGCCAAACTGAAGGAGGACCTCAAGAAGATCGACCGCCAGATGGCCGTGCAGCGTTCGAACCGCGGCGCAATGGTCCGCGTGGCGTTGGTCGGCTATACCAACGTGGGCAAATCGACGCTGATGAACCTGATTTCGAAAAGCGAGGTTTTCGCCGAAAACAAGCTCTTCGCCACGCTCGACACCACGGTCCGCAAGGTGGTTTTCGACAATCTGCCCTTCCTGCTTTCGGACACGGTGGGCTTTATCCGCAAACTGCCCACGGAACTGATCGAGTCGTTCAAATCGACGCTGGACGAGGTTCGCGAAGCCGATCTGCTGGTTCATGTGGTGGACATTTCGCACCCGCAGTTCGAGGAGCAGATCGCCGTGGTGAAGCAGACCCTGCAGGAGATCGGCGCGGGCGACAAACCCGTCTATCTGGTTTTCAACAAGGTCGACGCCTATACTTATATCGAGAAGGAGGAGGACGACCTGACGCCCGCCACGCGCGAGAACCTCTCGCTGGAGGAGCTTAAAAAGAGCTGGATCGCACGGGCCAACACGCCCTGCATCTTCCTCTCGGCGCTGGCGAAGACCAATCTGGAAAAATTCCGCTCGGATCTGTACGGCATGGTGCGCGAGATTCACGCCGGGCGTTATCCGTTCAACAATTTCCTCTACTGACAACCAACCAAACCCACTCAACCATGACGTTGCATATCCTCTCCCAGCAGAACACCGTTCTCAACAAATTCATCGCAGAAATCCGCGACAAGCGGATTCAGCGGGATTCGATGCGTTTCCGCCGCAACATGGAGCGCATCGGCGAGATCACGGCCTACGAAATATCGAAAGCGTTCAGCTACAAACCGTGCGTTGTCGAGACGCCGCTGGGTGAAGCCACCGTCGAGATGATCGACGAGCAGATCGTGGTGGCGACGATTCTCCGTGCGGGACTTCCCTATCATCAGGGGTTTCTCAACTACTTCGACGACGCCCAGAACGCCTTCGTCTCGGCCTATCGCAAGAGCACCAAGGACGGCAAGTTCACCGTGAAGGTCGAGTACATCTCGTGCGGAAGCCTCGAAGGCAAGACATTGCTGCTGGTCGACCCGATGCTGGCCACCGGATCGTCGCTCGTGCTGACCTACAACGCCTTGTGCGAGAAGGGCGGTACGCCGGCCCATACCCATGTCGCCGCGGTCGTCGCCAGCGAGCAGGGGCTTGACTATGCCATGAAGAACATGCCGCGGCAGACCACCACGATCTGGACGGCTGTCGTCGACGAGGAGCTGACTTCGCGCTCCTACATTGTTCCCGGCATCGGAGATGCGGGAGACCTGGCCTACGGCGAAAAAATATAGTTTTTCGGTTTTATGCGGCTATTTCCGCACATCCCTTGCGCGTGACGATTGGGGCGTACTTCGGCACTGCCCATCCGTCCCGTGCGGCGCGATGCCCGAAACCACCCTGTCTGAAATCAAAAAATAGGAATAAGTAATGCGCCGAAAACTCGCTTTCCTCGTTGCCGTGTTCTGTGCGACCGTCCTCGCGATGGCCGTGCAGAAACCCGTCTTTATGGCGTGGTATGCCGCAGAGGCGGCCGGGGCGGGTTTCGGGGGCTGGATGGAGGTGCTGTGGCACGGGCTGACGCTCGACATGACCGTCGCGGGTTATGTCACCGCGCTGCCTCTCCTGGCCGTGCTTCTCTCGCTGTGGGTGCGTATCCCGGAACGGGTGTGGCGGGGCGTGCTGACAGCCTATTTTGCGCTGATCGCCGTGGTGACGGCCGTGATCTTCGCCGTCGACGTCGCGCTGTACGAGCATTGGGGGTTCCGCATTGATGCGACGGTGCTGATCTACCTCTCCGATCCCGAGGAGGCGATGGCGAGCGTCGATTTCTGGCTCGGCGTGCGGCAGACGCTGCTGGCCGCCGCGTATGCCGCGCTGATGCTCTGGGCCTACTGTCGCATCCTGCGCATTTTCGACGGACGTCCCGTCGGCTGGCGGCTGGCCCTGCCCGGAAGTCTCGTCGTCGTCGTGCTCGCGGGATTCGACTTCCTGGCGATCCGCGGCGGGCTGGGGGCCTCGGTGGCCAATGTTTCGAAGGTCTATTTCAGCCCCGTGCCGTTTCTGAACCATGCGGCCACGAACCCCGTTTTCTCGTTCCTGTCCAGTCTCGGCGACCGTGCCGACTATGCCGGCGAATACCCCTTCTTCGACGAAGAGACGCGGGCCGCGAAGTTCGACGCCCTGCGGGGCAACGGTCCGGCTGCGGGACCCACGGAGCGGGTGCTCGACACGCTGCGGCCCAATGTGGTGATCGTCATTCTGGAGAGCTTCGCCCGGACGGTGATGGACGCCGAGGTCGACGGAGAAACCGTCATGCCCAACATGCAACGGCTGAAACGCGAGGGCGTCTGGTTCGAGAATTTCTTCGCCAATTCGTTCCGCACCGACCGCGGCGAGGTGGCGATTTTGAGCGGATTCCCGGCGCAGACGCGCATGTCGATTATGAAACTCCCGGCCAAGAGCCGCAACCTGCCCTCGGTGGCGCGTTCGCTCGCGGGAGAGGGGTATAAGACGAGTTTCGCCTACGGCGGCGACCTCAATTTCACCAACCAGGCCTCCTACATGTACGCCACGGGATGGCAGGAGCTGATCTGGCAGAAGGACCTGCGCTTCGACGCCCCGGCTTCGGACTGGGGCTACGACGATCGGCTGATGTGCGACTGGTTCGCCGACCGCGTGATCGCGTTGAGCGAATCCCGCGAGCCGTTTCTCGCGGGACTGCTGACGTTGAGCAGCCATACGCCCTTCGACGTCCCCTATGCGAAGTTCGATGACCGGGTGCTGAACGCAATGGCCTTTTCGGACGACTGCGTGGGGAAGATGATCGACCGTCTGAAGGCTTCGCCCGCGTGGGAAAACCTGCTCGTCGTGCTGGTCGCCGACCACGGCTATCCCTACCCGCGGACGCTGGCCTACAACGAACCGCTGCGCCACCGCATTCCGATGATCTGGACGGGCGGGGCCGTCGCCCGGCCGCGTGTGGTGGAGGACTACGCCTCGCAGATCGACATTGCCGCGACGCTGCTCGCCCAACTGGGCGTTCCGCACGGCGATTTCGATTACAGCAAGGACATTTTCGCACCGACCCCTCCCCGTAAGTTCGCCTACTACGCCTTCAACGACGGTTTCGGCGTGGTCGACGCCTCGGGCGAGGCGGTGTGGGACGCGACGGGCGGCCGTGCCGTGACGGAGACGAATCCCGAACTGCTCGACGTGGGGCGCACGATGTTGCAGACGACCTACGTGGATATCGGACGCCGCTGAAAATACCCTTTTTTAGGTATTGCGGCACGGCGCTTGTCCGCATATCTTTGTGGCGTCGAAATGAATACCTGATGGCAGGTATAAGTCCCCCTTGGCAAAGGGGAATTGGGGAGGATTGTCAATATGGAACCGGCGCGGTAGGCGCTGTAACGGGAATCCGGTGCATTCCATGTTTGAAATCCGGGCGAAAAAAATTCAATCCGATGCACCGGATTCACGTTGTCTATGTATAAAAATGGTGGATATGCGGGTGACGACCGGATGTGCGATCTGGTCTGCGACCGCTATGCCGTGTTGCAGGTGATGAGCCGTTTCGGCATTGCGCTGGGATTCGGCGACAAGACCATCGCCGAGGTGTGCGCCGAGAGCAGGGTGGACGCCGCGACGTTCCTCGCCGTGGTGAACATGCTGATGAACTTCGGCAACGGCGCGGAGCTGGCCGGCGAGGTCTCGGTCCGTTCGCTGACCGACTATCTGCACAACTCCCACGGCTATTTCCTGGACTTCCGGCTTCCGGCCATCCGGCGGAAACTGATCGAGGCGGTCGACTGCGCCCTAAGCGACGTTTCGTTCGCCATCATGCGCTTTTTCGACGAGTATGCCGCCGAAGTGCAGCGCCACATGTCCTACGAGGAGCAGACCGTTTTTCCGTATGTCGAGTCGCTGCTCTCGGGCGAGAAGAACACGGCCTATTCGATCGACATCTTCCGCCGCCAGCACGACCAGATTGATATCAAGCTGCGCGAGCTGAAGAATATCATCATCAAATACTACCCTTCGGGCAGCTCGAACGAACTCAACGGCGTGCTGTTCGACATCTTCAACTGCGAGCACGAACTCGCCTCGCACAACGCCGTGGAGGACGAACTCTTCATCCCGGCCGTCGAGCGGCTGGCGGCGGCGGGTCCCCGCACGGTGAAACCCGAGCCGTTGAGCGCCCGTGAAAAGGAGATCATCGTCTGCGTGGTGAAGGGCATGACCAACAAGCAGATCGCCGATGCGCTCTGCATCTCGGCCCATACCGTGATCACCCACCGCCGCAACATCGCCGCGAAACTGCAAATTCACTCCGCGGCGGGACTTACGATCTACGCCATCGTCAACAAACTGGTCGAACTCTCCGAAATCAAGGACACCATAACCGATCCGCAGCCATGACACACGAACACCATCACCACGAGCGCACGGTCACGTCGCTCAACAAGGCCTTCATTCTGGGCATTGCGCTCAACGTGGCTTTCGTCGTCGTCGAATTCGCCGTCGGCCTCTCCTACGGCTCGATGGGCCTGCTGTCCGATGCCGGGCACAACCTTTCCGACGTCGCCAGCCTGCTGCTGGCCATGCTGGCCTTCCGGCTGGCGCAGGCGCAGGCTACGCCCCGCTACACCTATGGTTACAAGAAAAGCACGGTGCTGATCTCGCTGTTGAACTCGGTGATCCTGCTGATCGCCGTGGGGGTCATCGTCGCCGAGAGCATCGGCCGCATGCTGCATCCCGCACCGGTCGAAGGCGGCGCCATCGCCTGGACGGCGGGCGTCGGGGTGGCGATCAACGGCTTCACGGCGTGGCTGTTTCTGAAGGACAAGGACCGTGATCTGAATGTCAAGGGCGCATATCTGCACATGGCCGCCGATGCGCTGGTGTCGGTCGGGGTGCTCGTTTCGGGACTCGTGATCTCGTGGACGGGCTGGACGATCGTCGACCCTGTCGTGGGACTGGTCGTCGCCGCGGTGATCGTGGCGTCGGTCTGGTCGCTGACGCGCGACAGCCTGCGTCTGTCGCTCGACGGCGTTCCCGGGGAGATCGACGTGGCCGCGATCGGGCGGAAGATGACGGACGTTCCGGGCGTGAAGGCCGTTCACCACATCCATGTCTGGGCTATCAGTACGACGGAAAACGCCCTGACGGCCCATGTCGTGCTCGAAAGCCTGTCCCGTATGGAGGAGGTGAAACACGATCTGAAAGACCTCCTGAACCATGCCGGAATCCCCCATGCGACGCTCGAATTCGAGTCCGCGGCCGAGCGGTGCGACGACCTGCACGATTGATCTGTCCGTCCGGGCCGAATCGTTCTGTTTAAAGGCGGAATCCCGACCCTGATCGTCAGGGTCGGGATTGTTTTTTTCCGAAAAGGATATGATCTTTATTGCCGGAAGGAAAATGGGTTCAAAAGCAAATGGTGACGCGACTCTTCGGAAGGAGGGGGACGGTCGGCCGGCCGTTTTTGCGCTACGGCACGGGGTCGTAGCCGCTGCCGCCCCACGGATGGCACTTCGACAGCCGCCGCAGGGCGAGCCACAGTCCTTTCAGGGGGCCGTATTTGCGCAACGCCTCGAGCGCATACTGCGAGCAGGTGGGGGTGAACCGGCACGACGGGGGCGTGAAGGGCGAGATGCAGAGCTGGTAGAACTTCACTAGTCCGATCAGCGGCAGGGCGCAGGCCTGTTTAAAGATGCTCCACGACCGATTCCAGAATCCTGCGGACTGCATTTGCGACGGTTTTATAAGGCAGCGTCTCCTTCGACGAGTAGATCAGCGCCAGGTCCAGGTTGACCGGCCGGCCGTCGTGCAGAATCTGCTTTTGCAGGCGGTAGGCCTCCTTCGTGCGGCGGCGCACGAGGTTGCGTTTGTTGGCCCGTTTGTGGAACTTTTTGGGGACGGAAAAGAGCACCTCGACCGATTGCTCGGTGTCGGGCTCCGCGAACCACACGTAGCGGAACGGGAAGATGAAGCCGTTTTCGCCGCTCTCGAACAGACGGCGCACGGCCCCGAGCGAACGGAGCCTTTCGGTGCGGGGTAGCGAGTGTGCGGACATGGCGGCAGGGGGCTTGCGGCCCTTATTTACGGGATTCCGTGGTCGGACGGCGCGTGCGGCCCTTCTTGGCCAGCTTGTGCTGCTGGCTGCGGATGAACTCTTCCTTGCGGGCGTCGGTAACCAGTTCCACCGGCTCGATCTCCTCGCCTTTCTGCACCTTTTGCAGGTAGATGTCGATGGCCTTGACCATCGAGGGGGCTTCGGGCGTCGGGGCGTTGGCCAGCACGGTGATTCCGGCCCCGAGGGCGGCGCGCAGCGTGCCTTCGCCGAATACCGCCACGGCGGGCAGGCCGTCGGTTCCGAACTTCTCGATGAGGGTTTTCACGTCCGAGGGCGAATAGAGCGCCAGCAGGTCGTAGTCGGCCATTTTAACGTCGTCCAGATCCCCGGCGACCGTGCGGGCCAGGATGACGGGATCGAACGAGAGTTTGAGCTTGGCGAGCGTTTCCGGCAGTTCGGGTTTGTGGGGTTCGCTCAACGCCAGCAGGAATTTCTCCTCCTTGTGTTTGATGATCAGTTCGATGAGCGACGTGAACGAGCCGTCGGCAAACGAGATCTTGCGTTTGCGGTAGACGATGTATTTCTGCAGGTAGAGCGCTACGGCCTCCGTCTGGCAGATGTATTTCATGGTTTCGGGCACGGTGATGCGCGCCTCTTCGCAGATATGGAAAAAACTGTCGACTGTCGTACGCGATGTGAATATGACGGCCGTGTGCGTGAGTATTTCGACCCTTTGGGCGCGGAACTCCTTCAGGGAGACGCCTTCTACGCGGATGAAGGGCCGGTAGGCGATTTCCACGTGGTGTTTCTGGGACAATTCGTAGAACGGGGACTTTTCGATGACAGCGGGCCTCGGCTGCGAAACTAATACACTCTTTACTTTCAATGTTGCGAATTGATTTAGGTTTGTCTTTGCCGTTTCATCTTACTGCAAGCAGCCATAATAGGCTGACAGGGAAGACTTCCACGGTGCAAAGGTACAAAAACCAATGCAAAATCGAAACTTTTTTGGAAAGAAACAGGTTTAATGTCTCCTTGAGGTATAAGGCGGCCGCTGCGGCCAATTCGACGGCGATGATGCAGAACCAGACGCCGCCCGTGCCCTGCGGGCAGAGTGCGAAGAGCAGCAGCGGGGGTGAAATGAGGATCATCCCGAGGGCGAAACAGGTGCGTTTGAGCAGCATGAGCTGTGCGATGAAGGGCTGCGAGAGGGTCAGCGCTCCGGCCAGCCGCACGGCGATTGTCTGATAGGCGGCTACGCCCAGCGAGGCGAGCGAAACCAGCAGGCTGAAAATCAAGGCTGCGCCCTGCGGAATGGACGCTGCCAGCCGGCCGGGCATCAGCGTGTCGCCGTATTTGACCGCCGCGACGCCCAGAAAGAGCAGGCCGATGGCGGTGGCGATGTTCAGGAAACGCGAGTAGCCGCTTCCGCCCGGGTCCTCGGAGAAGCGTTTGCCCGTGGCCGCGTCGCGCGAGATGCGGCCCAGCAGCGTGCGCACGTCGCCCAGGTTGCGGTAGAGCAGCATGGCGTAGGTGGCGGCGAGCAGCAGCACGAAACTCTGGAAAAGGGCGTTTTCCGCGAGCGGCGGAGGCGGTGCGAGCGGAATGCGCGCGGGTTCCGCGAGGGTCGACTGCGCTCCGAAAATTGCGGCGGAGGTCGTGTCGCGCCATTCGGAAGGGGCTGCACCGGTCGCTGCAACGGAGAACGGCGCGGAACCGCCGTCCGCAAAGGCCGTTTCCGCAAAGGCCGGGTTTGCAAAGTTCGTTCCCGCAAAGTCCGTTTCCGCCCGGAGCGTATCCGGCCCGGGGACATATCCCGTCCAGGCCGGTGCGTCCGGAGTCCCGGACACCGAATCCGCCGCAGGCACTGCGGGTTGCGTATGTGCCGGCGAGGAGTTCATCAGGCGAAGTGGCGTTTGAGTGTGATGCGAATGGTGGTTCCCTTGCCGATTTCGGAGTCGATGACGGCGATCTTACCCTGGTGGTACTCCTCGACGATGCGGCGCGAGAGCGACAGCCCGAGGCCCCAGCCGCGGGTCTTGGTCGTGAATCCCGGTTCGAAGATGCGTTTCCAGTTGCTCTTGGGAATGCCCTTGCCCGTGTCTTTCACGTCGATCATAACGCTCCTGTCGTCCGACGAAATCCGCACGTCGATGGCTCCGTGGCCTTGCAGGGCGTCGAGCGAGTTTTTCATCAGGTTCTCCACGACCCATTCGAACAGTGCGGCGTTGATGTTGGCCTGCACGGGGGCGATGGCCAGTCCGTTGTAGTCGAGCGTCACGTTGCGGGGAATGCGCTTGCGGAAATACATGACCGATTCGCCCACCACTTCGTTGATGTTCGCCGGGGTGAGGGGCGTCTCGGAGCCGATTTTCGAAAAACGGTCCACGATCTTCATCAGGTGCGTGAGGTCCTTGTTCATCTCCTCGACGGCCGTCTGGTCCACATCCTGCGAACGCAGGTATTCGATCCATCCCAGCAGCGACGAGGTCGGGGTTCCCAGCTGGTGGGCGGTCTCCTTGGCCAGTCCGATCCAGACGCGGTTCTGCTCGTCGTGCTTCGACGAGCGGAAGGCGATGAATCCCAGTGCGATGAAGGCCGTGATGACGAGGAGCTGCACGTAGGGGAAGTAGTAGAGCGACTTGAGCAGCGCCGACTTGCCGTAGAAGATGATGTGGTAATGCTGCGACGACCAGAAGAATTTCACCGGGATCGGCGGGTTGTCGACCGAAAATTTGTCGATCTGTTTCCGAAGCCGTCCGGGATGGTTGATGATCTTCTCGGGGATGAGGTGCGAGTTGATGACTTCGAGGTTCTCGTTGGTGATGATGAACGGGATGTTGTTGCCGTTGGACATGATGTCGGCCACGAACGGGTCCTGGATCGAGCCGCCCAGCACGTCGCGCGTCACGCGCTCCATGGCGTGGGCCCACAGCGCCACGTCGTGCTGCTCCTTCTCCTTGAGCCGCCGGGCCATGTCGTTGGTGTAGAGCAGCGACAGGGCGCCGAGCGTCACCCCGACGACGATCACCACCACCCGGTTGCGGAACGAGAAGAATTCAGTCCTGATTTTCATGTCTTTACTTGCGCTTGGTGTCCTGCTCGCGGGTGATTCGGGCGTACTCTGCGGGATCGCCGAGCACCTCGACGGCCTTTTTCACCTCCTTGTCGCCCGACAGCGAGTGCTCGATCACGCCGGCCTGGTAGCCGTGGCGCATGACGATGTCGTTGTTGATCGTCTCGACGACCTGCGTGCGGTAGGTTTCGAGGTTGGTCTGCGTGTCGTCCTTCAACTCGGCCTCCACCTGCTCGAACTTGTTCTTCAAGTCGGCGAAACGGTCGTCCTCGGCGGCTTTTTTCAGCGCCTTGAGCGCCCGGCGGGTGTCCGATTCGTAGGGGACCTTCTTGTCTTGCATGAACTCCGCGAAGTTGGCGTAGTCCTTGTCCGTGATCGAGAAGGTGCGGATGTCGATCTGCCGGCCGGGGTTGCGGCGCGTGTATTCGTCGCCGAAATCCTCGATGAATCCCAGCGCATAGAGCGTCAGGGCGAAGCGTGAAATGTACTCCGGGTCGGTCGCGATGTCGGGCATCACGCCGCCGCCGTCGTAGACCTTGCGGCCCGCGCGGGTCGTGAACTCCGAGATCAGCGAGTCGGGCACCGCGCGCACCGAACCTTCCTGCGAATGGGAATAGTCGATGGCCTGGATGCAGCGGCCCGAGGGGATGTAGTATTTGGCCGTGGTGAGTTTGAGCATGGCATTGTAGCCCAGCGGTCGGGGCGACTGCACGAGTCCCTTGCCGAAACTGCGCTGGCCGATCAGCACCGCGCGGTCGAGGTCCTGCAACGCCCCGGCGACGATCTCCGCCGACGACGCCGAATTGCCGTTGATCAGCACCGTCAGCGGCAGGTCTGCAAGGATCGGCTCCGTGTCGGTGCGGAAGACCTGCTTCGAATCTTCCGAACGCCCCTTGGTGCTGACCACCTCGGTCCCTTTGGGGACGAACATTCCCAGGATTTTGACCGCCTCCTGCATGATGCCGCCGCCGTTGGAGCGGTAGTCGAGCACAAGCCCTTTCAGCGGCCTTTCGGTGCGCAGCCGTTCGATGGCCGCGCGCATCTCCTCGTAGCATCCTTCGGTGAAGTCGCTGTGGCGGATGTAGCCGATGCTGTCGGCGACCCATCCGGCGTAGGGCACGCCCGGGATCGCGATCCGTTCGCGGCGGATCGCCGCCGTCTGCTGCGTGCCGTCGAGGTGCTCGACGGTCACTTTGACCTTGCTGCCCGGCTCGCCCTTGAGACGCGAGGAGACCTGCTCGGTCGTGAAGCCTTTGGCGTCCTTGCCGTCGATCGAGAGGATTTTGTCGCCGATCTTCAGCCCGGCCTTGTCGGCGGGCGATCCCTGGTAGGGCTGCGCGATGCGAACGTAGTCGTCCTTCTGGCGGATGAGCGCCCCGATGCCGCTGTACTTGCCCGTGGTGAGCAGTTCGAAATCCTGCATCCCCTCCTCGGGGATATACTCCGTGTAGGGGTCCAGGTCGCTGACCATGCCGGCGGCGGCCCCCTCCATTAGGCGGTCGGGGTCCACGGGGTCGACGTAGTTGAGCGACAGTTCGCGCATCATGTTGACGGCGATCTCCATGTTGCGGCCCAGCCCGAAGTCGTTGCGGGCGGCGAATGTCAGAAGTCCCGCGGCGCCGACAGCGGCCGCCGCAGTGAGCAGGTAACGGTATTTTCTAATCATTGCGTGTCATGTGTATATACGAATCGAGCCGGTACTGCACCCGGGCGACGCCGCGGCGGATGCCGTCGAGCACGATCCATTGTCCGTACTGTGAAACCTTTATCTCGTCTTCGCCCAGCAGCATCAGCTTCTGGCCGAAATTGTCGGCGCGGAAGGTCATCACCCCGTCCTCGTCCGAGCGCAGCGAAAAGCCTGCCGAGCGGAACGCGTTTAGGATCTGTTCCCGGTTCTCCTCGATGTCGCCCTCCACCCGGCGCACCACGAACCCGAATCTGGGGTAGACTGCCGCCAGCGCCACGATCGCCGCAAAGAGCATCAGGTAGCGGTCGGTGTGCAGCATGACGTAGAGCGTGTCGTCGAGCGACAGCGCCGAGGTCCCGGTCATCAGCATCAGCCCCATCAGGGCTATACAGAGAACGCACAGGGCGAAGAAATATTTTAACGAGCGGACGATATACTTTTTCATGGCGGGCGATAATTATGAATTTTGGATTCTGAATTCTGAATTGAGGTTGCCGATTGCGTCGGCAACATCCTGCATCAGCCATTTGGGCGTCGACGTGGCGCCGCAGATGCCCACCGTCGCGGCCCCTTCGAACCATGCGGGGTCGATTTCCGAAGCCTCCTCGACGACGTGCGTGCGCGGGTTGGCCCGGCGGCACACCTCGGAGAGGACCTTGCCGTTCGACGACTTGCGCCCGCAGACGAACACCACGGCGTCGAACCGTCCGGAAAACTCCGTGAGGTGCTGTTCGCGGTTCGATACCTGCCGGCAGATCGTGTCGTGCACCACCACCTGCGACGCATCGGCCGCGCGGCGGCGCATCTCGTCGGCTCTCAGGGCGATGCCATGAAGATGGCGGCAGGCAAT
>ERZ780177.3358-NODE-3358-length-12119-cov-3.766578_pt1 | contig 12119 bp, 10 predicted proteins | sample MGYA00510973_ERZ780177 | MGnify/ENA primary metagenome ERZ780177 (study PRJEB29588, sample SAMEA2144396) | human gut metagenome | biome: human gut; feature: human-associated habitat; material: faeces | place: Denmark | collected 2008/2010 ...
CCCGACGGCGGTGCTGACTGGGCCTACGACGACAACCCCCTGGAGAAGGTCTACTTCGTCCTGGAGGGCGAGATGACCGTTACCGACAAAGACGGCAACAAGCGCACCAGCCTGACACTGGCAAACAAAATCCTGCTGCAAGCCGGAGCGGGCGTTCTGACCATCCGGGATCAAAACATGGAGCAATTCAACGAAGCGCTGCTGAACTACTACGACACCGCCGAGGCCGAGCCGCTGAAAGCGTTTCTGTATGAGAATGCAATACAGGGGTTGGAGCTTCATTCATAAAAAAATCCGTGAGAGGCCCGCAGTGGGCTTTCTCACGGTTTTTCTTTTATAGCAGGTGTTTTTGCCGGCCGTTTCGTCCTTCTGTCTACCAGAGGCGGCGCAGGCAGAGAGCATCAGCCCGTCACCGGTCAGCGCATAAACGCCAGGCAGCGCAGAAACAGGCGAGGGGTGGTTTTACAAACCTGAATGAAAAAATAGTTTCAGAACCCTATGGAGCACATCTCCAGCCGTAGATGTTCCGCCTATCATTCCTCCCACAGTCCGCAGACCGTACACTTGATGCGCAGCCTGCCGCCTGCATTGGACAGTGATACACTGTCGCTGAGTTCCATGAGCATGGAAAAATGTTTCCGCACATATTCGTTCAGCACCACGACAGGAAGCGGCACGTCGAGTGTCAGACAGGCGCTGCGGCGGGTTTCCAACGGCTCCTGAATGTTCAGATTTCCATGTGTATGGTGCATGAGCGCGCCGGCATGTCCGCGCAGCCGGTCGAATTGCAGCCGCTTGTCCTTGCTGGGGACTGTGCCGTGAAAATCGTCTTCAGGCTCGCCGAGAATCAGGCTGATAATGTCTTGTTCGTTCATGTAAAAAACTCCTTTACGTTTTTCTCTGTCTATTGTTCTACCGCAGTTTCGGATTTGTCCCGCCTGCGTCATAATTTCGCGGCTGAATTTTCAGCCGTGAAACAGGGTGCGTCAGATCCGCCGCAGGGGTCTGTCCAGTTTTGGACACATCTGAAAAACTTTCGCTCAAAATTGAGCACATCTCCCCAATTCTGGGGAGGTATCCTCAAAAGTGAGGAAACACCTCTTTTGGCATACTGATTTACGATCGCTTTGCCTTCGTACGAAAGGCGTACGAAGTGAGGCTGCACAATTTTGCATAGACCTCACCAGAACAGGGGTGTCCCCCAAATTGGGGATACGCCCCTATTTCACAAACCTGAGTAGAAAAAATCAAATCGCCCAAAGAGTTTTCTAAAAAATTTTATAAACTGCATTTTGAAACCGAAAACGCAGGAATTCTTGCGTAAATCAGAGCAAAATATTATAATTACTCACAGGAAGGAGATGGTTTTGTGCCATATATCGCATATCTGCCGAACAGCAGAGTCACGCTTCTGGATCTCGACGAGGTGGCAGAGGTTCTGAATGTCTCACGAAAAACCGCATACCGATAACCGGATGTTCTCCCCAACGAACCCGGCGGATTTCCTTTTTTGTTCGTCCATTGTCCGAGAGTACGGCGATCTTTTCTGTAACTTCGTAGAAGTCTTGTGAAGCAGGCTGTTTCTTTTGTGGCAGTTCTTCTCCTATAGGCGCACCAAAGAAACAAAATTCACCGTCTTGACACATTTTAGAATCCTCCCTTAACCTTGCTTTTTGCGCGGCTCTCATCTGTCTGCGCAAAACGCTGTGTTTGTCCCACTCACTGTGAGCCATCTTCTTCAACCCCATGACTGTATTACCTCCGCAAATTCTCTTGATCCATTCGCAACGGCCTGACGCTGCACGGATGATCGGCCTGTCCATCAAGCAGAACGTCGATTCTGCACCCACAGTCTTCGCAGGTTATTTCGATGTTTGCCTGACAGGATGCCACGGCGACGGATCGGCCCTTCTTCCGGATGGTCAGGTTGTGCCCATCGTACCCGGCAAGGATGTTTCCACAGATGCAGCGAACAAGTTGGTTTTTTTGTAATTTCTCATTTTTCCGCTCCTTGTTTCTTTTTGGGGTTCATTCAGTTTCCAATGAGCCTCCGCACAGATTCAATGAAATTTGCCCTATCCGCCTGAAGCGCGGCGTTCGGGTCATTCGCTTCCCCGCAAATTTTTACACAAACGTCACGAAAGTCCACGCCCAAATCGTGTAGCTGCTCGGAGATATTTGCACAAGCCTCTCAGCCCGCGGAGTCATTGTCCAAACAGAGCAAGAGCGGGTGATTCGTTGGCCGTTCCCGTAGCGCAGTTAGCAGGAGACGGTCGTTAGCAACGCTGTTAAGCGCAATAGCATTGCCGCCAGCTTCGATAATAGAAAGCGCGTCGAAAGCCCCCTCGGTGACAAAGACCGGTTCATCGCCGGGTGCATAGAGAGCTTGACGGTTGAAGAGATCAGGGGTGGCGCCCCGATTATTCATCGTCCGGCACCCCGGTTGTGCATCCGGGTCGATACTGCGTGCGACGTAGTGGAAACAGTTTGTCGGGATGATAATTCGCGGGCAGCAGCGGTGACTTCCTGCCGGGGCTGCTTTGGGGTCGAAGCCAAGTCCATAAGCCACAGCTGTCTCCGGACTGATTCCCCGCTCGGTCAGGTAGGCAATGACGGCAGGGTCATACAGTCTGGCACGACACGCCGCGAAGTAATCAGACAGATCCTTCGGTGCAGAGCCGGACTGCACGGGAGACGGAGCGGGTGGACACTTCCGAGCGGGCTTTGTGCTATGCGGCTCGACCGACGTACCAAGCTGTTCTGCCAGTGCCCGAAGCGCCGTGTTGAAGTTCGCGCCATGTTCCAGCTCGTAGATCGTAAAGATGTCACCCAAAGTCCTACACCTGTGACAGTACCAACGCTGAGTGCCTGGATAATATTTGACCGCACCGGTTTTGTGCTGCCCACTCCCACTACCGCATTTGGGGCAGGTGTACAACGAACATCCGCTCGACTTTTTTAGAAACTCCCGGCAGTCGATGTTGCAGCTGTAGCTGATTCTGATGTTGCAGTTGGATACCGAATGATGTCACACGGCATCGGGCGTTATCATCTGATATCGTTCGATGTCAGACATAGCGGTCCATTGCTCAAAAGTTATTGCGGGACGATCGCGCTTCTTGAGTTCCCGCACAAATGTATTTCCACCTCCGAATTCTTCCAGAAAGCACCGAAAGGAGCGCTGCGGCCATTTTCGGTCGCAGCGCTCCTTCATTACGTTTTATGGTGCGCTTCGGAATATTCTGTTGTCGGCAGGATTTCCTGTCACGGTTCACATGATAGCATTAGAACAAATGTTTGTCAATAATCTTTCGCAGAAAATTTTTCTTGCTGCCGCCGCTTCTGAATCGAATCGATTCTATCAGTAATTTATATATCTTTACTTAATATATCTTTATTTTATTGCGTTGGATTATCCAACGTAGACAAAACCAACAGGCTTAGCGGAAGCCGTTCATTTCTGAAGCTGATCCAGACTTGCTGCGAGTTTCTGATTGCCGGTTTCGTAATCCTGGACTGCGTCGAGTATTTGCGCGCAGGCTTCGCTGTCGCCGGTATGGGCGAGCTTATGTGCCAGCTCTTTGAGTTCGTTGGTGTGCGAAACATTGTGACCGACCATGTAGCGCATCAGAGCAATCAGCTCATCGCGCGGCGCGGCTGTGTGCGAATGGTCATGGGCGTGTTCCGGCTCATGGGTGTGCGGATGGTCATGGGTATGACCGCAATCGTGTTCGTGTTCCAGATGCATGACGTTTCCTCCTGATGTTCAGTTCCAAACAAAAACACGGCGTTTTCTTCCCCAAGAAACGCCGCGCTTTTGTTTTAGGATTGGATTGGGTTGAGCGTATTAACCGATGGCTGTATTGTAGCAGACCACAAGCCCATGCGGAAGCTCCCCCGTGGGATGTTTTTTGTACGCACATCGCGTGTTTTCATAATCGAATATACCAAGTAGGGACTTGTGCTCAAATCGGGCACAAGTCCTTTTTGCTCCGCTCAAGCAAAAAACAGATTAGATATTCTCGATCGCAAAGTTTAATTTGCGTTCGCAAATATAAAATTTGCAAAATTGGCAGAAATTTTCACATTTTTGTGTTATAATAAAGAAAACTGGTCGATTTAGTACAAGGAGGACTTCCATTATGCGTATCAGCTATAACAAACTCTGGAAGATGCTTATTGATAAAAATATGAAAAAGAGCGATTTGAAAGAAAAGGCTGGCATCAGTTCTGCTTCCCTTGCGAAGCTCGGCAAGGGAGACAATATTACAACGGATGTTCTTCTTCGTATCTGCGAAGTAATGGATTGTCGGATTGAAGATATTCTTGAAACTGTCCGTGATTAACCAACACAGAAAATTTGATTAGGAGGATTCGATATGACTATATTGGGCAAGAAACAGATGTCAGAAGAAGACATCAAGTTGAATTATATTACTCCGGTCATTCTCAAGGGTTGGAAAGGTCACATTACGATGGAGACCAAGATCACAGATGGTCGAATCAACATCAGAGGAAATATCGTGGCTCGCAGTAAGCCTAAGTTTGCCGACTATATGCTTTACCTCAACGACGGAAAGCCTATCGCCGTAGTCGAAGCAAAGGATAATAATCATTCCGTATCTCACGGTTTGCAACAGGCAATGACTTATGCTCAGATGATGGACTTGCCGTTTGCTTATTCCTCAAATGGAGATGCTTTCTATGAGCATGACTTCTTAACCGGACAGGAACAGCAGATCGACTTAGATAAATTCCCGACCCAAGACGAACTGGTGGCGAGGTATTACGCTGAGCTGAATGGCGGCAAGGGCATTTCCGATACAGAAAAGAAAATTGTCTCTCAGCCGTATTATTCTTCTCAGAGTACATATCCACCCCGATACTATCAGCGAAATGCAGTAAATAGAACTGTTGAAGCAATTGCCAGAGGTCAGCAAAGATTGTTGCTTGTTATGGCAACGGGCACAGGCAAAACATACACTGCTTTCCAGATCGTGTATCGTCTGCTTCGTTCTGACCTTAAAAAGAGAATCCTGTATCTGGCTGACAGAAATATTCTTGTTGACCAGAGTATTTTGCAGGACTTTGCACCACTTGAAAAAACCATTTACAAAGTGGATTTTTCCGACAAAGAATGTCTGAGCAAGATTGCATCCCACGAGGTAAACTTCGCTCTCTATCATCAGATGGTCGGACAGAATGACGAGGAACATTTTAGACAAATTCCTACAGAATACTTCGATCTCATTATTGTGGACGAGTGTCATCGTGGAAGTGCCAAGGAGGATAGTAACTGGCGAAAAGTGCTGGAGTACTTTTCTTCTGCTACACAGATTGGCATGACTGCGACACCAAAGGAGAGCGAAAAGGTATCGAATATCGATTATTTTGGAAATCCTGTCTATACTTATAGCTTGAAACAGGGTATCGAGGATGGATTTCTTGCTCCTTTCAAGGTTATCAATATCACGACCAACATCGGTGACGGCTGGAGGCCGCACAAAGGGCAAACCGATATATACGGCAATGTGCTCGAAGACCGAATCTATAACAATAGGGATTATGATTACAATATCATTCTCCAAGACCGTATTGACGAGGTTGCAAGGGAGATTACCGAGTATCTGAAAAGCACCGACAGGATGCAGAAAACTATTGTGTTCTGCGCTTCCGAAGATCATGCCGAGCGCATGAGAATCGCCCTTATCAACCATAACGCTGATATGGTCAAGGAAAATCCGGACTACTGTGTTAGAATCACCGGTTCTGATGTTTACGGAAAATCCAAACTTGACTATTTCATCTCCGTGTCCAGCCCTTATCCGGTTATCGCTACGACATCCGAACTGCTTTCCACCGGAGCAGACTGCAAGATGACAAAGCTGATCGTTCTGGACAAGACGGTTGAGAGCATGACTACCTTTAAGCAGATTATCGGGCGAGGGACCCGTATCAGGGAAAAGGAAGGTAAGACACACTTTGTCGTTATGGACTTTAGAAATGTGACAAGGCTCTTTAGCGACCCTGATTGGGATGGTCCCGTAGAACAGGTTGAGGGGTTCCAACACGGCAGCGGAGGAAACAAACCCAAAGGCGGTGAACCCGGCGGCATTGGAGAGGAACCGCCCGTTGACCCCGTTGAAACGCCTATCGTTGATAAAGACGGGTGCAGAGTGAAAATTATCAATAAGACCGTTTCTGTCTATGATGCCAACGGCAAGCTGCTTCGTCAGGAAGATATTATCGACTACACGAGAACCAATATCAAAGGCGAATATGCGTCCCTTTCTGACTTCATACACAAGTGGAAAGCCTCCGACAAGAAGAAAACGATTGAACAATCCTTTATTGCGATGGGGATTGATTTGAAGGCTCTGAAAGCGGAACAAGGAATGTCTGATGTCGATGACTTTGATTTTATCTGCTATGTGGCATACGGCAGGAAACCGCTGACGAGAAAAGAGCGGGCGAACAACGTCAAGAAGAAGGACTTTTTCAGCAAGTATTCCGTCGAAGCGCAGGCAGTCCTCTCTATCCTCTTGGACAAGTATATGAACCAAGGCATTACCGAAGTTGAGGACATCAAGGTTCTTTCTCTTGCGGATTTTGCTGAGTTCGGAAAGCCTGCAAAGATTGTAAAGTTGTTCGGCGGCAAAGCGCAGTATGAGGCTGCTATTAAGGAGCTTGAAGCGAACATTTATGAATTAGAGGTAAGTTAATTATGGCGATGCAGTCAGGTTTTATAAAAAGGATCCGTGATATTATGCGTATGGATGCAGGTATCAACGGCGATGCTCAACGAATTGAGCAGATGGTATGGATGCTCTTCCTGAAAGTCTATGATGCCAAAGAAGACGATTGGGAACTGAATGAGGACAACTACGAATCCATAATTCCCGAAAACCTCAGATGGAGAAATTGGGCGAAGGCAGACAGCAACGGCCATGCTATGACCGGAGACAAGCTGTTGAACTTCGTCAACAACACTCTGTTCCCGGTACTGAAAGGCAATGATGTAAAAGAGGGCGACACGATTATCTATGAGGGTATCCAGGTTACACCTGATACGCCTATCAAGAAAGCAATCGTGAAATCGACCTTTGAAGACGCCAACAACTACATGAAGGACGGCGTTTATCTCCGTCAGGTCATTGATGTCATTGATGAAATCGAATTTGATGATGTCAAGGAAAGTCATGCTTTCGGTTTTGTCTATGAAGAAATCCTTCGTGAATTGCAGTCTGCCGGTTCCTCCGGTGAGTTTTACACGCCGAGAGCAGTCACCGAGTTCATGGCGCTGATGATAAAGCCGAAGCTTGGCGAAAAGATGGCTGACTTCGCTTGCGGTACGGGTGGCTTTATTACTTCATGGCTTGGACAGTTATCCAAACAGGTAACCGATACTTCTGCTCAAAAGCAGCTTGATGACAGCATTTACGGAATCGAGAAAAAGCCCTTCCCCTATCTGCTCTGCGTAACCAATATGCTGCTGCATGATATTGAAGTCCCGAACATCTATCACATGAACTCGTTGAAGCATAATCTGCTGGACTATACGGACGCGGATAAGTTCGACGTCATCTTGATGAACCCTCCCTATGGCGGACATGAGGACAAGTCCATTCAGGGCTTCTTCCCCGATGATCTGGCAAGCTCTGAGACCGCCGATCTGTTTATGTCGGTTATTCTGTACCGTTTGAAAAAGAATGGCAGAGCCGCCGTTGTCGTGCCGGATGGTTTCCTGTTCGGTCTGGACAATGCGAAAGTGAATATCAAGAAAAAGCTCATTGGCGAGTTTAACCTGCACACCGTTGTCAGACTGCCCGGCTCCGTGTTCAGCCCCTACACTTCCATTACCACCAATCTGTTGTTCTTTGATAACACAAAGCCGACAACAGAAACATGGTTCTATAGAGTGGATATTCCGTCTGACAGAAAGCATTTTTCCAAGACCAAGCCGATGGAGTTAAAGAACTTCGATGATTGTATCGCTTGGTGGAATAACAGAGAGGTAATCCCTGACGGCGAATATTTCAAGGCACAGAAATATACCGCTGATTATCTGCTGAATGAACAGGGATGCAATATTGACCTTTGCGGTTATCCCCACGAGGAAGAAGAAGTTCTCGACCCGCTTGATACGATCAGAGAGTATCAGGAAAGAAGAACCACCCTCAACGCTGAAATCGACAAAGTTCTTGCAGAGTTGGAAGCATTGCTGCCGGGAGGTGTGAAAGAATGACCCCCGAACAGTTAAAGGCAAGTATTCTTCAATATGCCATTCAAGGCAAGCTTGTTGAGCAGCGACCGGAAGAAGGAACGGGCGAGGAACTGTACCGTCAGATTCAGGCAGAAAAACAGCGACTGATCAAAGAGGGCAAAATCAAAAAAGAAAAAGCTTTGCCCGAAATTGCAGAAGATGAAATTCCGTTTGATCTTCCAGATAGTTGGAAATGGGTGCGCCTAAATGCAGTTATTGTACTGCTATCTGGTTCAGATTTAACTCCAAACAAGTATAACAATTCATGTAAAGGAATTCCGTACATTACTGGTGCAAGCAATATTGAAGGAGAAAAACTTGTCATAAATAGATGGACAGAGTATCCTAATAACATTGCTCATAACGGCGATTTACTACTGACTTGTAAGGGTACTGTCGGTAAAACAACAATTCTAAACGAGCCTGAAGTTCATATTGCGAGGCAACTGATGGCGATCACTGCCATAGAGCTCAACTTGAAATATTTGAAATACTTTGTAGAAAGCCATGTGGATGTACTAAAAGCCAAGGCTAAGAGTTTAATTCCTGGCATTGAGCGAGACAATGTTCTCAAACTTCTACTACCACTACCCCCTCTTGCTGAACAGCATCGCATCGTTGCCAAGATTGAAGAACTCCTCCCGTATGTTGACCGTTATGCCGCAGCTTATGAAAAGTTGGAACAGTTTAACGCCAAGTTCCCGGAGGATATGAAGAAGTCCATTCTTCAATATGCCATCCAAGGTAAGCTTGTAGAGCAAAGACCGGAAGAAGGAACTGGCAAAGAACTGTACCGGCAGATTCAGACAGAAAAACAGCGGTTGATCAAAGAAGGCAAGATCAAAAAGGAAAAGCCGTTGCCTAAAATCACCGAGGATGAGCTCCCGTTTGATATTCCCGAAAGTTGGAAGTGGTGTAGACTCTCCGACGTTATTGATGTTCGTGATGGCACACATGATAGTCCGAAATATGTTCCAGTAGGCATCCCATTAGTAACAAGTAAGAACTTAGTTAATGGAGTTATTGACTACGGAAATGTGAAATACATCACCCAAGAAGATGCTGATAAAATAAATGTAAGATCCATGGTTGATGATGACGATATTCTTTTTGCTATGATTGGATCAATAGGAAATCCTGTTTTGGTGAAAAAGGATAGAGAGTTCTGTATTAAAAACATGGCGTTGTTCAAGAGATTTACCAATACTGATATTTCGATGCGGTATGTATATTGGTTCTTGTTCTATGCTCAGTACAAACTAAAAAAAGAAGCATCGGGTGGTGTTCAATCGTTTATATCTCTTTCCAGATTTAGAGAATATTTGATACCACTCCCTCCCGTTGCTGAGCAAAATCGTATTGTTGCCAAACTGGAAGAAATCCTGCCGTTGTGTGAACGGTTGAAATGAGGTGAAAAAGATGCTGGAATTTATAAAAATCATCAACAGTGACTATGCAGGAGTACTATCTCTGCTTTCTTCGCTGATTATGGTTGTTGTCACGATCATTTATGTTGGACACACCAAGCGTCAAGCAAATTACGCTAAGGAATCAGCAGAGCTCGTTGCGAAACAAATGAAAATAGATAAGCAACCGTGTATTGTTCCATATGTAACTGATTCATGTGGATCTGCTTGGGATACCACGGACTATACCCGTATGCAGCTGGGATTTACAATCAAGCTTAGAAATGTTGGTGATTCGCCCGCAATTAATGTTTATACGTTAGCCGATATTGAATTGCAGTTTTCGGAGGATTCTGCCGGGAATAAAAAGTTGCTTCCAGCATCTTTACTCCCAGGTTTTACACAAGCATTATCAGCAGAAGAGGAGACGGATATTAATATCCATTTTGAAACCTCCGAAGTCAAGGTGTTGATTTGCGAACTAAGAAAAGCCTCAGAAAAAAACTGGGAACGCCTCAGAACAAATCCCAGCCATCATCATTATACCGGTGCTAAACTTATTGTTCGTGTGTTTTTTAAAAACTTAATGGGGCAATGGTGTGAAAGTACAATTTCTTATGAAATTGCATGGTTGGCATATAAGAATCCACCACCACAGAAAACACACAACTTAAACGAAAACACTATTCCGCCCAAAGAAATTAGTGAAGGTGATGAGTTTAAAGCCGTATTGTCATCGCATCATATTGCGCCATTTGTATTTGCGATGACAACCGATAAGCACGTCATCGATGTACTGCAAGGGTATACAGATGAAAGTCCGTGGTTATCGGCTGTACTAAAAGACAACTGTACTTAAGGCATCGCCCAAAAGAGAATCCCTGTGATGCCGAATAAAATGAGGTGAGCCGCAATGAGGAGAAAAGAATACGCTTGTCCTAATGGGTGTTCTCTTCCGCCCAGAAGAAAGCAACTTAGGGAATATAACGACGGAACATATGGGTTTGACTTTTATGATTTCACATTTTGTCCTTGTTGCGGCAGCTTAATGCCATATTCCCTAAAGAAGCTCAAAGGATTTTTTGAGGTATACAATATCCACGCAGCGTTATCGGATGCGGTACAACTCATATATAAATCGGAGTTTGAATCAGCAGCACGTGAAGCTTTTGTGGCTGTGGAGAGTTATCTCAAAAAGAAGTCGGGCTTGGATTCGCACGGATTCGATCTGGCGACGAGAGCACTTTCTTTTGAAACAGACAAGCAAACCGGCGAAATAAAGAGGGCTCCCCTTATTGCAATCAATGATCTGAAAAACGAATCCCAGCGCAATGAACAGGACGGCATCAGGTATATGCTTATGGGCTTCTTTCAAGGACCTCGTAATTTGTACCAACACAATCACATTGGTTCCGGTGTAAGCAATTCTATTTCCGTGATTATCGAGGCCTCTTTCTTCCTTCATCTGCTTGATGGGCATAGCATTACTCAAAACGGACGTTGGATTCCGGAAAAAGCAGATTATCGAGAGATTTATCAAAAGATGCCCAAGCGTATTGATCGCTGGAGACTGGTACGCCTATTGAAGAAGCGTGCTCGTATGTTGAAGAAAAATCCATGATGTACTAAAAAGATAAAATCTGCCGTTGTGTGAACGGCTGAAATGATTTTCCGTCAATATACCGAAGAAAGGTGGTTTCGATAAAATGTACATAAAACGGTTATCCGCTATTAATATGGGACCGATTAATGATGTGTCTATCACATTTCCGTTTGATGAATCTGAAAATCCTAAGCCAGTAATAATTGTTGGTGAAAATGGAACAGGTAAAACTACGCTTTTATCCAATGTAGTTGACTCATTATATGAATTGGCAGAAAAGGCTTTCAATGATGTCACCAAATCTGATGGCGGCTCAGGACATCAATACTTTAAAGCTATTTCTCCGTCTGAAATTCAAATCGGAAAAGAGTATATGTGTTCAATCATTGAATATACCTGTCCTCGAAATCCTACATACTCAATCGGATATGTCATGAAATGTGGATCAGTTTCTGCTGATTTGATAAAAAGCGGTAACAGCTTTTGTGCTAACAAAAAAATTTCATGGAAAGATACGGAAGGTTACAAGAAAGCTTTTATTGAGAAGTCCGAAGCGGAAACAATTTTTGGGCGAAGCGTCTTTTGTTACTTCGGGCCGGATCGATATGAAAAACCCGCATGGATGGGGAAAAGATATTATCAGCAGGACGAGGATATACATCCGTCTATTAGAGAACGGTGGCAAGGACAATTACGTAAGCCGATCACTGTTCATGACGTAAATGAGCAAACATTGCAGTGGCTGTTGGATATCATTGCCGACTCACGATGCGATATCGTGCAAAAAGGGGATCAATTACTCGTTGAACATATTGATATGGGTAGCCTTTTGCTGCAAGGAACCGCA
>ERZ780177.3363-NODE-3363-length-12102-cov-3.617996_pt1 | contig 12102 bp, 8 predicted proteins | sample MGYA00510973_ERZ780177 | MGnify/ENA primary metagenome ERZ780177 (study PRJEB29588, sample SAMEA2144396) | human gut metagenome | biome: human gut; feature: human-associated habitat; material: faeces | place: Denmark | collected 2008/2010 ...
GCGCCGGCAAGTCGTCGGGGGCGATGGATGCCGCGAACATCCTCAAACCGGCCCTCGCGCGCGGCGAACTGCAAACCATCGGCGCCACGACGCTCGACGAGTACCGCGAGAACATCGAGACCGACTCGGCCCTCGAACGCCGCTTCCAGAAGGTGGTGATCGAGCCGACGACACCCGAGCAGACGCTCCAGATCCTGCGCAACATCGCGCCCCACTACGAGCGCCACCACAAGGTGCACTACACCGAGGAGGCGTTGCAGGCCTGCGTGACGCTCACCGGGCGTTACGTCACCGACCGCTATTTCCCCGACAAGGCCATCGACGCGCTGGACGAGGCCGGCTCGCGGGCGCACCTGCAATCGGCACGCGAACCGGAGGAGCTGCGGGCCATGAAGACGGCGCTCAGCGACGCCAGGCGCGAACGCCGCGAAGCGGTCGAAGCGCTGGTCTACGAGAAGGCCGCCTCGGCGCGCATGCGGGAAATCGCGCTGCACTCGAAGCTGGGCGAGAGCCGCGCCGAATGGAAGCGCTCGCTCGAAAGCAATCCCGTGGAGATCACCGCAAGGCATATCCAGGAGGTGATTACCGCCATGACGGGCATCCCTGCGGAGCGCGTCTCGGACGGCGAGATGATCCGTCTGCAAACCCTGCGCGAACACCTCGCCAAGCGCGTCGTGGGACAGCAGGAGGCCGTGGAGAAGATTTCGCGCACCATCCGCCGTTCGCGCGCCGGACTGAAGGACGAAAACCGCCCCATCGGCGTCTTCCTCTTCGTCGGGCCCACGGGCGTCGGCAAGACGCTGCTGGCCAAGGAGGTGTCGAAATGGCTGTTCGACGAGCGCCGCGGGCTGATCCGGATCGACATGAGCGAATACGGCGAAAAACACAACGTGGCGCGCCTGATCGGCTCGCCCCCGGGATACGTCGGTTACGGCGAAGGAGGCCAGTTAACGGAGGCCGTGCGTCGTCAGCCCTACGCCGTGGTGCTCTTCGACGAGATCGAGAAGGCCCATCCCGAGGTCTTCAACGCCATGTTGCAGATCTTCGACGAAGGACACCTCACCGACGGCTCGGGACGCAAGGTCGACTTCCGCAACACGATCATCATTATGACCTCGAACGTGGGTTCGCGGGCCGTGATCCAGAAATCGGTGCATGTGGGTTACAGCACCACTTCGAAGAGCGCCGTAGCCGACCGGACGCCCCAGAGCGAATACCGCAAGGCTCTGGAGCACACCTTCGCCCCGGAGTTCCTCAACCGCATCGACGACATCGTGCTGTTCCGCACGCTGGAGATCGCCGACGTGGAACGGATCGTCGACCTGGAATTGCAGGGGCTGATGGCCCGCACGGGCAGGCTGGGCTACAAGGTGAAGATCACCGAAGGGGCCAAACGCCGGCTGGCGGCCATGGGCTACGAGTCGCGCTACGGCGTGCGTTCGCTCAAGCGGACGCTGATGGACAACGTCGAGGAACCGCTCTCGACGCTGATCATCGACGGCAAGCTCCACGAGGGCGACACCGTGATCGTGGAGTCGGACAAGGGCCGCGGCGTAAAACTGCGCGTGGCATAACCGACCGCTCGCAGAGAGGGACCGGGATCGTTTCCCAGCCCCTTTTCGCTTTTTTCCGGCAGGAAAGGATGCGATATTTTCCATTTTTCCTAAATTTGTGCGAATATTTCATACCTCTTCAGAGAAACCGAATGCGTCCGATTTCTCTGAAAACCCTCTCCGGGGCCTTGTTTATAACCCTCTGCGCCGCGACGACGGCGTTCGCAGCAACCACTGAAGCCGACAGCCTGTCCGCAGCGCTGTCCCGGGCGCGCACGCCCGCCGAACGGGAGCAGACCTATGTCCGGCTGGCCGACCTCTGCGCCGACAGCACGGCGCTCGCCGCCCTCTACTGGGAAGCCGCACTCACCGAAGCCGCCGGAGCCGGAGACGACTACGGATGCCGGGAGGCGCTGGACCGGCTCGTGCAGGGATTCTCGGCGAAGCAGCCCGAACGGGCTTTGGAGTACGTCCGCCTTGCGGACAGCCTCCTGCCCGACCGCCGCTTCGCGCTGTTCCGTGCATCGCTCAACGCCTTCTGGCTCTGGAAGCAGATGTCGGTGGCCAACTCGTTCGAGGCGATCGACCGCGCGCTGGCGGAGTTCCGCGAGCGGCAACCGGGCAGCCTCACCCCCGAGGAGGAGATCGAATGGGAATTCCTCACGGGACTCTCCATCGACTATTCGTCGATCGCCACCGAAGCCTACGGCAACATTCCCCAGGCCATCCCCTATGTGGAGCAGGCTCTCGCCAAGCTCGAAAAATACCCGCTGGAGGAACGCGTCCACTTCGAAAAACTCTGCCGCGAGGAACTTGCAGACATCTATCTCTACGCCGACGATCCGCGCGCCGCCGGTCAGATCGGCCGGTGCATCGACCTGCACCGCGCGTGGGTGGCTGCCGACAAACGTTTCGAACGCCCCGCCGCGACTCGGCGGAATACCTGATGCGGTCCTACGGCAAGATGGTCTTCCTGGGCGGCCTCCTCACCCGGGAGGAGGTGGACGGCTACTACGACAAATGCATGGAGCTGGCGCGCGGGCGCGGCGACCGCGAGGAGATATACAACACCAGCGCCCGTTATTACCGGGACAGGGGCGACTACGAGCGGAGCACGGCCTACATGAATTCGCTGCTGACCCACTACGCCGAAACCGGCAAAAAGGCGGATCTCGGCTCCATCTACATAGCGCAGTCGCACCTGTATGAAAAGGCGGGCGATTACGCAAAAGCCCTCGAAGCCATGCGGAAAGGCAACGACTTCCGCTACCACAGCCGCATGAACCAGGCGCAGAGCAAGCTGGCCGAGATGCAGGCGCTCTACGACGTCAACCGCCTCGAACTCGAAAAGTCCCGGCTGGCCGACCGCAACAAACTCTTCCTGCTTGTCGCCGGCGGCATCGTGCTGCTGCTGCTCGCCGGCTGGGCCGCCTACCAGCAGGCGATGGTCCGGCGGCTGAAGCTGGCTCGCACGCAGTTCATGGCGGCCAGCGAAGAGGCGCAGCGCCAAAGCCGCCGCGCCCAGGAGAGCGAAAAAATGAAGACCGCCTTCATCAACTCGATGTGCCACGAGATACGCACGCCGCTGAACGCCATCAACGGCTTCTCCGAACTGCTGCTCACGGAACAGGAGCCTGCGGCCCGGCAGGCTTTTCAGGCCGAGATCTGGAAGAGCACCACGGCCCTGACCGCCCTGCTGGAGAACATGCTCGAACTCTCGCAGCTCGTCAGTTCCGAAAGCCCGCTCCCGGTCGCCCAGACCGACATCCGCCTGCTCTGCGCCGAACGGCTGGAGCTGCAAAAGCAGCTCGGCGACAATCCGGCGGTCGAATACGTCAACGAAGCGGGAACGGAGATCGAGATACCCACCAATGCCTTCTACCTGACGCGCGTCGTCGACAACCTGCTGCATAACGCCGCCAAGTTCACCGCCGCAGGACGCATCACGCTCCGTTGCCGCAACGACGAGTCCCGGCGCACGTTGCAAATCAGCGTCAGCGACACGGGCATCGGCATCCCGCCCGAAAAGCAGGAGTGGGTGTTCGAACGCTTCACCAAGGTCGCCCCCTTCAAACCCGGTTCGGGCATCGGGCTTTACCTCTGCCGCCTGATCGTCACCCGCCTCGGGGGCGACATCCGCGTCTGCCCCGAATACAGCGGGGGCTGCTGCATCCGCATCGAACTGCCCTACTGATCCGCACCGCGGGCACTTTCGCAGCCCCTTCCGGCGCTTTTTCCGCCCCGGGAGGGGTTTGTGAATTGCAATCCCGGCGGAAATGGCTATCTTTGCACCTCAATACCCGAATCGAATGTACAGTTTCGCAACATACAAAGAGCAATACAAAGCCAACCTGCGGCTGGCGCTGCCCGTGGTGCTGACACAGCTGGGGCAGATCCTCACGCAGGTCGCCGACAACCTGATGGTCGGCCGCTACGGAGGCAGCGACCCCACGCCGCTGGCCGCCGTGTCGTTCGGCGGCGCCGTCTTCTTCATCCTCTTCATCGCCGCCATCGGCATCGCACTGGGCATGACGCCTCTCGTGGGCGAACTCTACGCGCAGGGCGACCGCGAGAAATCGTCGGGACTGCTCCAGAACGGCATTCTCTTCTACGGACTGCTGGGCGTGGCGATGGCCGCCGTGCAGTACGCCGTCATTCCGCTGATGTACCACCTCGGCCAGCCCGCCGAAGTGGTCGACATGGCCATCCCCTATTACAGGATGCTGGTGTGGAGCATGCCGTTCATCATGCTGTTCTTCACCTTCAAGCAGTTCCTCGAAGGCGTGGGCAACACGAAGGTCGAGATGTTCGTCACGATCGCGGCCAACCTCGCGAACATCGGCTTCAACTGGGTGTTCATCTACGGCCGCTACGGATTTCCCGAGATGGGCGCCGAGGGCGCGGGCCTGGGCACGCTGATGTCGCGCATCATCGCCCCGATGCTGATGATCGGCTACTTTTACAGCCGCAGCAAATACCGCGTCTATCTCGAAGGCTTTTCGCCGCGCAACTACTCGTGGGCGTCGGTCAGACAACTGCTGCACATGGGCCTGCCGATCTCGATGCAGATGTTCCTCGAAGCCTCGGCCTTCGTCGGCACGGGAATTATGATGGGGTGGTTCAACAAGGAGACGATGAGCGCCAACCAGATCGCCACGACCATCGGCAACTGCGCCTTTATGATCGTCATGTCGATCGGCGCGGCCACCACCATCCGCGTGTCGCACTGCTACGGCGCGCGCGACATCGGCCAGCTGTCGCTCGCGGCCAAGGCGTCGTACCACCTCGTGCTGGCGTGGAACGCCCTCGCAGCGCTGGTTTTCATCACGATGCGCAACGTGATCCCGACCTTCTTCACCACCAACGCCGAGGTGATCGCCATCGCCTCGAACCTGATGGTCTTCGCTGCGCTCTACCAACTGTCGGACGGCATCCAGAACGTCTCGGTGGGTATCCTGCGGGGCATTCAGGACGTGAAGATCATCATGCCGATCGCCTTCGTCTCCTACTGGCTGCTGAACCTCCCGGCGGGCCACCTGTTCGGTTTCACGATGGGCATGGGTCCTTCGGGGCTTTTCCTGGGCTTCTCGTTCGGACTGTCGGCCGCAGCCGTGATGATGATCGTGCGCATCCGCCGCAGCATCAGCCGTTTGCATGCAAACGGGAATTCACAATCCACAATTCTCAATTCATAAATTCAGTTTGCAGGCATAGTTCCCGAATAAGCCAAAATTGTGAATTCTGAATTCTGAATTGTGAATTATTTTGTATCTTTACGCAAATTATACCCAATCATGGATACCGAAAAACGACATACGGGCGCCTGCAAACCCGAAGTGGGCCGCGGGTGCGCCTTTTGCAACTGCGGCTCGGAGCCGGAAGCCAAACTCTGCGACGGGTGCTTCAAGCTCCACGAAACGGCCTGGCTCGACGAATACCCGGTCAACATGCCGAGCGACATCGTCGAGGTGCGTTTCAAGAACACCCGCCGTTCGTTCTACCAGAACGTCAACAACCTCGACCTCAAACGGGGCGACATCGTGGCCGTCGAAGCGTCGCCGGGCCACGACATCGGCGTCGTGTCGCTCACGGGCGACCTGGTGGCGCGCCAGATGCGCCGCACGGGATTCAACCCCTACAACGGCGAATACAAGAAGATCTACCGCAAGGCCAAACCCTACGATATCGAAAAGTGGCAGGAGGCCATCGCGCTGGAGCACGAGACGATGATCGCCTCGCGGCAGATCGCCGCCGACATGGGCCTGAACATGAAAATCGGCGACGTGGAGTATCAGGGCGACAAGATCAAGGCCATCTTCTACTACATCGCCGACGAGCGCGTGGACTTCCGCGAACTGATCAAGGTCTTCGCCGAACGGTTCCACATCCGCATCGAGATGAAGCAGATCGGCGCCCGCCAGGAGGCCGGACGCATCGGCGGACTGGGCGCCTGCGGCCGCGAACTGTGCTGCGCGTCGTGGATGTCGAGCTTTTCGAGCGTCACAACCGGAGCCGCGCGCGTGCAGGACATTTCGCTCAACCCCCAGAAGCTGGCCGGGCAGTGCTCGAAGCTCAAGTGCTGCATGATGTACGAATACGACACCTATGTCGACGCCCGCAAGGAGTTCCCGCGCCTGCGCGAACCGCTCCAGGCCGCCGAAGGCGAATGGTTCTGCGTCAAGAGCGACGTGCTGGCCGGAACGATGACCTTCTCTTCGTCGAAGGAGGCGATGGCCAACGTCACCACGTTGCCCGTTTCGCGCGTGCGGGAGATCATGGCACTGAACCGCCAGGGCAAGAAGGTCGAACGGTTGCAGGACGCCGACGACATCCGCCCGGAGATCGAGGAGCCGACCTACCGTTCGGAGGAGGACAGCATCACCCGCTTCGACCAGGCCAAACGCCGCAAGCGCGGCGGCCGCAACAACAAGGGCCGCGGCGAGCAGGGACGCCCCGCAGGGCAGAACGGACAGACGCCGCAGGAGTCCGGCGGAGAGACCCGCCAGCCGCGTGAAGGACAGCCCGGCCGTCCCGACAGGCAGCCGCGCCGCAACGACCGTCCGCGCAACGGAGGCAACGGAGGGGAGCGTCAGAACGGCGGCAACGGCAGCAACGGCGAGCGTCTGCACAACGGCCGCGGCGACAATAACCGAGGCGAAAACAACAGCCGTGAACCCCGCGAGAACAACGGCCGCGAACCCCGTGAAAACAACGGAGGCGGCCGTGAGGGCGGAAACCGCAGCCGCAACAACCGCAACCGCCGCCGCGGAAACGGAAACAACGGCGGAAACGCCCCGGCCGGCAATAACGGCAACGGAGGCGGCAGCGAAGGCGGCAATAACGGCGGAACGCATCAAAACCAATAGCGCGGTGAAACGCTCGGCAGGGCATATCGCGGCCGTGGCGGCCGCGCTTCTGGCCGGAAGCTGCGTCTCGCCCCACCAGTCGGCGGTCACCGACGTCAACCCCGCCCGGTGGGACTCGCGGGCCGAAATCCGCCTGCCGAACGCAGACACCGTGTCGCTGCGCGACGCCGTGATCTTCCTGCGCTGCAACGACCGCTTCGCGGAGGACACGCTGACAGTCCGCATCGCCACCGTAACCCCCGATTCGCTCCGCTTCGGGGAGTGGTTCCTGCTCGTCATCCCGCACCCGAAGGGTCCCGCGGCCCTGATGCGCGAGGCAGCGATCCCCTACCGCCGCCGAATCCGCCTCACGCAGCACGGCGACTACCGCTGCTCGGTCACGCCGGTCCGCCCCGTCCGCGGGGTCGAAGCCGTCGGCGTCGACCTGCAGCAAAGCAGATAACCGAAAACACATTACCGTCCTGCCGGCCCCGCAGTCCGGCGGAACAACAGACCACTATGGGCAAAGACAAGCTCCGCAGGTTCCGCGAGAACCTGACTTTCGAATGTTTCGTGCAACCCGAATTCGACGAGGTGTTCCACCGCGACCACCCGCTGAAAGGGAACTGGAACCGTGATTTCTTCCGCAACGACAATCCCATCGTACTGGAACTGGGCTGCGGCAAGGGCGAATACACCGTCGCGCTGGCTCAGCGCGACCCGCAGCGCAACTACATCGGCATCGACATCAAGGGCGCACGCATGTGGCGCGGCGCGAAGACCGCCACGGACCGCAGGATGCACAACGTAGGCTTCCTGCGCACACGCATCGAGTTCATCGACGCGCTGTTCGCCGAAAACGAAGTGTCCGAAATCTGGATCACCTTCCCCGATCCGCAGCTCAAGACCCGGCGGGCCAAGAAACGTCTCACCTCGCCGCTCTACCTGGCTTGTTACGCCCGCCTGCTCCGGCCCGACGGGTGGATCAACCTCAAGACCGACTCCAAGCACCTCTACGCCTACACGGGCGAGGTCATCCGCCATTACGGGCTGACTTGCGAGGTCTCCGAACCCGACATCTACGGTTCGGGGTTCGCCGACGAGGTGCTTTCGGTCAAGACGGCTTATGAAACCCGCTTTCTCGAAATGGGACTTCCGATCACCTACACGCGCTTCGCGCTGGGCGGCCGGCACGAATTCCCGTGGTTCGACTGGGAGGAGGACGACAAGGAGGAGAAAGACAACGAGGCCGAACGGCAGCTACGATAGCCTCGCACCCAGCTCCGACCACCCCGACCAGGCCTCTCCACCTCTCTTATAAATATAGGTATCAATTATTTTGGGCTTATCTACTAAATTTTTAGATCGAAAATTTGTTTTACTAAAAATTTAGTAGTAATATTGTGTCGTAAACCCGAAACAACACGACCTATGAATACCAAGATTACGGAACTGACTCGCGGCGAGGAGGAGATCATGCAGATTCTCTGGCGTCTGGGCGACGCGGTGGTCAACGACATCATCGCCCGGACCGACGAACCCCACCCCAAGTACACCACCGTCGCCACGTTTCTCAAGATTCTGGAGAACAAGGGCTTCGTCAGCCATACGGCCGAGGGCAAGAGCCACCGCTATTTTCCGCTGATCGGCCGCGAGGAGTATGCCCGCGGCGTCATGTCGTCGATGCTTTCCAGCTATTTCGACGGCTCGCTGGCCCAACTGGTGTCGTTCTTCTCGCGCCATGAAAACATCTCCGCCCGGGAGATGGATGAAATTCTCGAAATCATGCGCAACGCCAAAAAATAACCGCCGTGAAAACCCTCGCCATCTACGCCCTCGAAGTGCTGGCTTGCAGCGGCGTGCTGCTGGCGGCCTACGCCATACTGCTCGAACGGCACGTGCGGTTCGGCTGGTGCAGGGCCTACCTGCTCGCATCGACCCTCCTGGCGGCGGTCATTCCGCTGCTGCGCATCCCCGTCTGGCCGGGCAAGGTGATCGAGGTCGCCCCGACGGTCGCACTGCCCGCGGCCGAATGGACCGCCGAGGTGGTCGAAGAGGCGGCTCCGGCCGTCACGCCCGAAGCGATATGCCTGGCGGTATACCTGATCGGGGTCGGGCTGGTCGCGGGCGTCATGCTGTGGCAGGTCGTGCGCATCCGCCGGCTGCGGCGCGGTGCGGCGATCACCCGCACGGAGCGTTTCACGCTCGTGCGCACCCCGCAGCGGATCGCGTCGTTCTCGTTCTTCCGCTCGATCTACCTCTGGGACCAGATCCCGGCCGGAGAGTTGCAGGCCATCGTAGCCCATGAGGCGAGCCACGTCGCCCACCGCCACTCCGCCGAGCGCGTGGCGATGGAATGCATGAAGGCCGTGCTGTGGTGCAACCCCTTCGTATGGCGCGCCGCACGGCGGCTCACCGAAGCCGAGGAGTTCGAAGCCGACAGCGACGTGCTGGCCGAAGGGTACGACATCGAACATTACATGAAAACCATATTCAGGCAGCTATTCGGTTATAGTCCGGAAATAGCCAACGGGCTGCGGGATTCCTTAACCAAAAAACGCTTTAAAATGATGACAACGAAAACTTCCGGCAGGCACTCCCTGCTGCGGCTGGCGGGAACGCTTCCCGCCGTGATAGGACTCCTGTGCGCTTTCTCGCTGACCACGCGCGCCGCCGAGGTCCGGATTGCAGAGACCGAAAAGGCCCCGGCCGACGAAACGGCGTCCCAGGACGCAACGAAGAAAAAAGTCTCCGTAACCGTCTTTCAGAACGGCCAGCCGCTTCCGGGCGCAATCGTACTGATCAGCGGATCGAACGTCGGAACCGTGACCGGCAAGGAGGGCACGGCGCAGATTTCAGCGGCTCCCGGCAATGAACTTGTCATCTCCTACGTCGGCTGCCAGACCCGGAAAGTCCGCGTCTCCGACAAATCCGGCGCAGAGAGTTTTGAAATCACCTTGGAGACCGAGAGCAACAAGCTCGACCCCGTCAGCGTAACCCCCGGCGACCAAAAAACGCCCGCGCCCCAAAGCGCCGCAGGAGCCGAAAAGGAGCGGAAAGCCAAACCGCTCTATATCGTCGACGGCGTCGAGCGGACGAGCATCGACGACATCGCCCCCAATACGATCGAACGGATCAGCGTCCTCAAAAATCAGTCCTCCACCGCAGTGTACGGTTCGCGGGGTAAAAACGGCGTGATCGTGATCACCACCAAAGGCGCAGCCAAACCGGCGGCTGACGAAGCCGTTTTCAACGAGAAACCCGGATCGGTCAAAATCGCCTCCGCGTCCACGGAAGACATGCCGTTTCTGATCGTCGAAAAGATGCCTTCGTTCCGCAGCGGCGACCTCAACGACTTCCGCGCGTGGGTGCAGGAGCACCTCCAATACCCCGCCGAGGCCGTGGAACGGAACATTCAGGGCCGCGTGGTCGTGACGTTCACCATCGAAAAGGACGGTTCGGCAAGCAACATCCTGGTATTGCAATCGCCCGACAAACTGCTTGCCGACGAGGCCCGCCGCGTGATCGCCTCCTCGCCCGCCGGAGCATGGACGCCCGGCGAGCAGCGCGGAGAGAAGGTGCGCGTGAAATATACGCTGCCCGTCGATTTCCGCCTGCCCCAGACCGAAAGCGCAACCGTGCAGGGCGCTCCCGACGGTAACGAACCATTCCTGGTCACCGAGAAGATGCCTTCGTTCCGGAGCGGCGAGATCAAAGACTTCCGCAACTGGATACAGATGCACATCCAATACCCGGCCGAAGCGATGAAAAACAATATCCAGGGACGTGTCATCGTCTCGTTCATCGTCGAAAAGGACGGTTCGGTAAGCAATATCCTGGTATTGCAATCGCCCGACAAACTGCTTGCCGACGAGGCTCTCCGCGTGATCGCCTCCTCGCCCGCCGGAGCATGGACGCCCGGCGAACAGCGCGGTGAGAAGGTGCGCGTGAAATATACGCTGCCCGTCGATTTTTACCTCCAAGGCAGCGGGGACAAGCTCTCCGAACGGCCTGAAAAACCCCAAGGCAGTCTCGACGGAATCCTCGTCGTGGGCTATGGCGCAACCCAAAAATAACCCCCTTCTTACCATCAGCGACGGGCGGCGTCCACCCCAAGTTCAGCGGATGCCGCCCGTTTTTTGCCCTGCCCGCCGAAATCCGCCGCAAAAACACGGCATTCCGGGAACTTTTTACTACATTTACACGACTTTAACCGCTCGTAACATGGATGTAAAGATAGCCCCCGACTGGAAGGAACTCCTCGCCCCGGAGTTCGAAAAACCCTATTTCGCGCAGCTCACGGAGTTCGTACGGCAGGAATACGCCTCGCGGCGCATTTTCCCGCGCGGCAGCAACATCTTCCGCGCCTTCGACAAATGCCCGTTCGACCGCCTGAAAGTGGTCGTCATCGGCCAGGACCCCTATCACGGTCCCGGACAGGCCAACGGGCTTTGTTTCTCGGTCGCGGACGGAGTTCCCTTCCCGCCCTCGCTGCAAAACATCTTCAAGGAGGTCTCCGACGACACCGGCACGCCCATACCGTCTACGGGCAACCTCGACCGCTGGGCCGAACAGGGAGTGCTGCTGCTCAACGCCGTGCTCACGGTCCGCGCCCACGAAGCCGCGTCGCACGCCGGCCGCGGCTGGGAGACCTTCACCGACGCCGTGGTGCGCGCCATCGCCCAGCGCAAAGAGGGCATCGTCTACATGCTCTGGGGCAGCTACGCCCAGAAGAAAGGCGCCATCGCCGACCCGCAGCGCAACCTGATCCTCAAAGCCGTGCACCCTTCGCCGCTGTCGGTCTACCGGGGATTCTTCGGCTGCCGCCACTTCTCGCGCGCCAACGAATACCTCCGCTCCGTGGGCAAGGAGCCGATCGTGTGGTAACAACATTTAACAGAATCACCCAATTAGACAACTCGCACTTCTGATCACAGTCATGCTGTTGGAGCCTGCTCCCCAGACCCACCGAACACACGGTTACAAAAACGCCACGATCCCTCTGTGGTTTCCGGGGATTTACAAAGCAATGCTGTAACTGAATGAGTTACGGCATTGCTTTTTTATGAGGTAATGATTTAGAAACGCAAGTCTCGAATAAACTTACATCGAGGTTCATCCTGTCAAACAACTCTATACAAATATACGAAATATCTGATAAAAAAGCAAATAGAATTTTTATCTCTCTATTTTCCGATTTATGG
>ERZ780177.3371-NODE-3371-length-12072-cov-4.582591_pt1 | contig 12072 bp, 10 predicted proteins | sample MGYA00510973_ERZ780177 | MGnify/ENA primary metagenome ERZ780177 (study PRJEB29588, sample SAMEA2144396) | human gut metagenome | biome: human gut; feature: human-associated habitat; material: faeces | place: Denmark | collected 2008/2010 ...
CGCCACCTGACAGGCCACGGCGCAGCCCAGCGTGAACGCACCGTCGGTGGTCATATCGGCGATGTTCAGCACGCGGAAGCTCAAAAACAGCGCCATAGCGACCAGCGCGTAGATAAAGCCCAGCTCCAGTGCATTCAGCACGGTGGCAACGGTAAACATAGGGTGACTTCCTCTCTGATTAAACTTGTCCCCCTCTGCGAGGGGGATGTCCGCAGGACAGGGGGAGAGAACCTTGCCACTGCCCGAAATATTTCGGGTGATGGCCAGGCTCTCTCCCCCACCGCCTGCGGGCGGAGCCCCCTCCCAGAGGGGGCCGGGATTTTTTTATTCCGCCGTGGTGACCTCGACGACCTGGCCGGCCAGATCGTTGAAGGCGCTGTAGTCGATGCCCAAGGCGGCGGCGGTCTCGGTGTTGACGGTGATGATGCCGCCGTCCATGACGTGGTACGCGGGGACAACGCCGGTCTCGAGGATGTCGAGCGCCATGTCGGCGGTGTAGGTGCCCAGCTCGGTGTAGTTGACGCCGCAGGTTGCAAACGCACCTGCCGTGACAAAGCTGTCCGCGCCGGTGTAGAACGGGATGCCGCCCTTGGTCAGCGTCTCGGAGACAGCGGCGGCAGCGGCCATGACCACGTTGTCCGTCGGGGTAAAGACGGCATCGACCTGGCCGACCATGCTGGACGCGGCGGTCATGATCTCATCGTTGGTGTTGCCGGTCTTTTCGACGTAGGCAATGCCCTTGGCATCGAGGTAAGCCTTGGCTTCGGCAATGGGGGTCGTGGAGTTGGCTTCAGAGTTGGAGTAGAGCAGGCCGACGGTCTGGATGTCAGGCTGGACGGCAAACATCATATCCATGATGGACTGGGTGTTCAGCGCGTCGGAAGTGCCGGTGACGTAGTCGATATCGGTCAGATCCGCGGCGGCGGGGTCAGAGATGGCGGCGTAGATGACCGGGGTCTTGGTGCTCTCAGCAGCGGTGGCCATGCACTGGGCAGCCAGCGTTGCAATGGGGATGATGGCGTCGTAGCCGTCAGAGACGACCTGGGTGCCGATCTGGTTCAGCGTCGTGGCGTCGTTCTGGCCGTTGAAGTCCTTGTACTCAATGGTGATGCCCTTCTCGGCGGCCTTGGCGTCCAGCTCGGCCTCGACGGCGGTGCGGATCTCGTCCAGGCTGGCGTGGTCGAGCTGCTGCACCACGGCAATCTTGTAGCTCTTGGCGTCGGTAGTGGCTTCAGCGGCGGTGCTCTCGGTGGAGACGGCGGCGGAGGAAGCGGCGGTGGAGGTGGTATCAGCGGTGGAGCCACAGGCGGCCAGGCTGGTCATCATAGCGGCAGCGGACAGAACAGCAACGAACTTTTTCATGGTAAACTCTCCTTTATTTGTAAAACAGGTAATGTTGTAGTTGCAGGGGCGGTCATTGACCGCCTGCGGGCGAATAGGTCTGCGGACTTATTTTACAAATTCAGGCTTGCCATCGCTCTTTCATCAGGTCTATCTTCATGTTTCCCTCTCCCCTCAAAGTTGAAAAACAAAACTGCCCTTGCACAGAATTTCTCCTGTGCAAGGGCAGATAAAACAAATCTGTGGTGCCACCTTGCTTGCCGCGCATAGTATAAAAACACGGCCACTCCGTAGGGAACCAACATTCCCCTGCCCTATAACGGGAGCACCCGGCGCTGGATACTGGGAGCGAGGCCCCTTTCCCCATGCCCTCCGCGAACCATTATGCTTACCCGCTCTGTATCCCCTTCCCAGCGTCGGGGACTCTCTGTGACTGCGCTGTGAGCTTTACTTTCGCTTCATTGGTTTAAAGCATTTATACCACAAGCCGGTGCGTTTGTCAACACCCTTTTGCAAATTTTCTTGCGGTGCTTATTCTGCCTGTGCTGTTTCCGGCGAAGCCATGTTGTTTTTATCGAGTACAAACAGTTTCTGTACCAACTCCCCCACCGGGGCACCGGCGTCCTTTAACAGGCATTGGCGGGTCAGGTAGGGGCTGTCCTCGCCGTCCAGCGCCAGCACCATATCCTTGCCGCGCAGCGCATCGCTGCCCAGATATTCGGTCAGGCTGTCGGCGTCCCAGGCAGTCTCGGCGTCGTCAGGGGTAAAATTCCCAGCGTTGCTCCATGTTCCGTAGATTGTGGCGATGGCGCAGACCTTGTCGTGATCCTCGCCCTCGTCATACTTCTGCTTATCCAGCTGGGCCTGCAGTTCAGCGGCCAGACTGCCCTCGGTCTGCACAGCGCTGGCTTCGTCGGTGAAGATTAAAATCGCATCATTCTTATAGGTTTTCAGCAGCTGTTTGGCGTCGTAGAGCGGCAGTTCGCTGTCGTCGGCCACGTTCAGTGTGCCCTGCATGGCGTAGTACAGGCGGGCCGCGGCGGCGTAACGGTCGCCGAAGAACCGTTCCATCTGGCGCGGGTAGCTGGCCATGGCGGACTTGAACCAATACACGGCGTCGGCGGTCGTGCCGCTGCGCAGAGCTTTTACTGCCTCGGCGATCTCGGTTTCGGGGTAGTTGTAGCTTGCGTTCGCCAGCACAGACAGCGCTTTGCCCACGGTGGCGCTGCGGGCGTCAGCCCCCAGGCCCGCCGCGTGGAACACGCCGGGGTAGCTGCGGTAGATGCCCTCCCACAGGGTGCGGGCACTGTCACGGTCGTCGGCGGGCAGCACAGCCAGGTAGCTGTCCAGGCTCTCTGTATTGCCGGTCTGCAGGTAGTTGTCCAACAGCACGCCGGCAGCCGCGCCATCGGGCACGGCCACGACCCGCACACCGGAAGTGTACAGCCGCTCGATCAGTGCGCCGCGCAGCTCGCTCCCGCGCAGGTTGTCGGTGTCGGCCACGTAGACGCGGTAGTCGTCCTTCCCGAAGTCCGACGCATCCAACGGGTAGGTCATGTCGAAGCGATGCAAGTTTTTGGCATTGTACTCCTCTACCGGGTCGGTCACGTTGGCAGTCTCCCGGGTGGCAATGACCAGCTCGCCCGCAGCCTCGGCGGCAGCGGTCTCGGGCGCAGCGGCGGGAGCCTGCGCCAGTTCGGCCTTGATGAGCTTGTCGGCAGCGGAAAGCGCGGGGAAAATCTCATTGGCGTCGTAGGTGGTCCAGAACTCCAGCGAAGCGGTTCCCTGCAACAGGTCGCGGACGCGCTGCGGCTCCTTCACGCCCGGAAGCTCGACCAGAATGCGGTGCGAGTTCGGGAGGCGCAGGATGTTGGGCTGCGTAACGCCGAAGTGGTCGATACGGCTGCGCAGCACGTTGAACGATGCGCCGATGGCAGCCTCGGTCTCCTTCTTGAGGATCTTCTCGACGTCGGCGTCCGAGCTTTCGAGCGTGATGTCCTTGCGGTCGGGGCTTACGAAAAGCTCGGCGATGGGACGGCCGTTCGAAAGGCGCGAATACGCCTTCACGAAGTCGGAGATATAGTCGGTCGAAGAGCCTTGCTTCATCGCCTCGTTGGCCACGCCGATCGCCTCGATGAAAGCCGGGTCGTTCTGGCTGTCGCCGGCCAAAGCCTTCACGACATCCTCGACCTGCACCTCCAGCATGACGTTCATACCGCCCTTGAGGTCCAGACCCAGGTTCAGCTCCTTCTCCTTACACTCCTTGTAGGTGAACTTGCGGAAGCCCAGGTTGTAAACCGGCAGGTTCTGCACCGAATCGAGGTAATGCTGTTCGGCCTCGCCCTGCTGGTCGAGGGGGAACTGCGCGGCATAAGCGGCCGCCTGCTTCTCTACGCCACGCGTCTTGAACGTAAACGAGAGCTGATAAACACACGCGAGAGCCAGCAGGACCGCAATGAGTTTAATAAAACCTTTACTTTGCATTTGAGTGAAAAATAGTTATTGTTATTTGTTGTAATTATTGTCATTACGCACAATAGCACGCAAAGATAGAAAAATAAAGTGAAAAGTGAAAGGTGAAAGGTGAAAAGTGGTGCGCCGGCGCAAAAAAATCCGTATTTTTGGAGCCGTATGATAAAATACACGGAATACAAATACCTCCTCGCGGCGTTGTTCACGGTGACCGTATGGGGCGCGACGTTCGTTTCGACGAAGGTCCTGATCGCCAACTCGCTGACTCCGGCGGAAATTTTCCTGCTCCGGTTCGCTATGGCATACGTCTGCATCCTGCCCTTCGCCCGCGGACGCATGTGGGCCGCGAACCTGCGCGACGAACTGCTGCTGGCGGCCGCGGGGCTGAGCGGAGGGTCGCTCTATTTCCTTACCGAAAACATGGCTCTGGAGTACGCCCCGGCCTCGAACGTTTCGCTGATCGTCTGCACGGCGCCCGTGTGGACCGCCGTGGTGATGAGCCTCTTCTATCGCGGCGAGCGGATGTCGCGGCGGCAGATCGCAGGCTCGGCGCTGGCATTCGCGGGGATGGTGCTCGTGGTGCTCAACGGGCATTTCGTGCTCCGCCTCTCGCCGCGGGGCGACATGCTGGCGCTCTCGGCGGCGATGCTATGGATGGTTTATTCGCTGGTGATCAAACGCCTCGGAGGCCGCTACCCCGCTATCTTCATCACCCGGAAAGTCTTTTTCTACGGACTCGTGACGATCCTCCCGGTCTTTGCGTTCCGGCCTTTCGGCGCGGACTGGGAGGTGCTGTCGCGGCCCGTCGTGTGGGGCAACCTGCTCTTTCTGGGCGTCGTGGCCTCGATGCTCTGCTACGTGCTCTGGAACGCCGCGATGCACCGTCTGGGAGCCGTCAGGACAACCAACTACATCTATTTCAACCCGCTGGTGACGATCGTCGCGGCGACGCTCTGCATCGGCGAGCGGATCACCCTCGCCGCTTTGGCCGGAGCGGCGCTGATCCTCTACGGGATGTGGCGGGCGGAGCGGGCCTAATGCACCATCTTCAGGCCGACGATGCCGACGAAGACCAGCGACAGGAAGAACATCCGCCAGAAGGTCACGGCGTCGTGGAAGAAAACGATGCCGAGGAGCACGGTTCCCACGCCCCCGATACCGGTCCAGATCATGTAGGCCGTACCCATCGGGATCGTCCTCTGGGCCACGTAGAGCAGCCAGCCGCTCACGCCCATCGACACGACCGAAAGGGCCAAAAAAAGAAAATGGTAACGCGGGCAGAGGTTTGCAAGTTTGAACCCCAGCGGCCACCCCATCTCGAAAAGTCCTGCCAGAATCAGATACAGCCAAGCCATCGGAAACGATTTTTACGGACGAAGATAGCAAATTTTACATCCCGGGCAAAATAAAGAGCGCGACTCCCGCAGGAATCGCGCTCTTTCGCGTCGAATTAATTCTTAATTTTTAATTGGCGAAGCCCTACTTCACCTCTTCGAACTCCACATCCTCGGGCTGCCCGTCGCCGCCGCCCTGCTGGCCGCCGGCGTTCGACTGCGACTGCTGACCGGCATCGGCTCCGGGCTGTGCGCCCTGCTGTGCCTGCTGCTGCGCGTAGATGTCCTGCGAAGCGGCCTGCCATGCGGCGTTAAGCTCGGCCATCGCCGTGTCGATGGCGGCCATGTCGGCGTTCTTGTGCGCCTCCTTCAGCTTGCCGAGCGCCGTCTCGATGGCGGCCTTCTTGTCGGCGGGAAGTTTCTCGCCGTACTCCTTGAGCTGCTTCTCGGTGGTGAAGATGTTCGAGTCGGCGGCGTTGATCTTGTCGATGCGCTCCTTCTCGGCCTTGTCCTTCTCCTCGTTGGCCTTGGCCTCGTCGCGCATGCGCTGGATCTCCTGCTCGGTAAGGCCCGAGGAGGCCTCGATGCGGATCTTCTGCTCCTTGCCCGTGCCCTTGTCCTTGGCCGAAACGTTCAGGATGCCGTTGGCGTCGATGTCGAACGTAACCTCGATCTGCGGAACGCCGCGCGGTGCGGCGGGAATGCCGTCGAGGTGGAAGCGGCCGATCGACTTGTTGTCGCGGGCCAGCGGACGCTCGCCCTGGCAGACGTTGATCTCCACCGAAGGCTGGTTGTCGGCAGCCGTCGAGAAGGTCTCCGACTTGCGCGTCGGGATCGTCGTGTTGGCGTCGATGAGTTTGGTCATCACACCGCCCAGGGTCTCGATACCCAGCGACAGCGGCGTAACGTCGAGCAGCAGCACATCCTTCACCTCGCCCGTGAGCACACCGCCCTGAATGGCGGCGCCGATGGCCACGACCTCATCGGGGTTGACCGAACGGTTCGGGGTCTTGCCGAAGAACTCCTCGACGATCTTCTGGATCGCGGGAATACGCGTCGAACCGCCCACGAGGATCACCTCGTTGATCTGCGAGGCGTCCAGACCCGCGTCACGAAGCGCCAGCTTGCAAGGCTCGATGGTCTTGCGGATCAGGTGGTCGCACAACTGCTCGAACTTGGCGCGCGTGAGCGTCATCACCAGGTGCTGCGGAATGCCGTTGACGGGCATGATATACGGCAGGTTGATCTCCGTGGTGGTCGAGGACGACAGTTCGATCTTCGCCTTCTCGGCGGCCTCCTTCAGACGCTGCAAGGCCATCGGGTCCTGACGCAGGTCGATCTGGTGCTCGGCCTTGAACGACTCGGCCATGTAGTCGATCAGCACGTGGTCGAAGTCATCGCCTCCGAGGTGCGTATCGCCGTTGGTGGACTTCACCTCGAAAACGCCGTCGCCCAGTTCGAGGATCGAAATATCGAACGTTCCGCCGCCCAGGTCGTACACGGCGATCTTCTGGTCGCTGGACTTCTTGTCGAGACCGTAGGCCAATGCGGCGGCCGTCGGCTCGTTGATGATGCGGCGGACCTTCAGACCGGCGATCTCGCCCGCCTCCTTCGTAGCCTGACGCTGCGAGTCGGAGAAGTAGGCCGGAACCGTGATCACGGCCTCCGAAACCTCCTGGCCCAGGTAATCCTCGGCCGTCTTCTTCATCTTCTGGAGGATGATGGCCGAAATCTCCTGCGGGGTGTACTGACGTCCGTCGATGTCCACGCGCGGGGTGTTGTTGTCGCCCTTGACGATGGCATAGGGAGCGCGCGCGATGTCGGCCGAAACCTTGTCGTAGGTCTCACCCATGAAACGCTTGATCGAGAAGACCGTGCGCTTGGGGTTGGTGATCGCCTGACGCTTCGCGGGGTCGCCGACCTTACGCTCGCCGTCGGCCGTGAAAGCCACGACCGAAGGGGTCGTGCGGTGTCCCTCGGAGTTGGGGATTACAACAGGCTCGTTGCCCTCCATCACTGCCACGCAGGAGTTCGTGGTTCCTAAATCAATACCGATAATCTTTGCCATAATAGTAATATGTTTTAATTGTTTATTTTTCGGTTTCGTATCCGCCGGTCCGGGCTTTTTCCGACTCCGGCCGCCGGTTACGCCCTCGAACCGAACAAAGGTCGTGCCGATCGGCAATCCCTGCCAAATTGTCAGCCCGATGGCAGAAAAATGCCGTGCAACGTCATGGCGCACGGCATTTTGTCACCCGCCTGAAAAGCGGTTTTTGAGGGGCGCGGCGCACTCGGGGGTGTTCGCAGTCCGGCGACTTGCGTTTTTTGCCGCTTTTTGGTCAGCGGTTAACCGCGGTCTCCGCCCGCGGAAGCTTATGTACTTTTTGACCGCAAAAAGTACCAAAAACTCCCCGGCAGATGCCTCCGCCTACTTCGTCCCGTCTTAACGCTGGCTCCGGGCGCCCGCCTAAAAGGTGGGTTTTAGGGGGGCTGCGCAAACATTCATAAAACAGGCGTCTTACGCCTGCACTTTTAGCCGGGCCTTCGTTTGACGGCTCCGGCATCGGGCCGGAGTCGTTCGCCGCGAAACGCGGCGGGAAGGATGCGTCCGGGACAAGCAGAAAGCACAGAAGCCTACGATCGACCCCAAGGGGGGGGGCTGAGGCGAACGAAACGGCAGCAAAAGACCCGCAGGTTGCCGGGCTGCAAACAACCCGCGCCGCTCAAACCCCGCCGCTCAAGCGGACGCTCCCAAGGGCTGGGGCGAACGAAAAGACTAAAAGGACCCGCCGTCGCCGGACTGCGAAGATCTTTGCCACCAAAAGGCAGCGATACCCCGCGGGCGAGGACCGCGGAATGTTTCATGTACTCTCGGTGACAAAAGCACAAACAAAAAGGCCTGCAAAACGCAGGCCCTTCTTCCGGCGGATGCCGGACAAATCGCTATAACTCCGTTACTGCTCGCTCAAGATGCGCATTGCAACATCGAGAATCGTCGTATCGTCCAACGTAACGACACCCCCGTCCGGTCCCGGTTCGAAGTGCACGCCGACGCACTCCTTCGATTCGTGCTTACCGCCAAAGTAATTGCGGACAGTGTCTACGTCGATTCCTAACTCATCTGCAATGCGCTGCGAGCTGCCGCTGGGCAACCGGTCCTTGATACGGCGCAACTCGTTAAATGTGATAATCATATCCGTTGAATTTTTGGTTGATGGTTCTACACAACTAAATTAATACAATTTTACGGAACTGCAAAATTTCTGCCTGAAAAAGTGTAATAAAAATGCAACGCGAAAGAAAAGAAGCGAAAGTCCCCTGTTCCAAAACAAAAGCCCCCGCCGAAGCGGGGACTTTTCAGATTTCACGGTGCATTCCACACCGCCGGAAAAGCGGATCATTTGCCGTCAGGCTCGATGTAGATCTGGAAAATCAGCGGCGAGAAGGACGGAATGTCGGTATAGACCTTGGTCGTGGTCGTCGTCTCGCCCGAATCGTAATTGCCGCCGTAGCCCCCGTAATAACCGCCGTAATAGCCGTAGTTGCCCAGACCGCCGTAGCCGTAGTAATCGTTGTAATAACCGCCGTAATAGCCGTTATTGCCGTAATACATCTGCGAATAGTTCAGGTAGTTCAGGTAATCGTAATAGCTCGACGTGTAGCCGTTCGAGGAGGTCGACGTACTCGAACCGCCGCTCTTGCCCGTCGTGCCGTAGGCATTGGTCGACGTGGTGACCAGCGTCGCCCACTGCCCGTATTTCAGATGCGGGACGATGTAATAGAACGCGGTTATCAGATCGGGATTCTGCACGTCGTACGAGTGCGCCGAACCGGTTTTGCGCACCTCGCCGTAGATGATCTGCTTCACCTCGTCGATGTTCGTGTCGAAGATGAACCCGTCGAGGAAACGGCCGATATACCAGATCTTGGCCGTGCCTTCCATGCCGACCGAATCGGCATCGAGGTCCGCAACGCCCTTGTAGGCTTCGTAGTCATCGCCCTCGCCGTGGAAACGCTTCACGAGCGCCTCGGCGATCTTCTTCTCCAGATCGGAGCCGTTGTAGGGTTCGAACCCGACGTTATACGGCTCGTTGCGTTCGCTGCCGACGGGAAACGAGAAGGTGAACCTGTCGCCGGCAAGTTCCTTGGCCGGGTCGTAGCGCACGTCGACATAGAGCTGCGCTACGGTATCGCAGGCGCTCACCCACCGCTCGGCACGGTTGTAGGGATGTTTCGCATCCTCGGGATCGGTCGGGCGTTTCTCCGAATCGTCCTCGCCATCCTTGGTGAACATCACCATTCCGCCGTTGGCCTCGCAGAAGGCGTCCACCAAGGAGCCTTCGGCCTCCAGCGGGTTCTTCACCGTATCGCAGATCTCCATATCGACGATGAGCGGACGCTTGGCGCTCAAGTCGAACTGCCCCTCGTAGCCGCCGTCGCCCTCCACGCCGTTGCCGACGATGCGCGAGGGAAGGTAGAGCCGCACCCTGGAGCCTTCGCGCAGCAGGAACTCGGGATCGACACCCTTGCCGGCGGCATAGTCCGGATCGAGGTGCAGCGTATTGCGCATGGCCAGGAAAGTGCCCTCCATCAGGCTCGTATTCTCCGTGCCGCAGTAGCGGTAGAAGGGAACGTAGTGGGTGTATTTGGTGAACGTGCCGAGCTGGCGGGCTTCATTGGCACGGCGCGTAAGCACGATGTTGCCGCTCAAATCGCGGCCCGAGAAGTCGAACTTCACCCAGCAGGCAGTGTCGTTCACCGGCTTGGCGTCGGGATTCCCGGCAGCGAGGATTTCGACGTAATAGCCGCCTTCGGGCTGGTAATTTTTCAGCAGCTCCCGGCGGTTCTGCGTCATCCACGCCTCAAGGGCCTGGTTCTCGAATTTGTCATACGACTCGGTCTGCTCCTTGGCGCAGGATGTCAGCAGCATGATGCCGGCTGCCGAGAGGTAGAGAAAACGGGTGATCAACTTCATATCTTGTTATACAATTCTATAAATTCGGTGTTCTGTCTATTCGTCGTACTCCACGCTTTCGACCGTGAAAAACCACGCGACGGGGCTTTCTCTCGGAATCGTGCTCACATATTTGTCCCCGTAAGCCATATTGTAGGTCATGTAGGCTTCGACGACGTCGCCTTCGCGACAACCAAGTAACGCATGCCGCAGCCCGTTTAGTATGTCGCCGCGCATATCGAGCGTCAGCGGTTCGAACGACCACGCTCCGGGCGTCAGCCCCATGTCCTCGTAGGCCTGCTGCAAGGCGGGATCGTTCGAGTAGAACGGAAAGGTCGAATCGGTGATGTTCGAGAAGGCGAAGACGTAGGCCCGGAAGGTGATGGTCGCTTTCGCGGCGGCGGTGACCTCCGGAAGCTCGCTCCGCCCGTCCCGGTAGAAATTGTCGATATACCGGTAAACCGTGCTGCCCGACATGGTGTAGAACCGCTGCTGGCTCCCGGTCTCGACCTGCGACTCCGGGATCAGCGCCGGGGAGTGCGTCCTCTCAAGATACGAGACGATCTTCTGGCGCTGTTCGGGAAGGATGTCCTCCTCCTCCGAGCAACCGCAGAACAGCAGGGGCAGGGCGAAAATCAATGTGGCGAATATTCGTTTCATCGGCATATAATCGTGCAAATTTACAAAAACAATCCGATTTACGAACAAGAAACGTAAAAAATCGCCCGCTTTGCATGCGGGCGTACTTGAAAAGATCAGAAAAACCGGCTATCCCTTTTTCCGGTAATAGTCCTTGTGCGGGTCCTTGAGACGCTGCAACCTGCGCTGCTTCCACACGATAACGATGGCTGTCAGCACAATAGCCGCGACAAAGAAGCCGAACAAAATCAAAATGAATCCAAGCGGAATGTCTTCCATAGAGGCGAATTAAAATGAGGCGTTTTGTTAGGCGATGTAAATATAAGACAAAAATAGATCCAAAACAAAATGCCGGGAGACTTTCAGACCTATTTTCCAAAAGTTTACGGTTTCCGACCACACATGCGGCATATCCGCACTTCCGGAATGGCGGATTCAGAGTTTTTTCAACGCCATTCGGATCAGCTCCTCGACCGGAGCCGCGGGAGATTCGCGCAGAACGCCCCGCAGAATCTTCTCGGCCGGGGCGCGGGACTTCTTCGAGGCCTTGCCGGAGATGCCGGTGACGGGCAGTTTGCGGGCAGTGCGACAGTTCTACCATGACCGCAAGGAGGCCGGCTATTTCCGGCTCCCCACCGCAGGATGAAATTGTTGCTTTCGCTGCGTCTGTTCGCCATTCCTTGGTGGTGTTGGTAATGGCTTTCGTGACGCTTTCCGGCTATACTTGCGTTGCAAATCAAGTAAAGGAGGCAATCAGACATGGAGCAGACCAAGGGCCTCTCCTGCCAGATCCCGGAATCCCTGCATGCCAAGGTGACGGCGGAACGCATCGCGGCAAACCAATCCCTCAGCGAATACATCACGGATCTACTCATCAACTACTATGAAAACGGAGGAAAAAACGACATGGCACAGACGAGAACAATGGCATTTCAAATTGATGAGGACCTGTTCCAGAGGATCAAGGACTACCTGGCCCGCGAGAGTGAGCGTCAGGGCCGCAAGGTGACCCAGCGGGAGTTCGTCCTGGGGCTAATCGAGGACGCCTTGCGGCAGGCGGAGCAGGAGGCAGCGGAGGCTGCTCCCGACGTCCCTGACGATATCCCCGCCCCCGCTGAGGACCAGGAGGCAGATGCCGAAATGGAGTCCGAGGACGAGGAAACCGCGGAAGGAGGCATCGAAGATGTAGCAGAGTGAACTCGACTCCTTCATCGCCGCCGGCGCACACTGTAAAGCCTGCGGCTGCCCGGAAAGAGAATGACCAAGTAAATCAGGACCCCAGAACCGCCCGGAGCGCCCGACAGGGACGTTCCGGGCGGTCTGTTTCACAAG
>ERZ780177.3375-NODE-3375-length-12064-cov-2.791740_pt1 | contig 12064 bp, 7 predicted proteins | sample MGYA00510973_ERZ780177 | MGnify/ENA primary metagenome ERZ780177 (study PRJEB29588, sample SAMEA2144396) | human gut metagenome | biome: human gut; feature: human-associated habitat; material: faeces | place: Denmark | collected 2008/2010 ...
TGTCGGTTCGGGTTCGGGCGAAAGCTCGGGCATGGGCGTGAATTCCGGCAGTGCAAGCGGCGTTGGGCGCGGCAAGGCTGTGCCTGCGGCCGGCGTTTCAACGGCGGGCACCGGAGTGCCGCTTTCGGCGGAAACAGTGTTCAGCACGTTTTCAAGCCTTTGGTCGTCCGAACGGTTGACCGGTGCATTCGGGGCATCGTTCCCTCCGGCCGTAAAAATCAAAACTGCTGCGCCGCCGAGGGAGGCGAGACAGCCCGCAAGGGCAAGATAAAGCCCGTTGCGGCGCATAAAAACTGCTGAGCGAAGGCGGAATCTGCGAAACCGCCACTTGATTTGTTGCTTGCGATTCATTGTTCTGTTCCTTTCAGTATTCAGAATAATCCGTTTATTCAGGCTTTGGACTTTTTTGTGTTCCAATGCCTTTATTCTGCTCGTTCGGCGGACGATATATGCGTGATAAGTTGGCGATGGAATGTAATTTGGTGCAAATTTAGGTTGATTATGGCTGAAATTAAAAATATATTATTTATTTTTACGAAAAGAGAATGTTGATAGAATGCGCGATATTTACAGTAATGCAGGGAAAATTGAATATTCAAATGTCACCGAGTAAAAAAAGAGCATTTTGCTTTGGGAATTGCACATTCATTATTTTTTTGATAGAATAATGTCCGATTGGCGCGGACGTGCAACAGCGTCTGCTCGGTCGAAGCAGCAAAAGCTGCAAAAAAATATGTTGGAAGGAGAACCACATGAAAAAGTTTCTTGCAATGCTCGTAGCGGCAATGATGGTGCTTTCCCTTGTAGCCATCCCCGTGTTTGCAGACGGCGAAGTTGTATTCGCAGTTGAAAATGCACCCGCAACGGCAACCCCCGGCGACGAAATCACCGTTGACCTCACCGTGAACGGCACTTTCGAAGCACATGTACTCAACATGCAGTTCAACTATAATGCTGATGCATTCGAGTATGTGTCCCACACTCGCGGCGATGTTCTCAACCAGATCATCGACCTCGGCGGCACTCAGCTTGTTGATGCCACCACCATCCCCGGCTCCATGCGCCTCGGCGTCATGATGCCCACCGCTGCTTTCACTCAGAGCGGCACCATCTGCTCCGTAACGCTCCGCGTTAAGGAAGGTGCAGCAAACGGCGCAAGCGATCTCGCTCTCGTCATCACTGAGTTCAAAAACTTCCCCACCGGCGGTCAGGCAACCCCCATTGCCAACGTTGTAAATAACGCAACCGTTACCATCACCGGCGGCAGTGAGCCCACTCCCGTACCTCCCACCGAGGAACCCACTCCCACCCAGAACCCCAACACTCCCGCACCCGGCGGCATGGCTACCATCAGCCTCACCGCAGGTGATGTATTCGGCGACGGTTCCGGTTACCAGATGCTCCTCGATGCAGATGCAACCGCATTCGGCAATGAGATCCCCGCAGAAGGTCCTCTCACCATGGGCGGCGATGCACCCGCAGGTCTGTACGATGCATTCGAGTATAAGATTCCCGTAAATGCAGACGGCAGCACCACCACCAGCAACGTTGTTGTTAACAACACCGTTACCATCCAGGTACCCGCAGGTACTTATGACTGGTGCCTTACCAACCCGACTCCCGGCGACCGTATCTGGATCGCTTCCAGCCAGGGTAATGTAGGCGGCCGTGCAGACGATTACACCTTCGAAGCAGGCTACACCTACAACTTCACCGTATACCTCCTCGGCCAGAATGACGCAACCGATGTTGAAATCATTCCCGGCGGCGGCACCCCCAACACCCCCGTACCTCCCACCGAGAACCCCAACACTCCCGAACCCGGCACAACGACCGGTTGGGGCTTCGAAACCGATCCCTTCGCTGAAGGCTGGACCATCCGCGATGACGACGGCGACGGCTACAACTGGGAATGGATGGATGCAAGCGGTTCCAACTACAACGTATACGAAGGCACCCACTGCATGGCATCCGCTTCCTTCCAGAACAGCGCATTCGGCGGCGGCACTGCACTGAATCCCGACAACTGGCTCATCAGCCCGGCATTCACCGCAGGCAGCACCGTTACCTTCTGGTATGCAGGTCAGGATCCCAACTATTCGGCTGAACCCTTCGGCGTATATGTAATCGCAAACGGCACCACCAGTGACGAACTCGGTCACTTCACCGCTTCCAACACCTATCAGCAGGGCAGCGTAGACATCAGCGCATATGCAGGTCAGACCGTTCAGGTTGCGTTCCGTCACTATGGCGTCACCGACATGTTCAGGCTCAACCTCGACCTCGTTGAAGCTGATGCAGGCGGCAGCATCCCCAACACTCCCGTACCTCCCACTGATGCACCCATCACTGAGGCACCCATCACCGAGGCACCCATCACCGAGGCACCCATCACCGAGGCACCCATCACTGAGGCACCCATCACTGAGGCGCCCATCACTGAGGCGCCCGTAACTCCCGCACCCGGTGACGTTATCTTCAGCGTCGGCGGCGTACACTATGTTGCAGCAGGCAGCCAGGTCAGCGTCGATCTCACCATCGACGGTGAATATGAGGCAAACGGCATGAACATCTGGGTACAGTACGACGCAGAGAAGCTCACGCTCAACAGCGTTGACGAAGGCGAGATTATGAAGGCCATCAAGGATCTTGGCGGCATGAACATCCTCGACTTCCAGAGCATCCCCGGCAGCGTACGCCTCGGCTCCATGCTTCCCAGGGATCCGGTAAGCGGCAGCGGCAAGATCTTCACCATGAACTTCACCGTTGCGGAAGGCCTTGAGGACGGCACGGAAATGCCCATCGAGATCCTCGTTAAGGAATTCTTCAACATGCCCGTAGGCTCCCACGAGAACACGCCCATCGCGTTCTTCGCAGAGAACGGTTCAATCGTGGTCGGCGAAGCGCCCGTCACCGAAGCGCCCATCACCGATGAGCCCACCGCAGTTCCCACCGATGCTCCCAATCCGCCTATAACCGGCGCAATGAGCCTCATCGGCGTTGGTATTGCAGCGATCGTTGCGAGCGCAGGCGTTGTTATCTTCCGCAAGAAGGAAGAAGACTGAGCCTAACCTCAGCGCAGTGCGGCCGAAAGGCCGGCATTGCAGCAAACTGAATTGATTCACCCCGACTTTGTCGGGCGGCGGACCCCGCAGAGCGCAAGCCCTGCGGGGTTCGTGCGCTGCGGAGGGGCAGAGTGCGAAAATTCTCAAAAATAATGGGTAAAAACTTCAAATTCTTATATACTTGCTATGAAATGCGGTGCATAGTATAATGAATCGTTAAGAACAGCCGCAGTTCGGCGGCGTTGATACGGAATAACTGATGATTAAAATAAATGACGTTAAATATTCATACGAGAACTCCGAAACGGAGGCTCTCCGCGGGGTCAGCATAAGCATTGCGGACGGTGAATTTGTTGCAATTGTCGGGCACAACGGCAGCGGTAAATCCACACTTGCAAAAATGCTCAATGCATTGCAGCTTCCGTCGTCCGGCAGCGTGACTGTGTTCGGAATGGACACGGCGGATGAGTCGAAAACGCTTGATATACGCAAAAAAGTCGGCATGGTTTTTCAAAATCCCGATAATCAGATTGTGACGACAGTGGTTGAGGAGGATGTCGGATTCGGCCCGGAAAATCTTGGCGTACCCACGGAAGAAATCCTCCGCCGCGTTCACGATGCACTTGAGGCTGTGGACATGCTTGATTACGCAAAATCCGCGCCGCATATGCTTTCGGGCGGGCAGAAACAGCGCATTGCAATTGCGGGAATGCTTGCAATTGAGCCGCAGGTACTCGTTCTTGATGAAGCAACGGCGATGCTTGACCCGCTCGGACGGAAGGATATCCTTCGAATTGTTAAAGACTTAAACCGCAAAAAGGGTATTACGGTGATTATGATAACACAATACATGGAGGAGGCAGTGATTGCGGACCGCGTGATTGTGATGAATGAAGGCCTTGTTGCGTTTGAGGGAACACCGGCGGAGGTGTTCAGGCGCGGTACGGAATTGCGAAAAATAAATCTGGATGTTCCGCCGATGGTTGAGCTGCGCGATGACCTTGCGGCAAGCGGCATCATTAAGCCCTGCAATGCAATGACCGCTGAGGAGATGGCAAACGAATTATGCCCATTATTATTGAAAATCTGACCCATACATATATGCCCGGCAGCGTAACTCAGTTCACCGCGCTGTACGATATTAACCTTACCGTTGAAGACGGCGAGTTTTTCGGCATCATCGGGCACACCGGCAGCGGCAAATCAACGCTTATTCAGCAGCTGAACGGTCTGATTCAGCCCACAAGCGGAAGAGTTATTGTTGACGGCTTTGACATGAACGAAAAAAAACAGCGAGCCGCAGGAAGAAAACTTGTCGGCATGGTTTTTCAGTATCCGGACTATCAGCTTTTTGACAGCACGGTTTATGATGATATTTGCTTCGGCTTAAAAAACTTAAAACTTCCGGAAGAGGAAATACGCACTCGTGCATATGAGGCAATGGAGCTTGTGGGGCTTGATACAAAGCAGGATGCGGAAAAATCGCCCTTTGAGCTTTCGGGCGGGAAAAAACGCCGTGCCGCACTGGCGGGCATTATTGCGATGCGCCCAAAATACTTGGTTATGGATGAACCTATGGCGGGGCTTGATCCCAGCGGCCGCAGGGAAGTTATGAAAACTATCGAGGGTTTGCGCGCAGAATTGGGCTGCTCCGTGATAATGGTCAGTCACTCAATGGAGGATGTTGCCCGCTCCGCTGAGCGCATTGCGGTGTTGAATAACGGCAAAGTATACGCAGTCGGCACGCCGACGGAGATTTTCTCCCGCACGGCGGAGCTTGCTTCAATCGGCCTTGACACGCCGGCAACCGCGCAGCTTGTTGAAAAACTCCGCGGTATGGGCTGTAAAATTCCGGATGGACTGTACACAAACGAAAAGTTCGAAAAGTGGCTGAAAGAGGTATTGCATAATGCTTAAAGATATTACTTTGGGGCAATACATTCCCGGCAATTCCGTCGTTCACAGGCTTGATCCGCGAACAAAGATTTTGCTGATGATTGCATATATCGTTGCGGTGTTTATCGTTAAACGAATTGAAATGTTTATACCTGTGATCCTGTTCACGGTGCTTATAACGGTGCTTGCAAAAGTTCCTGCGAACTATATGCTGAAAGCTCTTAAGCCCATGCGGCTGCTGCTGCCGCTGATGTTTGTTATGAACCTGTTTCTTATCAAAACAGGGAAGACGATTGTTGATTGGTGGATCATTCATATATATGCGGACGGTCTGACAAATGCTGTTTTTGTCGTTCTGCGCCTTGCAACGCTTGTTTGCGGCACGAGTCTTCTGACACTTACAACAACACCCATCGCACTTACGGACGGGCTTGAAAAACTGCTTTCACCGCTCAAAATTATCAAGTTTCCCGCACATGAACTTGCAATGATGATGACGGTTGCGCTGCGTTTTATTCCGACGCTTATTGAGGAAGCGGATAAAATCACAAAGGCGCAGCTTGCACGCGGCGCAGATTTTGAAAGCGGCAATGTTTTTAAACGTGCAAAGTCAATGCTGCCGATTTTGATACCGCTGTTTGTCAACTCATTTCGCCGTGCCGATGAACTTGCAATGGCAATGGAAAGCCGTTGTTATCACGGAGGCGAAGGGCGGACGCGGATGCGCGTGCTCAAATTTCATATGGGAGATCTTGCTGCGGTCATTATCTTTGCGGCATTTATCGCGGCGGTTGCGCTTGCACAAACATTTTTGCCTGCTGTAAAACTCTTCTGATTTAACTTAACTGATTGGAGATATTTGCGGGGATGAAGAACCATTTAAGAAAAAGTCCCGGAAATGTACCGGACGGTCACCAAAAAATCGATCCGAAAACGGCGCGGACGCTGCTTGTTATTGCTGCCGCGCTGCTTATCATTGCACTTGCCTGGCGGTTTTTTCTCGAAAAAAACAGTTTTTCGGGCGGCATTGTGCGCAGCCTCGCCCAACACGGCTGCAATATCGAGGCGGATGAGCTTTATAAACACAATTTTGCCAAAAACACCTCAATTCGCGCACTTGTCGGTGACACAGATATGACTCGCGCTGCGGATGTTTCCCGCGAATGCGGATTTGATGCCGACATTGACAAAACAGGGGATGTTTACGTTCTGCTTGCCAATCTTGGTGATGAACAGGTGCTGACGGTTTATGTTGTTGATGAAACGATTCAGCTTGCCTTCATTCAAATTCCGAATTCGGACTCCGTGCTCCCGATTTCGGCTTGCGGCGATGCAGAGCCGACATCGACTGCTGCTTGAACCGTGTGAAATATATTGAACCGAAATCGAAAAAAAGTGTTGACATCGGCTGAAAATTGCGTATAATATTAATGTTCAAGCAGAAGCCGCCCGCTTCTCACTTGCCGCAGGTATTTATGCAGGCAGAGTAACGGCAACAAATATATTCTATTTGTGCGTGCGCGGTGCTTAGGCAGCGCGTTTTTTGTTTGAATAATTCTTTCAAGGTGGTGAAACCCATAGCAACTCAGGAATTGTTGATCAATGAGGAGATCCGTGACAAAGAGGTTCGACTCATCGACGAAAAAGGCGAACAGCTTGGTATTGTCAAGATTGAACATGCGTTGAGAATCGCAGACGAAAAGGAACTCGATCTTGTTAAGATAGTTCCCAACGCAAACCCGCCCGTCTGCAAAATCATGGATTACGGCAAGGCTCGTTTTGAGCAGATCAAGCGCGAAAAGGAACAGCGCAGAAATCAAACCGTTGTCGAAACAAAGGAGATCCGTCTCTCTTCAACTATCGATACGCACGACATGGAGGTCAAGGCCAAGGCGTGTGTCAAGTTCCTGAAGAGCGGAAATAAGGTCAAGGCTTCCATCCGCTTCCGCGGCAGACAGATAAGCCACGGCAGCGTCGGTCTCGATGTTATGAACGCATTCTATGAGATGGTTCGGGATTATGCCGTGATAGAACGCCCGGCAAAGCAGGAAGGGCGCAACATGGCAATGATTTTGGCTCCCAAACCCGCAGCAAAGAACTGATTATTTTTTAGGAGGAATTCCCATGCCGAAAATTAAGACCCATAGGGGCGCCGCAAAGCGTTTCAGCTTCACCAAGAGCGGCAAAATCAAAAGGGGCAAGGCTTATAAGAGCCATATCCTTACCAAGAAAACTACGAAGCGCACCCGCAACCTTCGCAAGATCGGCTACATCGCTGAGGAAGAAGTTTCCAAGATTAGCAAGCTGATCCCCTACAAGAGATAAGGAGGATTATTCACAATGGCAAGGATTAAAAGAGCAGTAAACGCAGTTAAAAAGCGTCGTAAAGTTTTTAAACTCTCCAAGGGCTACTACGGAGCAAAGAGCAAACTCTATCGTGCGGCAAGCCAGCAGGTCATGAAGTCCATGGCTTATGCCTATGTCGGCCGCAAGCTCAAAAAGAGGGAGTACCGCAAGCTTTGGATCGCTCGTATCAATGCGGGCGCAAGGATCTGCGGAACCAACTATTCCAACCTCATCCACGGCCTCAAGGTTGCCGGTGTTGATGTGAACCGCAAGGTTCTTGCCGACCTCGCAATCAGCGACATGAACGCATTCAACCAGCTCGTTCAGGTTGCAAACAAGGCTCTGAATGCATAAGTTTATCCGTTTGGCGGCATAAACATTATTCATGAAACGAATATCGTGCGCGGCTCGCAAGGGCCGCGCATTTTCGTTTTGACCTCAGAATACGAAGATTCGCTCCGATTTGCTGTCTTGCAGCAGAAAGCAGCATTAGCTCAGACAGCTCTTGACGGAAATCAGGGAGTTCCCGAAAGAGGTAAGCGGCTGACACGTTTAGATTTGCATAATAAGAACCGCGTATAAGAACCGCATAACGGAAAGAACACCGGAGATTTTTTATAAAACGAACCCGGGCAGCATTTATTCGGAGCTGACCGGGTTATTTTTGTGCATTAAAACGCGGATTCGGGTTTGTTCGGTGCGCCTTTAACGCGGGTTAATAATCTGCATGTGTTCGAACTCAAATTCCGAGAGCCGTCCGCAGAATGATCTGAGCGTCCACAACGTTAACGCACATATCCTCATTGATATCGGCCGCAACAAGCTGCACTTCGCTCGGCGTGACAAGCTCCATTGCAATTCGGAGAGTCAGGAGAGCATCGGTGATTGTGACACTTCCGTCCGCATCAACATCGCCCGCGGTGATTGCAATGCTGTACTGCGCAACAACGATGGTTTCTTCGGTAATGCAGGAGGTATCCGCACTCCAACCGATAAAGTTGTAGTACTCACGCACGGGTTCTTCGGGAAGTTCCGCTGCCTGTCCGTAGGCAACGAGCTGACGTGAAATCGTGCTTCCGTCCCAATCAACAAATACGACAAGGTAACGGTTAATTTCATACTGAGCGGTTGCCGTAACATCGGATGTGATGTTGGTAAGACTTGCATCCCAACCGATGAAGGTGTAGCCCGTTCTCTCGGGAGAGGGTATCTGCGCTGCGCTTTCGCCGTGAAGAACGGTTTCACTGCCGAGTTCTGTTCCGTCCCAATCAAGGAAAGTGACGGTGTAGGAATTGCGGGCATATTGCGCCGCAACGGTCATGCTGCAGGATACGCTTTCGAAATCATTATCCCAACCCGTGAAAGTATAGCCTTCGTGCGCGGGGGCTTCGGGAGCAGCGGCGGCGTTTCCGTATTCAACAACCTGCTCGGAGAGCGTGCTGCCGGTAAGCCCGTCAATGAATGTTACGAGATAACTGTTGACGGAATATTCGGCGGTAACGGTGATATCGTCGGTGATGAATTCGCCGTTGTCATCATAGCGAACGAAGGTGTATCCGTCGTGAATCGGTGCTTCGGGAAGAACGGCGTTCTCGCATTCGTTTACGCTTGCGGTGCTTATGATGTCTCCGGTGAGTCCGTCAACAAATGTGACGGTGTAGGTGTTGACATCCTCATTAACAGTGTGTTTGAAGAGCCTTACGGGGGTGTAGGCACTGTCCGTACGTTCGAAAATATCGAAACCTGCACTGAAGCCGGAAGCCGATACGCCGAACGAGAGGTAATTGTAGCCGTTGGCACCTGCATCGTTATGGCTGAGTCCGCCGTTGTTGTCCCAATTCCAAACCACATCGGTTTCGGTGCGAAGGCCGAGCCATGCATAACCCTGTGAGTAAATTGTGGACAGCAGCCTGCCGCTTGCAATATGGGTGACTGTCTGCGCATCTTCTGCGGAGAAGCTCCATTCGAAATTCGCAAGTCCGTCGTTCACGATAACAGCATTGCCGTTAACGGAGCTGACTTGCACCTGCTGACCGTTCAGACCGACTTCGCCGCCGATATGCGCCTGACTGCTCATGATATAGGTGCTGCCGTTGTAATCTGCGGCAATGAGGTAGGCTTCGCCGGGAACAATGGTATCCGTTTCGACATATGTCTTGCCGACAGGGATATTCCTGCGGTATTTTGCGGTGAATGTGATATCTTCTGAAACTTTATGGCCGCTCACAACCTTGTCAAAGCCCCAGAACAGGTGATCGCTGTCGGGTGTGATTTCGGGAATGTCGGCATCGGTAAGCACGGTTCCCTTTTCAAGCACAAGCCTTGCGGGACCGTTTACCGTGCCGTATTCACCTGCATCGAACATTACGATTGCATAATTTTCATCATCCGATTCAACAACGGCGATTTGAACGGAATCGGAGATGTTGAAGCTGTTCGTTGCCGTAACGGTTGCGGTGCCGGGGGCATTTGCGGTGATAACGGCATGATTGTCATCGCTCTCAACGATGCTGACAATATCGGAATCGGAGCTTGTCCATGTAAGCGGGCAAATAATCTCAGTGTCCGTATAGGAAGTATCGAATGCATAGAGCTGATTGATTGTCAGGCTGTCGCCGACAACAAGGGTTGCATCTTCCCTGTCCAGCTCAACCATATCCTCTTTGTTGTCCATGCTGACGTAAACATAGTTATAGTTGCCTGCATAGTCCATTGTTCTTGAAACGAAATCGGTTGCCGCATTGGAGAACCCGAGAGTCACGTTAGCTGTGCGTCCCGCGGGTTCATATCCGCCGTAGGTCACCTTATACTTGGCATATGCGCCGGTGTTAAGGTTGGCAAAGATTTCGGTGTAGTCAACGAAACGATTTTCGTTTATCTGATTCTGAACATAGTACTTTGCGCCGGAAACATAGAGCTTGACGGCGGTGATGGGGGCTTCCGTGTCGCATGTTACGGGGAATTCCCAACTGTCAATGCGCGTGTTGTCCTCAATGTCCGCAACAGCCTCAATGCGTACGATAACGGTTTGATTGTTTGCAAGCGTTGACCAGTCAAAATCAAGTTCATGACCGGAATACATACCCGCGCTTATGATATCGTCATGAATTGAATTGTAGTAGGTTTTGGGAACATAGCCCATATCCTTGCGATAGAGTTCCTCACCGGTTTCGCGGTCGGTGATGATATAGCGATATTCCTTAACATTTCTGTAAAGGCCGGTGACAACTTCAAGAAAATCGCGAATGCCGTCGCCGTTGGGAGAGATTGCATTGCGCTCATCCCAATACATCATTTGTGAACCTATCTGAATGCCGTAAGGCGTTTGACCGTTGCCCGAACGGGTATCGCCGAGGAACCATGTCTCATTGTTGAGCTCGTCATATGTATAGACGGTGTTGGCAATAAGCGTGGTGTTTGCGGGATAATCCTCACTGGGCCAATCATAGAAGAAATTCTCTTCAATCGCAGGTGCATCGCGCCAGTCGCCGTAGAATGCAAGGTAAGGAGCCGAAATGCTTTCCCCGCCGACTTCGTCAAGAGTGATGAAGCCTTCAACGTATATGCCGTTCTCAAAGTATTTTTCAATATACTTGATGTCCCTCGCGGAAAGGGTCACGGTAACGGTGACGGAGACGGAAGAACCGGCGGCAACAGTCACGGTTTCGGGAGCATCGATGTTTGATTCAAGTTCGTACTCAAACTGTTCCATGAGGTACTCATAGGTGTGGTCGGGGTTTACCCTGCCGCAAACGGCGCTTTCGGTCAATGCGCTGACGCTGAGATTATAGACCTTTGTTTCGTTGGTGATGTTGACAACATCGAAAGTCATTGTGTAGCATCCCGTGCGCGCCCTGTCATCACCGAGTTCAAACTTGGACTTATCAGTGCCTGCAACATTGATATATGCGCCGACGGAGACCGCTTTTCCCGCATCAACAAGGCCGGCGCCCTGCACACGGGGCGAGAAAGGAAGGCCGCTGTCGGCATCGGTGACGGGCGATGCGCTGCTCATCATAAGTTTGTCAACCGCTGCCGCAAGTTCCCTGCCGCCGAGGTTGGTTGTTGATTTGAGATACTGACGAACAAGAACGCTGATGCCCGCAATTGCGGGGGAAGCCATGCTTGTGCCGCTGGAAATTGCGATTGAGCCGTTTTTGTATGCGGAAACAACGCTGCCTCCGATCGCCGTAATGTCAGGCTTGAGGGTAAGTTCATTGGTTGCACCCCAGCTGGAGAAGGGGGAAATCTGATTTCCGTCGGGGCGGGTCACCCAATAGGACTGCACATGGATGGTATCGGGTATGATACTGTTGGCAAGGTTGTTGCCGTAGAAATATGCCATGCCCACGGTCGGGATGGTGTATTCATCATGGGTCGTGTCGGGAATTTTGAAATTGCCCGCAGCATTGGTTGCGGGATAGAGAATCAGGCCGACTGCCCCGTGGGACTGTGCAATCCTTCCCTGTTCGTTGATGGAAAGTTCCGCGCTGAGCTTTGCAAGAACAAGCTTGCCCGAAACATCAACGCCTTCGTAATCCGTTTCCGCACCGGTATCAAGACTTACATATTCCCAGTCTCCGCCGAGCTTTGCGCCGAATCTGTATGCATAGGGGGATTTGTCGGAGAACTGATAATTATATCTGTTTGCGCCGACGCTGAAGGTGAAGTAATCGAGTTTGCTTGCAAAGCCTGCCAAATAGGTGCTGTTGTCGGCACTTGCAACGCTTATCGGGGCGTCGAAAGTTGCGGGCATG
>ERZ780177.3378-NODE-3378-length-12059-cov-3.391536_pt1 | contig 12059 bp, 10 predicted proteins | sample MGYA00510973_ERZ780177 | MGnify/ENA primary metagenome ERZ780177 (study PRJEB29588, sample SAMEA2144396) | human gut metagenome | biome: human gut; feature: human-associated habitat; material: faeces | place: Denmark | collected 2008/2010 ...
GCGGCTCAACGTTGACGGAAAACTCGGAAAGCGCAGCTTTTCGGCATTCGTCGAATTTTTAAATGCGCATAAAAAATATATTGAGTGATGTTTCCGCAGTCTCCGCCTAACCGGCTTTGATTCGGTGCTTTCGGAATTATCAGGCAAAATGCACACGGCGCAACAGTCGGGAGCGGGAAGCGGAAAGCTGCGGCCCGTCCCCGATGTTTTCTTTTTTCCGGACACCAGCGGAAATTGAAATTTTTATCACGATTATTAGAAAAACGGCCGCTTTCCGACTTTTTCGGGTTGACCGAAAGGCGGATATGAGTTATAATTGTGGAATAAATTCGACGGCGAAAAGAGTTGATTTGCCGTTAAATTCGGAGAGAAACACTATGGCATATCGCTATTTTGCAGTTGACGTCGGCGACAAGCGCGTCGGGCTTGCCGTCAGCGATGCGCTCGGAATCACCGCGCAGGGCATCGAAACCTATAACCGCACCGGAGACGATGAAAAGGACGGGGAATACATTCGCAAATGTGCGGAACGCTATGCCCCCTGCCGCATTGTGTTCGGAATGCCGCGCAATATGGATGGAAGCTACGGCTTTGCTTCCGAAAAGGTTCGTGCCTTTGCCGCCGTTGTACTGAACGGTTGGCAAGGCGAGCACGATTTTTTTGACGAAAGGCTTTCCACCGTTGCTGCGGAACGCGCTTTGTTTGAAGCGGAACTGAACTGGAAAAAACGCCGCAAAGTTATCGACAGACTTGCCGCACAGGTCATTCTCGAAGGCTATATGACGCTCCATCCGCTGAGATAACGTCCGTTCTGTAATAATTGTTTACACTTTGAAAGGCAATGTTATGATTGAAGAAAACATAAAAATTAACCCGCAGCCCGAGGCATTTGATGATTCCGCCGAGCTTGAACCCGTGACTTTTGTGACCGAAGACGGCGGTGAAGAAAACTTTTGGCATATCATGACCTTCCCCTATGAAGGTGCGAAATATGCTGCACTCGTTCCGGAGGATCAGATCGACGAAGAAGAACCCGAAGTGATTTTTGTGAAAATCGCAAAGGACGAGCAGGGCGATGCTTACATTCCCGTCGAAAACGAAGTTCTGCTTGAAGAACTTTTCGAAGTCTTTGCCGAGCTTCTTGATGACGAACCCGAGGAACCCGAGAATGACGCTTGGGTTTGACTCCGGGCGCATTTCGAACGATTTTTTGCGGCGGTTTAATCGGGGCTGAGTGACTTCAAGCTGTTTTACCCACCCCCCCGCAATTCAAACCGTCAAAATCTGTTGTGATGAGTATTTGGGAATTGTTTTTGACAGCCGTTGCACTGAGCATGGATGCAATGGCGGTTGCTGTTTCCCCCGGGCTTTCCAATGCGGGCGGCAAAGGAGTCAAATTTCGCGAAGCGGGCCTGATGGGGCTGTTTTTCGGAGCTTTTCAGGCGGTAATGCCTCTTTTGGGGTATTATATCATACCGCTGCTTGCAATGATATTCGGCAGCGGCGTTACGCGCTTTGTTGAAGGAACCGACCACTGGATCGCATTTGTGCTGCTTGTTTTTCTCGGCGGCAAAATGATAATCGAAGCCGTTCGCGCCGAAGAGGAGGCCGAACCGTCAAACCCGTTCGCACTCGGCACACTGTTTGTAATGGCAATTGCCACCAGCATTGATGCGCTTGCAACAGGCATCGTTTTCCGCAGTTTCAGCTTTTCAACCGGCAAGCTGCTGCTTGCTGTCGGCTTCATCGGCAGCGTCACGTTCATTCTGACACTGCTCGGCGCACTCGGCGGCAAAAAACTCGGAGAAAAGTTCCGCAAACATGCGGAGATAATCGGCGGGATCGTCCTTGTTTGCATCGGCGCAAAAATTCTTATTGAGCACCTGTTCTTTTAATTGTGGGCATATCCGCGTTTTGACTCTTTTAAAACAGCAGGGGCGTCGAAATTTTTTCAGGAGGTATGCATGATCTGCCCTGTCGTTTCAAAGGAACATTTTCGCAGCATGCGTATAACGCTTGCGTTTTCCGTAATTGCGCTTTCGTTTTGCATTGCTTTTGCCGTGCTGACCTTTGCAGGCATACTCGCACAGTATACCGCACTGTGTGCAGCCTTCTTTGCGCTTGTTTCAAGCGGACTTTTCCTGCTCTACCGTTTCAGCCGCGATATTTCCCTGCGCAAGCTCGAACTTACGGAATCTGAAATTCGGGTGTTCGGCAAAACAGGAAAGCTTCTTAAAACCTTCCCGTATTCCGCCGTGCGCGAATTGCGCGTCGTGACGCTGATGGTGGGCAATTTCGGCGGTATGTACGGCAAACTTAAACCCGAAAACTTCATTTGCCTCAGTCTGGACGGTCAAATCCCCGCTCCCGAAACGCGTCTTACCGAACTTTACGGCAGCTTGGATTGCCTTACCTTCGCCTACACTAAAGAGGCAATGACTTTCCTCAACCAAAAAATTCCGCCGGCAGTTTGATTCAAATTATCGCTGCAAAGTCCGGTTTGTAAAAAACGAACGGCAGCGATTCTTTTTGAAAAATCCGAGCGTTCGGATAGCTATAATAAAAAACGGTTCCCGCCCGAACACGCGGTATTCATAAGACAGTTAGCAGCCACAGCAGTATGAACGACTGTAGCTGTTCTTGTGTCTTATTCTGTTATCTGATAAGATAGAATCAAGCGAATCTGCAACTCGAAATATGGAGATGGGAGTGATAAGCATGTGCGAATGGTGTGATTATAAAGAATCTGAATGGCTGCTGTATAAATCATTATATTGGTCTGTTTATTTAGCAGACATACAGGACTATGTCGGCAGATGTATTTTGGTATCGAATAGACATTGTGGAAGTCTTTCAGAATTGGATATCGCTGAATGGATTGAATTGAAAACGATCATAGACAGATTGGAATATATCTACAAGGACATCTTAGGAGCTGAATTAAGTAATTGGAGTTGTTTATTGAACAACTTTTACAAAGAAGTAACACCGAATCCTCATGTGCATTTGCATGTGAGACCACGATATAAAAATGCAATATCAATTAACAATCACTCATATATAGACACCGAATTTGCGCATCACTATGCTCTAAACAAAGAGGTTATATTGCTTGATGATGATAAACAGACTTTGTATATACGAATGAAGGAACAGTTTGTTTTATAAATTCCGAACAAATAAAAGCGCACTTCTATACATCGTCTGGTATAGTGTGTTACGAGCGAAACTTGGCTCTCCCTTTGGGAGAGCTGTCGGCGCAGCCGACTGAGAGGGTAAAATATGACCATACCAAAGGACAACAGCCAACTGGAAAACGCCCGGCGGTTGCGCAGAGAGATGACGCCCCACGAACGAAAGCTCTGGTATCTTTTCCTCCGCAAATATCCGGTGAAGATTTATAAACAGCGAATCATCGGGAGATTTATCGCAGACTTTTATTGTGCTTCTGCCAAGTTGGTTATTGAATTGGATGGTTCTCAACACTATGAGCCTCAGGGGATGGCCTATGATTCTGAGCGTTCCGCATTTTTGACAGCGCTTGGATTGGAGGTTCTGCGATTTTCCAACCGAGACGTCGACAGGAATTTTCGCGGCGTGTGTACACAAATTGATATTACCATTCAAAAGCGCCTGTAAGGCCCTCTCAGTCACCTTCGGTGACAGCTCTCCCAGAGGGAGAGCCAAGGGGAATGCCTGCAACTGCGCCATACGGTCATAATAGTGTAAGAAATGGAGCGTATCTGCACCGATACGCTCCATGAACTGTCTTACGAACATCCCGAGAAGGCGCGGAACCGTTTTTGTGTTTTTCCGCCTGCTTTCCGCGGGAGTATGTTTGTTATTGTGCGTTATCTTCCGGAAACGGGAACATTGCTTTTCAGGATAACGTCATGCGAACCGCCTTCAACTATGCTTGTTGAAGAAACGAGCGTCAGCTTTGCATTTTTGCGCAGGTCTGCAAGGTTCAGCACGCCGCAGTTGCACATTGTTGAACGAACTTTGCCGAGGGTGACTGCAAGATTATCCTTAAGACTGCCCGCATAGGGAACATATGCATCAACGCCTTCTTCAAAGCTGAGCTTTGCCGCGCCGCCCATGTCGTAACGCTGCCAGTTGCGTGCGCGGTTCGAGCCTTCGCCCCAGTATTCCTTATAGTAGTTGCCGTTAATGCGGATTTTCGGAGTGGGGCTTTCGTCGAAGCGGGAGAAATACCTTCCGAGCATCACGAAATCCGCACCCATTGCAAGCGCAAGGGTGATGTGGTAATCGTGAACAATGCCGCCGTCGGAGCAGATGGGAACATAAATGCCCGTTTCCTCATAATACTCATCGCGTGCGCGCGCAACATCGAGCATTGCAGTCGCCTGTCCTCTGCCGATGCCCTTCTGTTCGCGGGTAATGCAAATCGAACCGCCGCCGATACCGACCTTTACAAAGTCCGCTCCGCATTCCGCAAGATAGCGGAAACCGTCGCCGTCAACAACGTTTCCCGCACCGACTTTGACGCTGTCTCCGTATTTTTCGCGGATGAAGTCAATGGTCAGCTTCTGCCACTCGGTGTATCCCTCGGAGGAGTCTATGCAAAGCGCATCAACGCCTGCTTCAACAAGCGCGGGAACGCGCTCCGCATAGTCGCGGGTGTTGATGCCCGCGCCGACAAGGTAACGCTTGCTGCTGTCGATCGATTCGAGCGGATTAGCCTTGTGGTTGGAATAGTCTTTGCGGAAAACGAAAAACTTAAGATGCCCCCTGTCGTCCACAATGGGAAGGGAGTTGATTTTGTGATCCCAAATTATATCGTTTGCAATCTTAAGGGTAATATCCTCGGTTGCATAAACAAGGCGGCTGAGCGGAGTCATGAACTCGGAAACCTTCGTGTCAAGAGGCATTCGGCTGACGCGGTAGTCCTTATCGGTAACAATGCCGACGAGCTTGCCCGTGCCCGTTCCGTCCGCCGTGATTGCAACGGTGGAATGCCCGGTGAGTTCGTGAAGCTCAAGAACGTCTTTAAGCGTTGCATCGGGACGAAGGTTGGAATCGCTCTTCACAAAGCCCGCCTTATGTCCCTTTACGTTGCGCACCATCTGAGCCTGATCCTCAACGGATTGGGAGCCGTAGATGAAAGAAATTCCGCCCTCCTGTGCAAGCGCAATCGCCATCGTATCGTTTGATACGGACTGCATAATTGCGGATACCATGGGAGTGTTGATCGAGACGGCAGGTTCCTCGCCTCTGCGGAATTTAACAAGAGGGGTGCGCAGGCTGACGTTTGCGGGGATGCATTCCTTGGAGGAATATCCTGGAACAAGCAGATATTCGCCGAAGGTGCGTGAAGGTTCGCTGTAGATGAATGCCATAACAGTTTTTTCCTTTCTGTTTATAAGTTTACGGTTTTGTTCGGCAGTCCTTCCGGGCTTTTTGCGGTCCTTCCGGGCTTGGTATTTTCAGCCCTTTCGGGCTTTTGCTTCAGGAATTTGATTATTCGTTCGATTGACTGCAATGCGGTCGGTAATTTCAGCAGTTCGTTAACCTTGCATTTCGTGCATTCAGCTCGTGTTCCGCGCAGTCCACAAGGTTCGTCATGAGCATTGCAACGGTCATCGGACCCACACCGCCGACAGCTTTTGTGATATAGCTTGCTTTTTTTGAAACATTTTCAAAGTCAACATCGCCGTAGAGTTTGCCGTCTATATTTGTCTGTCCGATGTCGATAACAACCGCACCGTCCTTGACCATATCCGCCTTGATAAGCCCCGCCGAACCCGCAGCAACGATAAGAATATCGGCATTTTTGGTTATGTCGCCGAGATTCTGGGTCTTTGTGTGGCAAACCGAAACCGTTGCGTTGCGGTTCAGCAGACAGATTGCAATCGGTCTGCCCACCAATACGGATTTTCCGACGACGACCGTGTGTTTGGACATTATGTCTATGCCCGTTTCATCCAGAATACGGATAACAGCGCGCGGGGTGCAGGCAATGACGGCAGGCTCGCCGTTCAAAAGCTTGCCCGCGTTGCAGAAATGCAGACCGTCAATATCCTTTTCGGGGTCAATGGCATCAAGAACGGTTTTTGTGTCCATGCTGTCCGGCAGAGGCATCTGAACCAGGATGCCGTGAACCGATTCATCCGCATTAAGCTTTTGAACAAGCTCTATCACCCGCTGCTGCGAAACATCTTCCACAAGATGATAGGTCACGCATTCCATGCCGAGTCTTATCGCGGCATTTTCTTTCAGTGTGACATAGCGTTTGGTCATTTCCTCCGTGCCCACATGAATGATGGCAACACGCGGAATAACACCCTTCGCCTTAAGCACCGCCACCCGCGTTGTAAGTTCCGAATAGACCTGCGCTGCAATTGCGCGGCCGTCGATTATCTGTGCGCTCATATTTTCCCCTTTCCGTCTGCATTTTCCAATCCGACCACATTATTCGCGGTTTTGTGCAGATTGAAATTGACTCATTATACACCAAACGGCCAAATAATTAAAGCCCGATTTTTCGGTCCGGTGCATATATTTCCGCAAACCGCGCCTCATTTATGCGAAACGGCGCGATTTGCCCGGCTTGCCGTGTTTTCGGAATGTCCCGAACATTTCGGGTTCTTTGCGGGAAGAGGCTTGTGTTTGCCGCGCTTTTCCCGCAAAGTCCGTCTTCGGTCGAAGCGTTTTAAGTTACAGTCTGAAGTAATCCACTGCACCGCGGAAGATCGCCGATTCGTCCTTTCCGGGTACGTTTTTGTAAAGATTTTTTCCGTATCTTTCGCTGTGTGCCATCTTTCCGAACACTCTTCCGTCCGCAGAAGTGATGCCCTCAACGGCAAGCACGGAGCCGTTCGGATTTATCTCGGTGCGCATGGAGGCTCTGCCGGATGCATCGCAGTAAACCGTTGCAATCTGTCCGTTTTCAACAAGCCTGTTCAGCAGCTCATCGGGGCAAACGAACCTTCCCTCGCCGTGGGACACGGGAACGAGTGAAACTTCACCCGGTTCACGGTACATAAGCCACGGGGACAGGTTGGAAACCGTGCGGGTATGCACAAGGCGCGAACGATGCAGCCCGATCGTGTTATATGTCAGAGTGGGGCAGTTTTCATCCGTGTGAATGATTTTTCCGAAAGGCACAAGTCCGAGTTTTATCAACGCCTGGAACCCGTTGCAAATGCCGAGAATCAAGCCGTCGCGACGGTTGAGCAGCCGTTCGATCGCCTCCGCCGCACGGGCATTGCGCATGAAGGATTCAATGAGCTTTGCGCTGCCCTCGGGTTCGTCTCCGCCAGAGAAACCGCCGGGAATGAACAAAATTTGTGAATCCTCCAACCTGTTCGCAAATGCGTTGACTGATTCTTCAATGCCCTTTGCGGTGATGTTGTTGATAACAAGCACTTCCGCTTCCGCTCCCGCAAGGCGCATTGCCCGTGCGGAATCCATTTCGCAGTTCGTACCGGGGAAGACCGGAATCAGCACACGCGGGCGTGCATATCTGCCGTTCGGCTTTATCATCGGTGCATTCCTTCGGAAAGAGCCGATTTCAACAGGCGTTTCGTCCGTTGTTTTATGTCTGTAAACCGGTTCAAGCTTTTTGTCGTAAATTTCGAACAGCGGAGCAAGTGCAACGTTTTCGTCCCTGTATTCGAACGCAAATTCCGACGTTGTTGAGCCGAGTTCGAGCCCGTTCGGGATTTGCTCCGTGCAGCCTTCCGCAATTTCAAGTATAAGCGCGCCGTAATTGCGGCGGAACAGTTCTTCCTGCGGGAATTCGGGATTCAGGCGAACGCCGATTCCGTTGCCGAGAGCGGCTTTGAACAGGCCTTCCGCTGCGCCGCCCTTATCGACTGCCCATGCGGAAAGCACGCTGCCGCTGCGTATCAGGCGCGTTGCAAGCGCAAAATTCGTGCGAAGAGAGTCCGCTGCGGGAAGACCGTTTTCGTCCGGTTTCGCCGGCAGGAAAACAAGCCTTGAGCCGGGCTTTTTAAATTCCGGAGAGATGATATTCCCTGCCTTATCCGCTGCAATTGCAAACGAAACAAGCGTCGGCGGAACCGTTATGTTTTCGAAAGTTCCGCTCATTGAGTCCTTGCCGCCGATTGCCGCAAGCCTAAGCCCGAGCTGTGCGCGCAGCGCTCCCAACAGCGCGGCAAGGGGTTTGCCCCAGCGCACGGGATCACTGCCGAGCTTTTCAAAATATTCCTGGAATGTCAGCCAGCAGTTTTCTGTTGATGCACCCGCCGCAACAAGCTTGGCAACGGAAGTCACGACCGCGCAGTACGCCGCGCCGAACGGATCTTCCGCCGAATAATGCGGGTCAAAGCCGTATGCCATGACGGAGCATGTATCCGTTTCGCTTCCGCGAACGGGCAGCTTTGCGGCCATTGCCTGAGTCGGCGTCAGCATATTCTTTCCGCCGAAAGGCATAAGCACCGTTGCCGCGCCGATGGTTGAATCAAACCGCTCCGCAAGCCCCTGCCGAGAGCAGATGTTAATATCCGAAACACATTCCGAGAGCCTTTCCGCAAAGGAAGTTTCGGCTTTTTTTCCCGTTTCGGGGCAGTTTTTTCGAGCGAGGCAATCCGAAAGGCCGCACTTTTGAACCTTGGCGCGCATTTGCTTCACCGCACCGTTCGTGTTCAGGAATTCGCGGGAAAGATCGACGATTTTTTCCCCGTTCCAATGCATGACCATGCGCCCGGTATCCGTAACGCGGGCAACAACGGTTGCTTCAAGGTTTTCGCCGTTTGCAAGTGCAAGGAATTTTTCGCAGTCCGCCGCCGCAACAACAACCGCCATGCGTTCCTGAGATTCGCTTATCGCAAGCTCCGTGCCGTCAAGCCCGGCATATTTTTTCGGAACCCTGTCAAGCTCGATATCCAGTCCGTCCGCAAGCTCGCCGATTGCAACGGAAACGCCGCCCGCACCGAAATCGTTGCAGCATTTTATCAATGTTGAAGCTTCCGGGTTCAGGAACAGCCTTTGCAGTTTGCGTTCCTCGGGCGCATTGCCCTTTTGAACCTCCGCTCCGCATGTTTCAAGTGATGATATGTTGTGTGACTTGCTTGAGCCCGTTGCACCGCCGCAGCCGTCGCGTCCCGTTCTTCCGCCGAGAAGGATAACGGCATCGCCCGCAGCGGGTTTTTCGCGGCGGACATTCCGTTCGGGTGCCGCACCGACAACAGCACCGATTTCCATATGCTTTGCAAGATAGCCGTCATGGTAAACTTCATCCACAAGGCCTGTTGCAATGCCGATCTGATTGCCGTAGGAGCTGTAGCCCTGCGCCGCCGTTGCAGCAAGTTTTCTTTGGGGAAGCTTGCCGCGGATGGTGCTTTCAATCGGGGCAAGCGGGTTTGCGCCGCCCGTCACGCGCATTGCATGATAAACATAGCTCCGCCCCGAAAGGGGATCTCGTATCGCGCCGCCGATGCAGGTTGCCGCACCGCCGAAGGGCTCGATCTCCGTCGGGTGGTTGTGGGTCTCGTTTTTGAAGAGGAACAGCCAGTCCTCATCCTTGCCGTTGACGTCGCACTTGATCTTCACGGTGCAGGCGTTGATCTCCTCAGACTCGTCGAGGTTCTTCAGGATGCCCTGCTTTTTCAGTTCCTTGGCACCGATGGTGGCCAGATCCATCATGCAGCGGGGCTTGTTCTCGCGGCCAAGGTCGGCGCGCATGGCCATGTAGCGGTCGAAGGCCTCCTGCACCACGGCATCGTCGATCTGGACGTCATCCAGAATGGTTCCGAAGGTGGTGTGGCGGCAGTGGTCCGACCAGTAGGTGTCGATCATCTTGATCTCGGTGATGGTCGGGTCGCGCTTCTCCGAGCGGAAATACTCCTGGCAGAACTTGATGTCGCCCAGGTCCATGGCGAGGCCCTTCTCGTCGATGAACTTTTTCAGGCCTGCCTCATCCAGCTCGTTGAAGCCGTCCAGCACCTCCACTTCGGTGGGGATGGGATACTCCATCTTCAGGGTAGCCTTGGTGTCCAGCGAAGCCTCGCGGGCCTCCACCGGGTTGATGACATATTTCTTGATCTCAGCCACCTGCTCATCGGTCAGGGTGCCTTCCAGCAGGTAGACGCGGGCAGAGCGCACCAGTGGGCGGTCGCCCTGGCTGATGAGCTGGATGCACTCGGCGGCAGAGTCGGCGCGCTGGTCGAACTGGCCGGGCAGATACTCCACGGCGAAAGACACGCCGTCGGAGACAGGCAGCTCTGCATAGGTGTTATCCACCGGCGGCTCACTGAACACGGTGGGGACGCACTGCTCGAACAGAGCCTCGTCGATGCCCTCCACGTCGTAGCGGTTGAGCAGACGCAGACCGTTCAGCTCCTTGATGCCCAGCAGGGAGACGAGCTCATTGCGCAGGCTCTGGGCCTCGCCGTCGAAGCCGGGTTTCTTTTCAACATAGATACGATATACCATTGGGTATTTCCCTCCTGTATCGATTTCTTCTTCCGGGCTAAACCTCTCCGTCACGGCTGACGCCGTGCCATTGTCCGGGTTGCGGTACCCAGCATCCGCAGCGCTTTGCTTGCGTCTTGCTGGCCGCGGCCCCAACAACTCCTCCCTGCTTCCGCCACTGGCGGCGGTCGTCGTCGTTGCCCTAGCGAGGGGAGGCCTTGGCATACCGAAAAACTTAATCTCTTCGCCAGAGGCTCCCCTCGGTAGGGGAGCTGTCTGCAAAGCAGACTGAGAGGTTTATTCTTTCTCTGCCAGCGCTTTCAGCGCCCGCATCCCGATGTCGGTGCGCTTGTGCAGCTTGTCGAAGTGGATGTGCTCCGCCGCCTCGTAGGCGATGGAGATGGCGCGGGGCAGGCCGGGCGCAGTGGCCGTCACACCCAGCACACGGCCACCGTTGGTGACGAGCTGGCCGTCCTCGGTGATGGCCGTGCCGGAGTGGTAGACCGTGACGTTCGGCTCATCGGGCAGCTGGCCGTCCACCAGACCGGTGATGGGCTTGCCCTTCTCGTAGGCCACCGGGTAGCCGCCGGAAGCGAGGATGACGCAGGCAGCAGCGCCGTCAGAGAACTTGACCTCGGTGTCGGCCAGCGTCCCCTCGGTGCAGGCGGTCATGACCTTGAGCAGGTCGCTTTCCAGCAGGGGCAGCACCACCTGGGTCTCAGGGTCGCCGAAGCGGCAGTTGTACTCGATGACCTTCGGGCCGTCCGGGGTGAGCATCAGGCCGAAGTAGAGGCAGCCCTTGAAGGGGCAGCCCTCAGTGTTCATGGCCTTGATGGTGGGCAGGAAAATTTTCTCCATGCACTCGGCAGCGATGGCCGGAGTGTAATAGGGGTTCGGCGCGACGGTACCCATGCCGCCGGTGTTCAGGCCGGTGTCGTGGTCGTTGGCGCGCTTGTGGTCCATGGAGGACACCATGGGCTTGACCACCTTGCCGTCGGTGAAGCTCAGCACACTGACCTCAGGGCCGGTGAGGAACTCTTCCACCACGACATGGTTGCCGGAAGCGCCGAACTTTTTGTCCAGCATGATCTCCTTGACGCCCTCGGCGGCCTGCTCTTCGTTCTCGCAGATGAGCACACCCTTGCCCAGCGCAAGGCCGTCGGCCTTGATGACCACCGGGTATTTGCCCTCAGCCTTGATATACTCCATGACCTTGGCGGGGTCGTCGAAGGTCTCATACTTTGCGGTGGGGATGCCGTACTTCTTCATGAGGTCTTTCGAAAAGACCTTGGATGCCTCGATGCGGGCAGCGGCCTTGTCCGGGCCGAAAGCCGGGATGCCGACTGCCGCCAGCGCATCCACCATGCCCAGTGCCAGCGGGTCGTCCTGAGCCACCACGACGTAGTCGAACTTTTCCGTCTCCGCAAAGCCGACCATCGTTTCCACATCGGTGGCCTTGATGTTGACGCAGTGGGCGTCATAGCCGATGCCGCCGTTGCCGGGCGCACACCAGACTTCGCCGCAGTCGGGGCTCTTCTTCAATGCCTTGATGATGGCGTGCTCGCGTCCGCCGCCGCCAACGACTAAGATTTTCTTGCTCATTTTCACGCACCTCATAACTCAACCTCTCCGTCACGGCTGACGCCGTGCCACCTCCCCTA
>ERZ780177.3386-NODE-3386-length-12041-cov-3.837394_pt1 | contig 12041 bp, 7 predicted proteins | sample MGYA00510973_ERZ780177 | MGnify/ENA primary metagenome ERZ780177 (study PRJEB29588, sample SAMEA2144396) | human gut metagenome | biome: human gut; feature: human-associated habitat; material: faeces | place: Denmark | collected 2008/2010 ...
AAGAACACAACAGAGAAGAAATATCAACTCTATATTTCTATCAGTCACACAAATTACTAGTTCTGCAAAATTTACATATTGATTCGTGAGAATATGATCGGCTTTCTCACCAAACAAAATCTGAGGAGTATTATTTAATATAATTTATACTTCTATTTTTGGCAAACTTGAAACTTTGCAATATTAGAAGCTGTTTAAAATTAGTAGAAAAATAATGTTATATGAATATATAATAAATTGAATATCAGTTGGTTAATCGAAATATATTTCATAACTTTATGAGTATCAATCAATTAAGGTCATGGAACAATACTCAACCAACCTCACTGATAAACAGTGGCAAGTTATTGAAAAAATCATCAATCCGCAAGAAAGAAAGCGAAAATATTCTCTCAGAAACATCATGAATGCGATTCTATATCTTCTCAAGACAGGCTGTCAGTGGCGCATGATTCCAAAGGACTTTGCACCTTGGGAGAGTGTATACTACTACTTCAGCAAATGGAAGAACGAAGGTGTTATTGAAGACCTTTTGGATAACATCCGTTCACAAGTTCGCACAAAGTCCGGTCGTGAGAAGAGCCCCAGTCTTGGCATCATTGATTCCCGTAGTGTCAAGACATCTCACCATGTGGATTCTGACAGAGGGCTTGATGGAAACAAGAAGATTAAGGGCAGAAAACAGCATATTATAGTTGATACTCAGGGCAATCTGATGGCTATAGCCGTACATGAAGCCAATGTCCATGACAGCAAGGGAGCACCGGAGGTTATTGAAAAACAGTCTTACAAATTCCCTCGTCTCGCCAAAATCCTTGCGGATGGTGGCTATAGAGGAAACCTCGCTGATTGGGTACTTGATAAGTTCGGATGGGAGCTGGTAGTTGTCCTCAGTTCAGATGAATGCCCGTCCAAATTCAAGGTAATCCCCAAGCGGTGGATAGTTGAAAGGTCATTCGCGTGGCTGGAAAACTTCAGAAGACTCACTATTGACTATGAGTATCATGCCGACACTGCCGAAACAATGGTTCAACTTGCTTTCTGTAAAATCATGTTTAACAAAATTATTGGATAATTTTTAAACAGTTTCTTATTATAATTACATTTTATTTATATTTAACAATCATTTTATAACCATAATTTTTTTTAACAAAATCACCCCTATCATTGTCAGCATGAGTTTATGTCTGGGCTTTATAGCTTGTGATGATAATGATGAAAATGATGACAGTGTAAATACTTCTATTGTAGTAAACCCAGCGAAAGTTTTTACAGGCGGACTCCCAAAATCTGTTTCAGGCATGTTTATTTCTCAGAATAAAGATGGACTGGTAACAAGCATTACAACTGATGAGGGCAAAAAGGCCGTCTTCGAATATTTTCCTGTTACACGAGCGGAGGCTTCAATAAATTCAGCCAGAATAACAGTGACGGACGAAAACGGTGATATGACTGAACTGAACTTGCAGCTCAACAGTGATGGCTATGTAAAATACTGCAAATCAATAGACCACGCTGGTATTCCCGACACCGATGAGTTTACTTGGGAGATGGAATACGATACCGAGGGACATTTAATTGAAATGAGATGTTCCGAAAGCGATGGTGAGTTAACGAAGATTACTTATAAGGATGGTAATGTCGTGGCTACTTCCACCCAATCTTTTTTGGATTATGATGGCGAGGATATAAATGGCGATGGGAAAATTGATAATAACTACATATGGCCTGACACTGAAATCTACTATACAACAGATGAGATTACAACTCCTATAGAAAACAAGGGATGTCTGATGATGTTTGACGAATTATTGGATGTAGACATGGACGAAATGATATATGCTTACTATGGAGGTATGCTCGGCACGGCTACAAAGCATCTGCCGCTTAGGATGCATGCTCCCTATGCACATGACTCACAGGGATTTTATTTTAGTGACTATGATTTTAAATGGACGTTAAATTCCAATGGTTACCCAACGGAGTTGATAGTGAAAAGACCTGGAGAAGGAACGTGGGAAGACAGATATTCATTTGCCTGGTAAAACTTGACGAACCTGCTAATTTTTGCTCTTGGTAAATATTTATAAGGAGAGAGGCTAAAGCATGACTTGGCTTCTTTTCTTTTTTTTCTTTATTGGGTAAGTCGTAGACAGAAGATTATACGATAGTAGATACATAGCCGAAGGGGGAATATTTTATTCACAAAAAATGTACTTCTATTATAAAATGTACACGATTTGCACAACTTTTTATTCCACTTTCATCTCCCTACTGGAGTTATGTATGTCGTTTCACTTTGTTCACTTACTTTTCGCCTTCAGCTAACCCCACGGAAATAAGAAAGGACCTCTATATCCCTAGACGAGAACAGAAGCCCTTTCAAAACAAAATAAACCAGACTTTTATTACCATTATTATTCGAGCTTCACACCTCTAATCCAATCGTATAAAATTGCACAGAAATAATTTGATTGGCCATTCTTTTATTTAGATTTTTTATACATATCACAGAAAAATAAAGCGAGAGGAATCTGCTAACTTCTATTGCGTCAGACAACCCCCTATCTTTTTACAAAAAGAGAAATCTAATAATAGAAATCTGTTATTCTAATTTTTTATTATGAGTAAAATACTAGCATTGTTTTTCTTCTTCAAATTCAAAATATTTGTAATATATAGTGTAACCCCGGGAATGATTATTCAGTAACAGCAGCTTTTAGTTATGAAAGTATAGTTTTTCTTAATGAGCAATGTGATAGCAATATATAAAAGTTGTAAAAAAGACGATTTTAGTGAATTTATCCTTACCTTTGTATGTATGGGTTATTATACCTGAACGACAATAAGAGAAACATGCAGATACATAATAAATTCCGATTATAAAACACCTTATTATATTGAATGTATGTCGATATGGAGCAGATTCATAGGAACTAGAAAATCAGAGGAAACCAATAATGTCATCGGTAATCAAATCCATATGTGCCATATGATGCCCTCACGTTATGCCATAGTAGATGTTGAGATTGGTTTAAAGGACCATAAGATTCATGATATTGGTGCACTCCGTCATGATGGTGCAATATATCATAAAACTTCTAAAGAAGAACTATTTGAATTTCTTAATGACGTAAACTATGTCTGTGGACATAATATCATTCATCACGATGCCAGATATCTGTTCACAGATGAAGCATGTCGCTGGCTTCTGGTCGATACACTTTATATCTCACCTTTATTGTTTCCGGAACGTCCTTACCACAAGCTTGTGAAAGATGACAAACTGATAAGTGAGCAGATGAACAATCCGGTAAATGATTGCGAAAAAGCAAAAGATCTGTTATTAGACGAAATAACACGCTGGAATTTATTGCCAAACGAAAAACGCAGGCTATTTGCCTCGTTGTTAAAGGACAAGAAAGAGTTTGAGGGCTTTTTTAGCATGGTGGGAGCGGAATATATCAATGAGGGGGTATCTGAACTAATAAGAAACCTTTACGTAGGGAAAATCTGTCAACATGCAGATCTTGACATGTTGGTCAGGCAACATCCTTGCGAATTGGCATATGCATTGGCTCTAATTGCCACTACCGACTATCGTTCTATTACTCCCGGATGGGTACTCCACAATTATCCCGGAGTGGAATTTGTAATAAAACTCCTGCGTCATACCAGTTGTAACGAAGGCTGTGTTTATTGCAATAGCCAATTGGATGTGCTCCATAACTTAAAAGCATTTTTTGGATATGGACGATTCCGTACATATGAGGGCGAGCCACTTCAAGAGCAAGCTGCCCAGGCCGCGGTGAAAGGTAAGTCATTGTTGGCAATATTCCCTACCGGCGGTGGGAAATCGCTTACTTTCCAATTGCCTGCACTTATGGCAGGCCGTTCTGTACATGGACTTACGGTTGTTATCTCGCCATTGCAGTCGCTGATGAAAGACCAGGTAGATAACCTTGCGGATAGGGGGATTACTGATGCTGTAACCATTAATGGTTTGTTAGACCCTATTACAAGGTCACTGTCAATACAAAGAGTACAAGACGGAGAAGCTTCGCTTTTGTACATATCTCCTGAAATGCTCCGTTCAAAGACCATCGAGAGAATATTGATGGGACGCCACGTTGTGAGGTTTGTGATAGACGAGGCACACTGTTTTTCTTCATGGGGACAGGATTTTAGGGTTGATTATCTTTATATAGGTAAATTTATTAGTGAATACCAGCAAAAGAAAAAATGCAAGGGCCCGATACCTGTGTCTTGTTTCACTGCTACGGCCAAACAAAAAGTAGTGCAAGATATCTGTGATTATTTCAAACATACATTGGATTTAGACTTAGAGTTGTTTGCGTCAACGGCTTCAAGAACGAACCTGCGTTATTCCGTCATATATGCTGAAAGTGACGATGATAAATATTTAAAACTAAGGGAACTTGTGGCTGAATCCGATTGTCCGACAATTGTTTATGTATCACGTACCAAACGTACAGAAGAACTGGCTATCAAATTAACCCGTGATGGTTATAATGCATTACCTTTCAATGGCAGGATGGAACCTGATGAAAAGATTGTAAACCAGGATGCATTCATGAATGATCAAGTACGCATCATTGTGGCAACATCAGCTTTTGGCATGGGAGTCGACAAGAAAGATGTCGGTCTTGTAGTGCATTATGATATATCCGATTCGTTGGAGAATTATGTTCAGGAAGCAGGCAGAGCCGGTCGTGATCCCAGCCTCAGCGCACGTTGCTATGTGCTTTATAGTGACAACGACCTAGACAAGCATTTTATATTATTGAACCAGACGAAGCTAAGTATTAGTGAGATACAACAGATCTGGAAAGCTATAAAAGACCTTACCAGACAACGCATGAAAGTCAGCTGTTCTGCATTGGAAATTGCACGTCAGGCAGGTTGGGACGATTCGGTATCCGATATTGAGACACGTGTTCGAACAGCTTTAGCGGCTTTGGAACAAAGTGGATACCTGATAAGAGGGAGTAATATGCCTCATGTATATGCCACAGGCATTACGGTAAGGAACATCGATGAAGCAAGAAAACGTATATCAGCATCGCTGCTCTTTGGCAGTAACGAAATAGAAAAGGCAGTCCGAATCATTAAATCATTAATATCCCAGAAATATATTGCCAAAGCTCAAGATTCAGAAGCGGAGTCGCGGATTGATTATCTGGCAGACATTTTGGGAATAAGCAAAAGAGAAGTCATATCCGTGGTGGAACGAATGCGACAGGAAGGCATATTAGCCGATAGTAAGGATATATCTGCTTATTTGTTGGATACAGGTGACTCGGAAAGAAAATCACAAATACTCCTTGAACGTTTTGCAAAACTCGAACAATATATCCTTACCCACATTCCTGACGGGTCTTTGCGGATATCATGCAAGCAACTGAATGACAATGCTGTGAATGACGGAATCAATACATCCAAAGAAAAAGATATCCGTACACTACTCTATTTTCTTACCGTTAAGGGATATACTCGCAAGAAAGAGGATGAGGTCCACAATATGGAAATCAGTCGTCTGGCAGATATGGAATTAACTATCAAACGTTTTGAAAGGCGATTGGAGGTGAGCCGTTTTGCCATAGAATGGCTATACAGGCTAACCGCTGATACAGTAAAGGGGAATAAGGCCGTTCAATTTTCTGTAGTAGAACTTTTAAATCAAATAAAGTCAACTCCCCAATCTTTTTTTAGTAGGTTTGACAATCTACAGTTGGAAGACGTGGAGGAAGCACTTTTATATCTGTCAAAAATCGGTGCGCTCAAACTCGAAGGCGGCTTCTTGGTCCTTTATAACACCATGAATATACAAAGAATAAAGGATAACAAATCGAGATATAGACAGGATGACTACCGGATGCTTAATGAATTCTACAAGCAGAAGATTCAGCAAGTTCATATTGTGGGTGAATATGCTAATCTGATGGTAAAGGATTATAATTCAGCTTTGCAATATGTTCAGGACTATTTCCAAATGGACTACAAGAAATTTGTCACCAAATATTTTAAAGGAGAAAGAATTAGTGAAATACAGCACAACTTGACACCACAGAAATACAAACAATTGTTTGGTCAGCTGTCCAAACGTCAAATGGAGATTGTTGCCGACAAGGATTCACGTTGCATCGTTGTCGCGGCAGGTCCTGGCAGCGGAAAGACACGTGTACTAGTCCACAAACTCGCATCACTTCTTCTGCTTGAAGATGTAAAACACGAGCAACTTCTGATGCTAACGTTTTCAAGAGCAGCCGCTACAGAATTCAAACAAAGACTTATGGAACTGATAGGCAACGCTGCTCACTTTGTTGAAATAAAGACATTCCACTCCTATTGTTTTGACCTCTTGGGGCGGATAGGAAACCTTGAAGATGCCAAAAATGTCGTAGTAAAAGCTGCCGGGATGATTAATCAAGGAGAAGTGGAACCAAACAAAATAGGCAAAACGGTACTGGTCATAGACGAAGCTCAGGACATGGGTGTTGAAGAACATGCACTTGTAAAGGCCCTTATGAATAAAAACGAAGAGATGCGTGTGATAGCAGTAGGCGATGATGACCAAAGCATTTATGAATTCCGTGGGGCCGATTCCGGATATATGTACCAGCTGTCACAGGAGCCCGGCAGCAAGTTGGTCGAGATGACTGAGAATTATCGCAGTGCGCGCCAACCAGTTTATTTCGCCAACGAATTTGTACGAGGTATCAGTAAAAGGATGAAAAGCACACCAATTATCTCAATGAGGGAAGAGGATGGTTGGGTTGGTGTGACACGCCATCAATCAAAGTATATGTTTCAGCCGCTCGTTGAGGAATTGATTCATTATCGGGGGAGCGGTACCTCGTGTGTGCTCACCCAAACGAATGAAGAAGCTGTAATCTTGGTGGCTCTTTTGCGGAAATATGGCATAAACAGCAAGTTGGTACAGTCTATGGATGGTTTTCTTTTCTGGAATATGGCGGAGATGAGGTATTTCTTGAGGTATCTGGACAGACGAGTGAGGATACCTCTAATTCCAGAGGAATTATGGAAAGACGCCAAACATGCAACCTTTTCCGCCTATGACAGGAGTCAAAGTCTGACATATATAAAACGTTGTGTACAACTGTTTGAACAAACCAACAAAACCAAATATTTTAGTGATTTCAAAGAGTTTGTCTTTGAGTCATCAGTGGAAGATTTCTGTGATGTTTCAGGCGCAGATGTTGTGGTATCGACTATTCATAAAGCTAAGGGGAGAGAATTTGATGACGTATATATGCTCATATCTGATAATTATTCGAAAAATGTTCATTTGATGCGCCGGTATTATGTGGGAATGACCCGTGCAAAAAAACGATTGTTTATACATACAAATGGCGATTGCTTTAATCACTTAAGTGTGGGCCAGTACCATATCAGCACAAAAGAGTATGAAATGCCAGAAGAAATAGTTCTCCAACTCTCTCACAAAGATGTTTATTTGGGATTTTTCAAAGAACTTAAGCAAGAGGTATTGGCATTAAAAAGTGGAGATTTTTTAAATTACAACAATTTCGTTTTGTATAACATCCTAACTAAAAAACCGGTAGCGAAGTTGTCACAAAGCATGCAGATTACATTGTCAGAATGGCAAGACAAAGGTTATAAAGTGAAATCCGCATCTGTTCGATTCGTTGTGGCATGGAAGCCCAAAGATGCACCGAAAGACGGACCGGAAATAGCCGTCTTATTGGCAGATTTGCTTCTTTCCTTGTAATCAAAATGTATGACAGTTACTTCTTTCAATAAATAGAACGATGGCCGTATCTCAATTCGAAGTAAAATAATCCAAGCAAAATCTGTCACGAGCAAATTTGAATAAATATAGGGTATCAAATTTCAGGAATAGCATTTGGTCTCAATACCGTATTTTAGAATATTCTAAAATCTAAGGGATTTTTTTTGTTATTACAAAAACAATATGTTTTTGTAATATTCTTCGTACATTTTATCCTCTGAAATGTGGCAAATATTTTTTTCTGTCGTATTTTTGCAGTGTAAATATCTATAACATAGATACCAATGGATCAATTTCGATACAAGATAATAGAAGAATCATGGTCTAAAAAAAGGCTTCGTGATTATCTGCTTGTTCTCCGGAAGGAGGACTACCCGGCTTCTGAGCAATACATCCTGTCTTTCTTTGAAAAGTTGTTTGCCCTTCTGGTAACTTCTTATATGAGCCAGGATTTAGAGAGAGGTGATAATTATTTGCAGCGGGCTGCTAATGGATTGAGTAATGAAACTTTATGGAAAACCGCAACAAAAATATCTATGAATGTTCCGGGTGTTTTAGGCAAGAGCGTAACTTTTGTTTCCGTCTATCTGGCCTTGAAGTCTTTCTCCAATTATGTCCGTTGGCGTGATTACAGTCTTACGCATAAAACGATTCTTCCTTTATCCGCATTATTTCCTGAGTTTATCCGGTGTATTATAAGTTTTCCTGTTTATGACAAATATCTTGATTTTATAACCTTGATCTATTCTGCGCATTATTACCTTTATGATGAGGAGTCTCCCTAATTTTCGGATTTTATATTTGATATGCTCCGATCCCGGGATTGTAAGGTGAATGACAGATTATATGATGATTTATGTCATTCGTCTTTTCTCTATGAGATACAGACTGAATTCCGTGATTATTGTGTCAGAAAAAATATAAAGGAGCAGTCTCTCTTTTTAATGGATCCGCCTTCTCCGCAGGAGCCTGTCTCTCCGTCCGGCCCACAACTGGATCCTGCTGCCCCCTCTTCCTGTGGTACTTCAATCAGTAAGAAAGACTATTTCCCCAACCTGTCATTGGATGAGAGGAAGATCCGTATCCTTTATAATGCATTGATAAGGAACGGCTTTATTTCACCTGATACCGATTATTCCGTTTTTCATTTTCGTTTTTCCGGTAAGAGCAAGCCTGTGGAGACATCGCCCGTATGCTGGGACAAGAAAAAGAAGGAGCTTGCTTATCTGATAAAACGTTTGACTCGTAAGGATATTCATGATCCGGATTGTAAAGATGCTACCAGCAACGATGTCTACTCCAAAACTAAAAAGTTCTTTATAGTCAAAGTAGAGAGTGGCGTCCTTCCGATAATCTTAGTGACATGGCTTCTAATTTGAATTTTACGGACAAAGAAACGGTTGATGGCCTGTTGGATGAGCTTTTTGAATGCAGCTGATTGTTTTTTGATCCCCCTTTTTATTTCTGCCGGTTGGAAGGAATGGCCGTTTCTCTTTTTTATAGGGAAGCGTTCATCTTGATGTCTGAGGATACTGTCCGTTGATTCTCTATTTCCCTTTGATACCGCATACCCTTTATCACAGTATGCACAGTTTTGGGTATATTTCTGTTTCTATCCACTTTCTATCGTTCGGATATTGTTTCTATCATCGTGCCCAAATGCTTCTATCGTTTCTATCGGGGGGGATATCGGGGCCTGTAAATGCTTATTTTCGCACACACTAACCAAAAACACAATATATGATGAAAATATTAGATCCGATCAGGATTCTTGAAACCATTGAAAAGCTGGGTGCCAGAAAGAGCATCAAATACGCTTTCATAGGGACAGGTTGCATACTGGTTGTTGTAGTTCCTATTTGTTATGCTATTACGTCCGTCAAATCTCGCGGTAAGAGTAAGGAGCAGAATAATGCATCTGCGAACAAACAGGGGGAAATTAAGTGTACTTCTGAATGTAAGATACGGGGGAAGGATCAGACCCACGCCCATCGTATGGAGGAAAATGCACAAGTTCACGAACATCATATGGAAGAGATTGAAGCCAAGAAAAAGGCTGACATTGAAAAAATGGAAAAACGTGATGAACTTCGTAAGGACAGAGATGCGGAAAAAGCCAATCAGCCCCTTGTCGGTCTCCATTTGAACGGCATACCTGAAAGCTACCACGAAGCTGTGAAAAGCGGTACTGTTCATGTCAGCCAGGAAAGGAGTCTTGGATTCTCCTGGCTGCGGGAGGGGTATGATACCGGTCTTGCCGGTCCGACCGACTGTGGAAAATCAGTTTTCATTATGCAGGTTGCTACGGCTTTGGCGCGAGGTCGTTGTGATGTAAACTTGTCTTCAGAATGGCATGACATACCACCGATGTCGGTTGTCATGTTCTCTCTTGAGCAGAGCAACCATGAGATAAGGGAGTATTATGACTCCGTTATTGATAATTTGTCTACCATCAAATTATATGCCGGAAGCCAGATAACCCCTGCCCATATTATCACTATCATTAAGGAAGAGCTGGAGAAAGCCGGTGGCTTGGGAGTGGTTGTCATTATTGATAACTATACCAAGCTTGAAGGACAGTCGGGTGTCAAAGCCATGAGGCAATTTTGTGCGGATTTGGACTATCTCCGTCGGCTGGGCCTGGAAAAGGGTAAACCTCTGACGCCTCTTAAGGTATGTCATGCCAAGTCTGACTGGAAACTAACCAATCCTTTGACTCCTGCAAGTGTAAGAGGAGACAAGAGGAATGTTTGTTTCACAAACAATTTTCTGTATCTTACATATTGCAAGCTGGGTTCTGATAAGCGTGTACTTGGTTTCATGAAATTGAAGCATGGTAATAAGGAAGCCGTTTCCATATTGGAGTTTGTCGGTACAAAAATAGATCAGTTCCGCTACGTTGGAAAAGGCGGTAAGAAAGATCTTAGTGAACCGGCAGAACCTGCTGAAGAGAGCAGTGGTAATAAAGGTGGCCCGGGTCGGAAATCTAAATATGGTCTTGAGGAGGTCATGGTCTTTTATAATATGGTACAGTCGAAAAAATGTACATACGAAGATGTTAAGAGGGATTATGGTATTTCGAGAAGTGCGATAAGGAAAAGGGTCTATCGTGCCCGTATAGCACATGGTACACATGGGTGATAAAAGATTACAATAGAATGTACAGATAGTGATATTATTTCATGTGTCTTGTTGTCTGTGAAAGGGGAGGACAAATTCAAAGGGGATAAATGTTGTGGATTGTATAAATTGCATACAATCAGAAAGATATAAAAAATAAAGAGATGTGGGTGATTTGTCCCCCCCTTCGTGTCTCGCTTCCGAGTACATGTCAATTTTTCACTGACCGATTTATAGTACGTGATCAATGACACTACTTCGAATGTACAGGTCTCTGCTTTCATTTATCCTACTTCGTCTGCCTGAAAAAACGAAAGGCAACTATTGAAACTTATTCCTTCAACAATTGCATTGTCTTCTCTATCCCCGATACTCACTGAGATCTCATCTTCATCAACTCCCTTTTGTATTATGAGCAACTGGACTCTGCAATATTTCTTTGCATCCAAACTACCCTTTAACCAGTCTACAGGATGCAACATTTTTGTGTCCACGAGAACTACTATTATTATGAAGTGGTTAATTAAATAGTATAGTTCGTAACTTTTATAGAGATGATGGTAGCTCCATCGTATTCGGTTTACAGGAGCCGATTACAAATCACTTTGTGCTGCCTTGATGGAAACCGATAGGTAGTGAGCGACAAATGAAAGTCATCCCAAAAGATGGATAGGTGAGTTATAGGGAGATGAATGAGAATGGACTATTGCTGAAGCATCGTTATTGCGTAAGTAGAAGTCACATCAAAACCAAAATCTAAAAGTAATTTAGGGGTAACTGTTGAGGACACCTGTTTACCAACGCTAGATGTGCGATGTAAATATGGCATGAACCTGTGTAGGCTCTATAAAGGAACGTGAGAAACAGCTATGGAATGCCAAGAGAAAATACTAACGCATTGACATGCAAGATAGAAAGTACTGTTGTTCGTATCTGTGTCGGGTTGTTCTGTAGTAATGATAAAGCTTCTGTAATGGGAGTATACCAACCGAATCATGGCTGGGATGAAGATTAACAGACGAGGAAATTGACGGCTGGTATCCTTGGTGGAAAACTCTTGATGAAAATGGCAATCAGCTGGGTTATGGAAGGATAGCCAAACTGATTGGAGTGAGTAAGAATGATG
>ERZ780177.3388-NODE-3388-length-12033-cov-5.577809_pt1 | contig 12033 bp, 6 predicted proteins | sample MGYA00510973_ERZ780177 | MGnify/ENA primary metagenome ERZ780177 (study PRJEB29588, sample SAMEA2144396) | human gut metagenome | biome: human gut; feature: human-associated habitat; material: faeces | place: Denmark | collected 2008/2010 ...
GGTTCGGCAACGACGGATCGAACCGGGTCTGATTGACGTTCACCCCGATTCCGACGATCGTACGCGACAGGCGGTCGCCCGTCAGGTTGTGTTCGATCAGGATGCCGACCAGCTTGCGGTCGCCCGCATAGATGTCGTTCGTCCATTTGATCCGGGCGTCGATGCCGTAACCGCCGAAAAGGTCCGTCAAAGCCAAAGCTACCGCTTCCGAAAGCAGAAACTGTTCCGAAACGGGCAGGAAACGGGGTTCCCATACCAGCGAGAACATCAGGTTGCGTCCCTCCTCGCTGCTCCAGGTATGCCCCCGCTGGCCGCGTCCGGCAGTCTGCCGCTCGGCGCAGATCGCATCGCCGTGTCCGTAGCGAGGATTCCGGGCCTCGTCGTTGGTCGAGGTCGTCTCTTCGAGAAAGTGATAACGGGTCCTGTGCATCCGAAAGGTACTATACCGAAACTCCGAAATCCCGGAGCGCCGCGGTGAGCGAAGTTTTCTTGTCGGTGGACTCCTTGCGGCGTCCGATAATCAGCGCACAGGGAACGCCGTACTCCCCGGCCGGGAAACGCTTGGGGTAGCTGCCCGGAATGACCACCGATCCGGCGGGGACGTATCCCTTGTACTGTTTGGGTTCCGCCTCCGTTACGTCGATAATATGCGTCGATCCGGTAATCACCACGCCGGCGCCCAGCACCGATTCGCGGCAGATGTGCGCCCCTTCGACCACGATGGCCCGGGAGCCGATGAAACAGTCGTCCTCGATGATGACGGGGGCCGCCTGCACGGGTTCCAGCACACCGCCCACGCCCACACCGCCGCTCAGGTGGACGCGCTCGCCGACCTGGGCGCAGGAGCCGACCGTCGCCCACGTATCGACCATCGTGCCGGCACCGACCCAGGCTCCGATATTGACGTAGGAGGGCATCAGGATCGCCCCCGGCGAAATGTAAGCTCCGTAGCGCGCCACGGCGTGCGGTACAACCCGTACGCCCAGCTCCTCGTAGCCGTGCTTGAGGTCCATTTTGTCGTGCCATTCGAGTTCTCCGGCCCGCATGGTGCGCATCTCCTGCATCGGAAAATAGAGCAGAATCGCCTTCTTGACCCACTCATTGACCTGCCATTGGCTCCGGGACGGATCGATGGGTTCGGCCGTTCGCAGGCGGCCCTTGTCCAGTTCTTCGATAACGGCGCGGACCGCCTCCCGCACACGGGACTCCGCAAGCAATGCCCGGTCGTTCCAGGCCTCTTCGATAATTTGTCGCAACTGATTGTCCATTCCTGTTTTTCGCTTTCGTTATTCCGGTTTCAAAGTTACAAAATTCTCCTGCGGATCGCCGGATGCCGGCAACTTTTTCGTATATTCTGCGAATATATGGAATGTTCGGACAATCTTTGCGAACAAACCTGCACGATTGCGCCGGACTTTTCGTATATTTGTCTTTCGAAACCCTTCAAATACTAAAATATGTTAAAACACGTTAAAATTACTTTGGCGGTTTTCTGTGCCGCTGCTGCACTTACCGCCTGTAAGTCATCTATGAAAATCAAACACCTGCCTTATCCCGATGCCGAGCGTACGGAAGTCGTGGATAACTACTTCGGCACCGAAGTCGCCGACCCCTACCGCTGGCTCGAAGACGACCGTTCGGAACAGACGGCCGCCTGGGTCGCTGCCGAAAATGCCGTGACGCAGAATTACCTGGATCAAATTCCGTTCCGCGAGGCGATGCGTGCCCGCCTGACCGAGCTGTGGGCTTATCCCTGGGAGGGAGCTCCGGCTAAATTCGGGGATTATTACTATTTTTACCGCAACGACGGACGACAGAACCAGGCCGTGCTGTACCGCCAGGCTTCGCTCGACGCCGAGCCGGAGGTATTCCTCGATCCCAACACGCTCTCCGAGGACGGAACGGTTGCGCTGTCGGGCATCTCTTTCTCGGAAGATGGCCGCTACCTGGCTTATGCGGCTTCGGCTTCAGGTTCGGACTGGAGCGACATTCATGTCATCCGTACGGCGGACAAGCAGCCCACGGGCGATATCGTAAAATGGGTGAAGCTCTCCAACGCAGTGTGGACACCCGACGAAAAGGGATTCTATTACAGTACGTTCGACGTTCCGGAAGCGGGCGTCTATTCTTCCCAGAACCAATATCAGAAGGTATATTATCACACGCTCGGTAAGCCTCAGTCTTCCGATCGTCTGATTCATATGGACACACAACATCCGTTGCGCTATTTCGCTTCCAGTGTCAGCAAGGACGGCAAGTGGCTTTTCATCACGGCATCGGAGGGTACGTCGGGCAGTGAGATCCTCTACCGAAAAAGCAGCGATAAGAAGTTCAAGGTGCTGCTTCCCGGCTTTGCCAACGACCACGAGATTATTCGCGCCGAGAACGATAAACTTTACGTGCGTACCAACCTCGATGCTCCCAACTACCGCGTGATCCGCATCGACCTGAATAATCCTTCGGTGATCGAGGAGATTATCCCCGAAAATCCGAAGAATATGCTTGAGATCGTCAGCAAACCGGGCGACTATATGATGGCTTCCTACCTGGAGGATGCCCAAAGCCAGGTTTACCAGTACGATTGGAACGGCAAGCTCATTCGGAAAGTCGAGCTGCCCGCCATCGGATCGGCAGGCGGATTCTCCGGTAAAAAAGGCGAAACGGAGGCCTTCTATTCGCTGACCAACTTCACGACACCTTCGACCGTTTACCGTTACGACCTCGCAACGGGCGAATCGACCCTGTATAAGCGTCCCGAAGTGAAATTCAGCCCCGAAGACTACACTACGGAACAGGTGTTCTACACCAGCAAGGACGGCACGAAAGTCCCGATGTTCATCGTCTATCGCAACGGACTGAAGCTCGACGGCAACAACCCCTGTTACCTCTACGCTTACGGTGGGTTCCAAGTCAGCCTCGCGCCCTGGTTCAACCCGGCTGCCATTATGTTCATGGAACAGGGCGGCGTTTATTGCGTAGCCAACCTGCGCGGCGGCCTGGAATACGGAGAAGAGTGGCACAGGGGCGGCATGCTGGACAAAAAACAGAATGTTTTCGATGATTTCATCGCAGCGGCCGAATACCTCATTGCCAACAAATATACCTCGTCGAAGAAACTCGCCATCGCGGGCGGTTCGAACGGCGGCCTGCTGGTGGGTGCCTGCGAAGTGCAGCGTCCCGACCTGTTCGGCGTCTGCCTGCCGGCGGTCGGCGTGATGGACATGCTCCGCTACCACAAGTTCACCATCGGCTGGGGCTGGGCCGTGGAGTACGGTTCGTCGGAGAACGAGGAGCAGTTTTCCTATATTTACAAGTACTCTCCGCTGCACAATATAAAGGAGGGCGTGAAATACCCCGCGACGCTGGTGACTACCGCGGACCACGACGACCGCGTCGTTCCGGCCCACTCGTTCAAGTTCGCCGCCGCGATGCAGCATGCCCAGGCGGGCGACGCCCCGATCCTGATCCGCATCGAGTCGAAAGCGGGCCACGGCGCCGGCAAACCCACTTCGAAGCGTATCGACGAGGCGGCCGACATGTACGCGTTCCTGTTCCAGAACATCGGCGTTCCGTATCGGGAAATTGAGAATTAAAAATTGGTTTTTCATTTCGGGATATCCGGTTGTAAATCCGGTCGAAATCCCGGTTGCGTCGCGACAAGCCCCTCCCGCGGGAGGGTTTTGGGGTGGGGTAGATTTGTAAACGCGGCCATCGGCCGCGAGAGTACAGCGGTCAACTGTGCAAAAGGTAAAGGAAGGTACGTTAGGTTAATAAGCGAAATAACATGAAAGTCTATAAATTCGGAGGTGCGTCGGTGCGGAATGCCGACGGAGTGAGGAATCTGCGCAAGATCATCGACGACGAGCAGAACCTGTTCATCATCGTTTCGGCGATGGGCAAAACGACCAATGCCCTGGAAAAGGTGTTCGAGGGGCTTCAGAAAGGCGATAAACAGCTCTCGCTGGAGCATGTCGAGTCGCTGCGGAAGTACCATGCGGAGATCATCGACGAGCTGTGGCACGAGCCGAAGCGGCTGCCGGCGGTCGACGCGCTGTTCGGCGAACTGGAAAAGGTCGCGACGGAGACCGTCTACAAACCCGGCGACGCCGAACTGTGGTACGACACGATCGTGGCCTACGGCGAGCTGGTCTCGACGACGATTATCTCCGAGTACCTGAACTACGCCGGGGTGTCGAACCGCTGGATCGACATGCGCCGCTGTTTTCTCACCGAGCAGCGCCACAAGGACGCCGGGGTGAACATCGAGGCTTCGGCTTCGCTGCTGAAAAACGCGCTGGGCAAATGCGTCGAGAACATCTTCATCGGACAGGGCTTCATCGGCGGCGCGCCCGACGGCACGACCACGACCCTGGGGCGCGAAGGCTCGGACTACTCGGCGGCCGTGGTGGCCAACATTCTCGACGCCGAGTCGATGTCGGTGTGGAAGGATGTGGACGGCGTGATGAACGCCGATCCGAAAGCATTCCCCGATGCCGTGCAGATCGCCGAACTGAACTACCTCGACACCATCGAACTGGCTTACAGCGGCGCGCAGATCATCCATCCGAAGACGATCAAGCCGCTTCAGAACAAGAATATTCCGCTTTACGTGCGGCCCTTCGGCGACAAGCGCAAACCCGGCACGGTGATCCGAGGCATGTCGGCCCCGGTCGACGTTCCGATCCTGATCCTCAAGAAGGACCAGGTGCTGCTGACCATCCGGTCGCGGGATTTCTCCTTCGTGCTGGAAGAGAAGTTCGCCACGATCTTCTCGCTGCTGGAGCGTTTCCGCATCAAGGCCAACCTGATCCACAATTCGGCCGTGAACCTGAGCCTGTGCGTCGACAACTCGTGGCATATCGACGAGGCCATCGAGGCGCTGCGCGAGGCGGGTTTCGACGTGATGAAAGCCGAGAACATGGAGCTGCTCACGGTGCGCGGCTATACCGACGAGCTGTGGCGGCGTTACGCCCGCGGTCCGCAGGTCTTCGTGCGGCAGGCCACGCAGTCCACCGTGCGCGTGGTCCGCAAACGGGAATAACCGGTCCCAAGGGCCGGATTCATGGGCGGGAGTCGCCGGATGCGTTTCGAGCGGGTCCGCGTTCCCGCCCCTCTTTTTTCCGTTATTGCTGTCCGGTGCGGAGTTTGTGGATAATGCCGATCATCGACGCGTCGCGGATTTCGCCGTTGCGCTTCATGTTCCAGATCGTGCGGGCGATATACCGCTCGATGTCGCGTTCCAACCGTTTGTAAAGCGGGCTTTTGGTGTAGTTTTCGTTGTCGAGCAGCACGTCGCGGATCGAGCGCAGCGAGTTGGTGTAGTTCGACATCTCGTTCTTGAGCGCCACGCCCTGCTTCTTCGAGGCGGTGATCTTGGCGATCGACATGGCCCGCAGCTTCTCGCACACGGTGTTGAGCATGATCAGCACCACGTTGTCCATCAGCGTGTGGCCGTGCATGAACAGGTAGGCGTTTTCGGGCGTCAGGCCGCGTCCGCGGAGCTGCACCTCGAACTCCTTCATGGGTTCGATCATCCGCGGGTTGCGCTGGCGGAGCAGGTTCTCGCGCTTCGAGACGTTGCGCCGCAGCCACTCGATCGTCTTTGAGCCGTTGTCCTCGATGTCGAGGTAGCCGATGCGCACCGACTGCTTGAAGTCGATCAGCGGAAAGACGTTTTCCGTGGCCAGCTGCGCCGAGTAGGCGTACCAGAGGAACAGCGGGTAGATCGTGCACGAATATTCGTGCATGAACTTCACGAAGTCGAAGATGCGCGTGTCGTTCTTGGTGGCCTTGACGCAGACGTTGTGCAGCGAGGGGGCGTAGCAGAGGTAGTTCTCGGTGGCGTAGGCGTAGGTGTGGAACATGAATTTGGCCTCGGCGACCTCCTTCGACTGGGGCGTTCGCCCGGCGAAGAGGTAGTCGAAGTCGGAGTCGACGCAGAGGAGCAGTTCCTCCGACGAACGGGGGATCATGCCCATGAGGACCTTCTTGCCCTTGGGCAGGTCGCCGCGGTCGGGGACCGAGATTTCGAAACGCAGGTAGGGATTCTGGAAATGGTCGAAGATGCCGCGCCAGAAGGCCACGTCTTCGTAGCCTTCGACATAGACCTTCACCAGCCGCTGGTCGGGGTTGGCCGGCAGCGGTTTGGGCAGTTCGTCGAGCGTCATCGGACGCGTGAAGGGGTTGAACTTGCGCAGTTTTTCGCGGAACTTCTTTGCCATGCGTTAACAAAGATAAATATTTTGCTAATTTTGCGCAATAAATGACGCCGCTTTCGGCGTTTAATTTCAACCATTCGAACAACTATGGCCGACAACGACTGGAAATCACGGCTCGGGATGGTCTATTCGACCGACCCGGGTTTCAACTACGAAACGGACGACGAACCCGAAGCCGAGACGCTGCCTGCGGGGCAGCAGGACCTGCGCGTGTGGCTCGACCGCAAACAGCGGGCGGGCAAGGTCGTGACCCTCGTCAAAGGTTTCGTGGGCCGAGATGCCGACCTTCAGGAGCTGGCGCGCATGCTGAAATCCAGGTGCGGCGTCGGCGGTTCGGCGAAGGCGGGCGAAATCATCATCCAGGGCGACCACCGCGACCGTGTGGCCGAACTGCTCATCCGCAGCGGCTACCGCTGCAAAAAAGCCGGTTCGTAACGTGCGCCGGCAGCTTCTCCTCTTGGCGTTGCTGTGCGCGCTGTGCGGCGCCGAACGCGCCGCGGCCCAGTATTACACCTGGGGTTCGGACCCTCCGCAGAAGTGGTCGGCGATCCGCACGCCCGACGTGCGGATGATCTATCCCGATACGGTCGCCGGCATCGCCCGGCGCACGCTGTTCTACATCCGCTCGGTCCGGCCCGACATCGGTTACGGGTTCCGCCACGGCCCGATGCGCATTCCCTTCGTCATGCATCCCGAGAATTTCCAGTCGAACGGACTGGTGATGTACCTTCCCAAGCGCGTGGAATTCCTCACCTCGCCCGCCGTCGACAGCTATTCGATGCCGTGGTACAAGCAGCTCGTGGCCCACGAGTACCGCCACGCCGTGCAGTACAACAACCTCGACCGGGGCGTCATCCGCGCCTTGAGTTACGTGCTCGGACAGCAGGGGTCGACCATCGGTCTGCTGTGCATGCCGATCTGGGCCATGGAGGGCGACGCCGTGATGTCCGAAACGATGCACTCGTCGTTCGGCCGCGGTCTCCAGCCTTCGTTTTCGATGGCCTACCGCGCCATGGGCAGCGTCGGCCGCGACCGCCGCAACATCGACCGCTGGTTCTGCGGCTCCTACCGCGACTACATTCCCGACCACTACGAGCTGGGCTATCAGATCTGCTCCTACGCCTGGGAACGCTACGGCGAGAACATCTGGGACAAGGTCGCGTGGTACGGGTCGCGCAACCCCTACGTGCTGGCCACCACGCGCGTGGCGCTGGGCAAATTCTACAAGACCAACGTCATGAAGCTCTTCCGCGAAACCTTCGACGAGCTGGAACGCTACTGGGATTCGCTGCCGGAAACCGGGGACAGCGCCGTGCCGCTCACCGCGCTGCCCGAAAAGAACCACACGACCTACCAGTGGCCCCTGCCGCTGGGCGACACGGCCGTCGTGGCGCTGAAAACCGACCTCGACCGCGTTTCGCGTTTCGTCGTGATCGACCGCCGTACGGGCGGGGAACGGACGGTCTGCCATACGGGGCTGGTCTCGACCCGTCCGTCGATGGCCGACGGCCGCGTCTGGTGGACCGAGTACCGCCGTTCCACGCTTTTCGAACAGCGCGTCAACTCGCAACTGTGTTATATGGACCTCGCCGACGGTGTGCCCCGCACGGCGGAACGGCAGCGAAACACGCTCTATCCCACGGCTTCGGGCGAGGAGTTCGGATGGGTCGAGTACAATCCCGACGGCCGTTATACGGTCGTGGTGCGGCACGGCGAGGGTCCCGAACGGCGGTTCGAAACGCCCGTCCGGTCGGAGATTCACGGATTGGCGTGGGACGATCGTACGGTGGCGTGGTACGTCCTCGTCACGGACGACAGCGGCATGTGGATCGGCCGCATCGACTCCGACGGCCTGCATCCGATTACCGAGGGGGCCTACATCACCCTTTCGAACCTGCGGGCTGGGGGCGGCAAGCTCTATTACGGCTCGATCGCCTCGGGCAGGGACGAGGCCCACTGTTACGACCTGATGGCCTGCCGCGAATACCGCATCACCACCTCGGCCTACGGCTCCTTCGCGCCCGCCCCGGCGGACGGAGGGGTGCTGCTGACGACCTACGACCGCCTCGGCTACCGCGTCGCGGAGCAGCGGGTCGCCGCCGATGACAGCCTGCTGATTCCCGTTACGCCTTCGCGGTTGCCCGTCAACCTGGTGAACCCGCCCCGCAAACGCTGGGACGTGGTGAACCTCGACACGGTGCGCTATACGCGCGCCGATTCGGTCGGACAGTCCGGCGAGTTCCGCGCGAAGCGGTATCGCAAGGTGCCCAATCTGGTGAACGCCCACAGCTGGATGCCCGTGGCGTTCAACCCCTTTGCGGCGGTCGACGAACACGTGATCGACCTCAATGTGGGCCTTACGCTGATCTCGCAGAACCTGCTTTCGAGCGCCGAGGCCTACGCCTCCTACGGCTGGAACCGGCACGAAGGCTCGCTCGTGAATCTGGGCGTGCGCTATTTCGGACTGGGCGTGCGTTTCGACCTGGACGCCTCCTACGGCGGCAACCAGCTCTTCTACTCGCTGGCCGGCCGCGACGGGCAGGGCAATCCGGTCTACCAAAGCCGTCCTGCTCCCGACAAATATTACTCCGTGGGGCTGTCGGCCACGCTGCCGCTCTATTTCCAGCGGGGGTATCACACGCGCCAGCTCTCCCTCTCGGCGGGCTGGAACTACTCCAACGGCATGGTTGCCGATCTGGGCAAGATCGAATGGGAGAACGGCAGCATCTCCAACATTCAGCGGGTCGGTTTCCGCGAGGGGCTGCACAAGGTTTCGTTCGGAGCCGGATTCTCCGACCAGGTGCGTATGGCGCACCGCGACATCGCGCCCCGCTGGGGCTACACCTTCAGCGCGAACTACACGTTCAACCCCGAGAACACCCATTTCAGCGACCTGATTTCGTTCTACGGACAGGCTTATCTGCCGGGATTCGCGCCCCACAACTCGGTGCTGGTGGCCGCGACCTACCAGACCTCGATCGGCGGCTACAAATTTCCGTCGGGATATGCTCCGTTGAGCTACAAATCCACGCGGCTGGTTCCGCGCGGGTTCACCTCCGCGGACATCGTGTCGAACAACTACGCGGCTTTTCAGGCCAACTACCAGCTGCCGGTGTGGTATCCCGAGGGCGGCATCGGCTCGGTGATCTACATCAAGCGCATCCGGCTCAACGCCGGAGGCGACTACGCGCAGTTCCGCGACGTGGGCCGCGGAGGAATGACGTGGCGGCGGATCTGGTCGGTGGGCGGAGACATCGTTTTCGACTTCAACGCCTTCCGGCAGCCGGCGTCGGCCACTTCGACCTTCAAGCTGTCGTGCTACCATCCGTCGAGCGGCGGGGTGTACGTCGCAGCGTCGGTGGGACTGCCGTTTTGAGGGATTTGTAATATATTTCGTATCTTTGTCGCAAATATCGTCGTATGGGACAGAAAAAAAAGACGGGTGTCAGCCCGAAAACGATAAAATGGATCTGGTACGCGGCTTTCGCACCCTTTGCGCTCGTGGCGCTGATGCTGGTGCTCACGGTCTTCGGCGTGTTCGGCCGCATGCCCTCGTTCGAGGAGCTGGAGAATCCCCGCAGCAACCTCGCCACGGAGATCTACTCCGAGGACGGCAAGGTGATCGGAACCTTCTTCGTGCAGAACCGCTCCTATGTGCAGTACGCCGACCTCTATCCGTCGGATTCGACGCTTCACATCCGGCTGGCCGGGCATGAGGTTCCGCCCATCGTCGCGGCGCTCATTGCGACCGAGGACGTCCGTTTCCGCACCCACTCGGGCATCGACATTCCTTCGCTGGCGCGTGTGGCCGTGAAGACCCTGCTGTTGCAAAACACCTCGCAGGGCGGCGGCTCGACCATCACGCAGCAGCTGGCCAAGAACCTCTTTCCGCGCGATACGGTCCGCAACCGCGGCGCCGTCGTCCGCAAGGCCAAACTCGTGACCTCGAAGTTCAAGGAGTGGATCACGGCCCTCAAACTCGAATACAACTACACCAAGGAGGAGATCGCCGCCATGTACCTCAATACGGTGGAGTTCGGCTCGAACGCCTTCGGCATCAAGTCGGCGGCCCACACCTTCTTCAACAAGGAGCCGGACGAACTCAACGTGCAGGAGGCGGCCGTGCTGGTGGGGGTGGTGAACGCCCCGACGCGCTATTCGCCCATCCTGAATCCCAAGAACGCCCTCGTGCGCCGCAACCTCGTGCTTTCACGCATGGAGGAGGCCGGGGCGCTGACCCGCAGGCAGCGCGATTCGCTGGCGGCGCTGCCGATCGTGACCAACTACAAGCCCGTGTCGCACAACGAGGGTGCGGCGACCTATTTCCGCGAGATGCTGCGGCTGGTGATGAACGCCCGGCCTCCCAAGCGCAGCCAGTTCTACAACGAGTGGGACTATGACCAGGCGGTGGAGGAGTACAACGAGAATCCGCTCTATGGCTGGTGTCACAAGAACCGCAAGGCCGACGGCACGCCCTACAATATCTACCGCGACGGGTTGAAAATCTATACCACGATCAACTCCGTGATGCAGACCTATGCCGAGCAGGCCGTGCAGCGGCAGATGGAGAAGGAGATTCAGCCCAAGATGGACGCGCAGTTCCGGGCGACGAAGACGCTTTTCGTCGATGCCGACAAGGAGGAGCGCGACCGGATCATGCGCCATGCCGTCCGTTATTCGGACCGTTACCGCGAGATGAAGCACGCCGGGGCGGGCGAGAAGGAGATCAACGCCGCTTTCGACAAACCCTGCAACATGCGGGTGTTCACCTATAAGGGCGAGCGCGACACGCTGATGACGCCGCGCGACTCGATCCTCCACCACAAGCGTATCATGCGTGCCGCGATGGTGTCGCTCGATCCTGCCACGGGCTTTGTAAAAGCCTATGTCGGAGGGCCTAACTTCCGTTACTTCAAGTACGACATGGCCAAGCAGGGCAAACGCCAGATCGGCTCGACGATCAAGCCCTTCGTTTACACCTTCGCCATCGACCATCTGGGCCTGACGCCCTGCACGATGGTTCCCAACCTGCCGACGACCATTGAGACGGCCAACGGTACGGCCTGGTCGCCCAAGGAGGCCGGCAATGTCGAGTACGACGGGGTGCTGCACCCCCTCAAGTGGGGACTTGCGCGCAGCCGCAACAACTACTCGGCGTGGATTATGAAGCAGGCCAAGCAGCCGGCTGCCGTGGCCGATTTCATTCATAACATGGGCATCCGCAGCTACATAGACCCCGTTCCGGCGCTGGCTCTCGGCTCTTCGGAATCGAACGTTTACGAGTTGGTGAGCGCCTTCTCGACCTTTGCCAATCAGGGCGTGCACACCGATCCGATCTTCGTGACGCGCATCGAGGACCGTCAGGGCAACCTGATCGCCAGTTTCATTCCCCAGTCGCAGGACGCCGTCAGCGAACGCACGGCCTACACGATGCTCACGATGCTTCAGGACGTGGTCAACTCGGGGACGGCGGGCCGTCTGCGGTGGCAGTTCGGGCTGACCGACATGGAGATCGGCGGCAAGACCGGAACTTCGAACAAGAACCGCGACGCGTGGTTCATGTGCGTGACCCCGAAGCTGGTGACCGGCGCCTGGGTCGGCGGCGAGGACCAGTCGGTGCACTTCATCCGCGGCGGCGAGGGCAGCGTGATGGCGCTGCCGATCGTGGGCGAATATATGAAAAAGATCTACGACGACGGTCGTTTCGGCATCAGCCGTACGGACCAGTTCGTGCGTCCGGCGATGATGCCCCGTTACGACTGCGAGGACGAAGTCGACTCCGAGGGGCGGAACAACCCCGAGGACGAGAATTTCT
>ERZ780177.3391-NODE-3391-length-12025-cov-6.356976_pt1 | contig 12025 bp, 7 predicted proteins | sample MGYA00510973_ERZ780177 | MGnify/ENA primary metagenome ERZ780177 (study PRJEB29588, sample SAMEA2144396) | human gut metagenome | biome: human gut; feature: human-associated habitat; material: faeces | place: Denmark | collected 2008/2010 ...
GATCAAACAAAATTTTTGCAATCATCATCCAGCTGTACCCGGCGCGGCGCAGCATCCCGGGCAGGGGTTTGGGCACGCCGGGGCAGTTTTTGACCCAGGCTTCGGCGTCGGCTTCGGTCGCCCAACGTTCCGCCGGGGCTGGGGTGTCGGTGGGGCCGCGCTTGTCGTTCATGCCGCACCAGCCGTCGCGCAGGTAGCGCTGCACCCAGCGGTAGACCTGGTGGTAGGCCACGGCGTATTTCTGCGCCATAGCGCCGTAATTTTTCTCGTTTTCCAGGCAGTCCAGCACAATGACCAGCCGCTGCATCGGCGGCACAGTGCGCTCACGCCCTTTGGCGCGGCTTGTGCCCTCGCTGCTGTGGCGGGCGTCGTGCAAAGCGGCCACCCCGCCCGCGCGGTACTGCCCCACCCACCGTACAAGCGCCTTATAGTCCACGTTATATTGTAACGCAGCCACGCCGTAATCGCAGCCGTTTTGCAGGCATTCCCGCACGATCTTTTCCCGGTCGGCGGCCGTGGTGTAGGCCGTGCCCTTGTGGCGCGACGCCCCATGGTAGCCGCGCAGTGTGCCGCCTGCCTGCACGGTCTGGACCATTTTTTGCAGGTTTTGGGTACTGCGGATGCCGTATTTTTTGCAGATATCGAACAGCGAGCCTTCCCCCGCCAGGTAGGCGGCGACGGCGGCCTGTTTTTCCTCGGCGGTCAGGTGGCGGGACACCGTGCGCGGGGCCAGACCGTCCGGGCCTTCGGCCTCATAGATGCGCAGCCATTGGCGCACCGCCGTGACGCTGACGCCGACGCTTTTCGCGGCCGCTTGGCGGCTGGTCTCTCCAGCCAGTATTTTTTCCACGATTATAAGTTTTTGCTGTGGAGAAAGTTTAGGTGTTTGGGGCATGGTAACCGCCTTTCGGAGGTTGTAGGGGCGGATTGTCGAAAGGCCTCCCTTGTCAAAGGGAGGTGCCGAGCGTAAGCGAGGCGGAGGGATTCCTGCCCGGCTGCGGGGGTGACGGCGTGCAGGGCAAGGCCCATCCGAATCCCTCCGGCCGCCTTCGGCGTCCACCTCCCTTTGACAAGGGAGGCTTTTTCTGCGGGAGGGATAAATTCCTTCCCCTACGGCTGACCCGGAGGGTGCGCGGCTATGGCAAGGCTGCGGGCCGGGCATGCCCGGCCCCTACAGAGCGGGTATTATAAGGTAGCGGGTATGAAAAATCCCACCACGGGAGGTGGTGGGAGAACATTTAGATAAAGGAATTATCCGTTGTTGCCCGGGGTGTTACCACCGGCAGCATTTGAAGCGCTGTTGTAGACATAGTAGTTACCATTAGTCTCAATCGTAGTGCCTGCACCAGTGGGAGTAGAAGTGCTATAATAGCAAACCTTTCCATCTGTATAAATCAGTTGCGTAACCTTACCATTATCAGCAATCATAATGCCAGAAATCTTGCTATCGGTCAATTCAGCCAAATCCGCAATCTGCTTTCTGGTAACAGTCACACTGCCTACTTTCACACTTCCATCGGTTGCTGCCGTTTGGGTCGCAACAACAGCTTCCGTAGACTGTGCATACGCCTCATCAACCAGCGTCTGCGCAGCCATAACAGCGGAGCGCGTCTCAGCGATAATCTGCTTGTTGCGGGCCTTATCAATATACCCCGTCAGTGCGGGAACCAGCAGCGCCGCCAAAATCGCCAGGATGACTAGGACGACGATCAGCTCGACGAGGGTGAAACCCTTTTTGTCTTTCAGTTTTTTGAACACCTTGTTTTCCTCCAAATTTTTCTCTTTTACACCAACATTTCAGCGCCATGTCGGCATTTCATATTGTCATTTTATAACACATTTCGTGCTTTGTCAAGCCAAGTCGTGCTTTTGCAACTCGTTTTATGTTTTTCTGCTATTCTCAAACCAAAGTTTTATGGAAAAAGGCAAATTTATGGAATTTAACGAACGTTTACGCTATTTGATTGACTGCGAAGAAATCAAAATTAAAGACCTTGCACCCAAATTGTGCTTGAGTGCCTCGACGCTCAGTAACTATACACAGGGCATCCGTGAACCTGACTACGACACCCTGCGGCGCATTGCGGATTATTTTGGGGTCAGCATCGACTATCTGCTGGGGCACAAATCCCCGGTGACGGACGACGAGCGCCAGCTGCTGGCGCTGTTCCGCAGCTTTACCCCCAGCCAACGGCGGCTGCTTCTGGAGCAGGCCGAACTGCTGACCCACTACAAAATCAAGCTGGACGACTGACCCGCCGGGATGGCGGGTCGTTTTTTGTTTTATAGCGGCCTTCGGTTGTAGGGGGCGGCGTCCTCGACGCCCCGCAGGGTTCCCTACATGAAGCTGCGGGCCGCACATGTGCGGCCCCTACTGCGCGGCGATTTATACTGCACGAAAGGAGCTGCCATGGACAAGGCTATATTTGAAACGGCCCATCTGGCGGCCCTGAACGACCAGCAGCGCGCGGCGGTGGAGGCGGTCAACGGCCCGGTGCTGCTGCTGGCGGTGCCGGGCAGCGGCAAAACCACCGTGCTCATCACCCGGTTGGGCTATATGACCGAGGTCTGCGGCATTGCGCCGGAAGCCATCCTGACAATGACCTACACCGTCGCCGCCACGCAGGAGATGCGCGCCCGGTTCGCGGCGCGGTTCGGCGGCGAATTGGCCGCACGGCTGGAGTTCCGCACTATCAACGGTGTGGCAGCGCGCATCATCGCACTGTACAGCCGCATGTATGGCCGTACCCCGCCGGAGCTCATCCGCAATGAGAGCGAGACCACGCCGCTGCTCATGCGGCTGTGGCAGGACACAAACCACGAGTACCCCGCCGAGAGCACGGTCAAGGATCTGCGCACGGCCATCACCTACATTAAAAATATGTGCCTGACCGACGCGGAATTGGACGAGCTGGAAACCGACATTGAGAATCTGCCTGATCTGTACCGCGGCTACCAGAAGGCGCTGAAGGCCGCGCACAAAATGGACTACGACGATCAGCTCTGCTTTGCGCTGCAAATCCTGCGCGGTGCGCCCGCGGTTGCGGCGGCGTTCCGCAAGCGGTACAAGTATTTCTGCGTCGATGAGTCGCAGGATACGTCCAAGGTACAGCATGAAATTATCCGCGTGCTGGCGCAGGAAAGCGGCAATATCTTTATGGTCGGCGACGAGGACCAGAGCATTTACGGCTTCCGCGCCGCCTACCCCCAGGCGCTGATGGACTTTGAAAAGACCTATCCCGGCGCACAGATTTTGCTGATGGAGCAGAACTATCGCTCCACAGAGCCGATTCTGGAGGCTGCCAACCGCTTTGTGGCGCGCAACCGCTATCGCCGCCCCAAGACCATCGCACCGACGCAGGGCCCCGGCGCCCCGCTGCAGATCGTCACCGTGCCGCGCCGCGCCGACCAGCTGCCATTCTTGTTCGAGACGGCGCAGCACTGCGATACCGGGACGGCGGTGCTGTTCCGCAACCACGAGAGCGCACTGCCCATCATCGACCTGTGCGAGCGGCGGGGCATCCCCTACGCCTGCAAGGCAGTGGACCAGACCTTTTTTACCAACAAGATCGTCCGCGATGTGACCGATATTTTTACGCTGGCCGCACACCCCGCGGATGGGGAAACTTTTCTGCGCTGCTACTACAAATTCGGTGTGCCCGTCACCCGCGCACAGGCGCTGTTTGCCTGCAATCAGGCACGGCAGTACGGGCAGGGCTGCTGGACGGCCCTGCTGAATGAGGACAGCATCCGTCCGCGCACCCGCGCCGCCATGGCTGACGTGGCGGACGGTCTGGCGCGTCTGCCCAAAATGGCCGCGGACGATGCGGTGCGGTTCCTGGCCGACCAGCTGGGCTACGGCAAATATCTGGACAAAAACGGCATGGACCGCACGAAGCTGGCCGTGCTGGAAATGCTCGGCGCACAGGAGCCGACGCCGCGGCACCTGCTGCGTCGGCTGGAAAAGCTGCGCAGCATCATACAAAACCATGAGAATCCGCCCGGGTGCAGGTTTTTGCTTTCGACGATCCACTCGGCCAAGGGGCTGGAATATGACCGGGTCATTTTGTTGGATGTGCTGGACGGCATCCTGCCCGCCAAACCGGAGCTGTGCTGCCGCACGCCCGGTGAAACACAGCAGTATGAGGAGGACCGGCGGCTGTTTTACGTGGCCATGACCCGCGCACGGCAGCAGTTGGTGCTGTTTGACTGCGCGGCGGAGCACTCGGCCTTTGTGGATGAGGTGCTGTCCGGTCTGCCCGGCCACCGCAAATGCCACGACGCCGAGCCCGCGGGCCGCCGCACACCCCCGCCCGCGGCACGCGCCCCGCTGCCGCCTGTGGATGTGGACAGCATCACCGCCGTCGGTGCCCATGTGCGGCATGCCGTCTTTGGCCCCGGCACTGTGGAAAGCGTTGCGGGCCGCCGCGTGACCGTGCGCTTTACGGCAGGTCCGCGCACACTGGACGCCCAGGTCGTCGCGGAGCGGCATCTGATGTGGGCGGAGTGAAAAGCTCTTGCCTCCCTCTGCGAGACAGACTCCCCCGATACGGGGGAGGTGGCGCTTGCGCCAGAAGGGGAGCGGTGGCCCGTAGGGCCGGAGGGAGAGAACTTTGTCATGACCCGAAATATTTCGGATAACCGCAAAGCTCTCCCCCCCACCGCCTGCGGGCGGAGCCCCCTCGCAGAGGGGGCCAAGGAAGTGAGGTATTTTGATGAAAAAAATTCTGCTTCTCGCCACAGGCGGGACGATTGCGAGCCGCCCTACGGCGGCGGGCGGGCTGGCCCCGGCCATCACGTCAGAGGAGCTGCTGGCCTGCGTGCCCGAGCTGGCTGACCTGTGCGAGGTCAGCGCTGTGCAGGTGTTCAACCTGGATTCGACGAACGTCGGCCCAGCGCAGTGGCAGATCATCGTGCGCTGCATCAAAGAAAATTATGATGCCTGCGACGGCTTTGTCATCGCCCACGGCACAGACACGATGGCCTACACCGCCGCGGCGCTCAGCTACATGGTGCAGAACAGCGCGAAGCCCGTTGTGCTGACCGGCAGCCAGAAGTCCATCTACAACCGCGATACCGACGCGCGCAACAACCTCTACCGCGCGTTCGTCTACGCGGTCAGCGACGGCGCATGGGGCGTGCAGCTGGTGTTTGACAACAAGGTCATTCTGGGCACACGCGCGCGCAAGACGCGGACGCGCAGCTTCAATGCGTTTTCCAGCATCGACTACCCCGAGACCGCGGTGTTCCGCGACACGCGGCTGGTGACGTTTCTGCGCCGCCCCGCGGACCAGCCGCCCGTGCGGTTCTATGAAAGGCTTGAGCCCGCCGTTTTTGTGCTGCGGCTTGTGCCGGGCATGCGGGCGGACATCATCCCGCTGCTGGCCCCGCACTACCGCGCACTGGTGCTGGAGAGCTTCGGCGTCGGCGGCCTGCCGGGCGGGGAGCACGGCGAGATGTTCGCCGCCCTGCGCCGCTGGTGTGAGAGCGGGCGGCTGGCGGTGTTTACCACGCAGGTCCCGCATGAGGGGTGTGACCTTGCCGTCTACGAGGTGGGCCGCGCCGTTGGTGAGCTGCCCGGCGTCCTGGAGGCCCGCGACATGACCCCCGAGGCTGTCGCCGTCAAGCTGATGTGGGCGCTGGGCCAGACCGAGGACCGGGAGAAGGCGGCACGGCTGTTTGAGACGCCGATTGAATACGACATAATGTAAAGATGAGAAGCCTTCTCCCCCGTGAGCAGGCTTTAGAAAGCAAAGGCTGCCCCGGGCATGCCCGGCCCCTACAGGCAAGCCCTGATTGCAACGTGGCTGCGATCTATTTTCAAACTTATTACATATTTTGTGAACAAACATTACATAACATGTAAACATTAGCACTCTACTATTGACAGTGCTAATGTTCGGTGCTATTATAGAGGCGTTCCAAGGGAAAGAGGAACGGAAGAACCGAATCCCCAAAGGGAACGCAACAATGTGTATCAAAAGTCAACCGCTCACAAACAAAACGGGCGGCCGATGAAAATTGGAGGAATGACTTATGATGATGGTTCCGTATATGTTCAATGAGGCTTTGATGGATGATCTGTTCAGCAACGATTGGGAGCACGATTTTGACCGCGCCATGAAGGCCGCTGCCCCCCGCGGTATGTTTGGCAAACGTGCCGCCAATGTGATGAAAACCGATGTCCGCGAGAACAAGGACAGCTACGATGTGTTCGTTGATCTGCCCGGCTTCAAGAAAGAGGATGTCAAGCTGGATCTGGACAACGGCTATCTGACCATCAGCGCCCAGCGCAATGAGGAGCTGGATGACAAGGACAACGAGGGCCGCTATATCCGCCAGGAGCGTGCTACCGGCAGCTGCGCACGCAGCTTCTATGTCGGCAAGGAGCTGGAGCCCAAGGACATCAGTGCTAAGTTTGAGAACGGCATCCTGACCCTGCATCTGCCCAAGGCCGAGGCCAAGAAGCTCGAGCCGAAGCAGACGCTGATCGAGATCGAGTGATTGCAAAAAAAATGTGCAGCCATGCTGCACCGTGGGGGCGCATTCTATATGCGCCCGCTTGGCAGCATCCCGTTGTGAAAAAAGATGAACGCAGGGTAAACGTCCACGGGCGGATATAGAATCCGCCCCTACAGAGTCCCTGCCCTAAAAATCATCAGGCCGCAGCCCAAAATTCCGGGCTGCGGCCTTTTGTTTTGCCGCAAGGTGTGCTATAATTCCATATAGATGAAAGAAAAGTACAGGGAGGTCCTGCCCGTGCAATATTCCGATGAGCATCTGCGCTATCTGCGCCTGCTGTCTCAGAAATACCAGACCGTGGCCGCCGCGGCCAGCGAGATCATCCGCATTGAGGCCCTGCTCCGTCTGCCCAAGGGCACCGAGCACTTCATGAGTGACCTGCACGGCGAGCACGAAGCGTTCGTACATATATTAAACAGCGCATCGGGTGTCATCCGTGAAAAAATCGACACGGTGCTTGGCAACGGTGTCCCCGCCGAGGAGCGTGCCGAGCTGGCGACGCTCATCTATTATCCCAATCAGAAGCTGCCCGAGCTGAAAGCCCGCCAGAGAGACCTGCACGCCTGGTATCGCATGACGTTGCTGCGGCTCATCGACCTGTGCCGGTTCGTGTCCAGCAAGCATACCCGCGACCATGTGCGCCGCTGTCTGCCGCAGAACTGCGGCTACATCCTCGACGAGCTGCTTCACGCCCACTTTGAGGACCACGACAAGGACCAGTATTACGGCGAGATCATTGAGAGCATCATCCGCTATGACCGCGCCGACGCCTATATTATCCGCTTCTGCGAGGTCATCAAGCGGCTGGCTGTGGACCGTCTGCACATTGTGGGCGACCTGTTTGACCGCGGCCCGCGCCCGGACCGCATTCTGGACAGCCTGATGGCGCATCATCAGGTGGACATCCAGTGGGGCAACCACGACGTGGTCTGGATGGGCGCGGCCGCGGGCAGCCCGCTCTGCATTATGACCGTGCTGAAAACAACGCTGGCCTACAACAATCTGGACACGCTGGAGGGCGGCTACGGCATCAGCCTGCGCCGCTTGGAGCGCTTTGCCCAGCATACTTACGCGGATTCCGATGTTTCGCGCTGGCTGCCCCACGCCGACCAGCGCACAGCGGCAGGCGACCTGACCGCCGCCGCGCGGATGCACAAGGCCGTGACCGTTATGATGCTCAAGCTGGAGGCGCAGGTCATTGCCCGCAACCCGGATTTTGATTTGCAGGGCCGCGACTTTTTGAACCACATTGACTTTGCCGCGGGCACGGTGGACTATTTCGGAACGACCTATCCCCTGCTGGACTGCGACTTTCCCACCGTTGACCCGGCCAACCCCGCCGCGCTGACTGCCGACGAGGAAAAGATCGTCGCCGAGCTGGTGCGCAGCTTTGCCGAGAGCGAGCGCCTGCAGCGCCATGTGCAATTTTTGTACGCCCACGGCGCGTTTTATAAAATGTGCAACGGCAATCTGCTTTACCACGGCGCAGTGCCGATGACCGAGGACGGCGCGTTTGCGGCCATTCGGTTTGAGGGCACCGCCCGCAGCGGCAAGCAGCTGTTCGACTACTGTGACCGCCGCGCCCGCCAGGGCTACAGTGCGCCCGCGGGCAGCCCGGCACGGCTGGCCGGACAGGACTTTTTGTGGTACCTGTGGTGCGGGGCAAAATCGCCGCTGTTTGGCCGCAGCGCCATGACGACGTTTGAGCGGCTCTATATTGCCGACCCGGCGGCCCAGGTGGAGATCAAGGACCCCTACTACAGGCACATTGCCGACCCGCGCACCGCCGAGCATATTTTGCGCGAATTTGGCCTGTCCGGCGAGGGCAGCCACATCGTGAACGGCCATGTCCCGGTCCGCGCCATCGAGGGGGAAAGCCCCATCAAGGGCGGCGGACGGCTCATCATTATTGCCGGCGGCTTCTGCCGTGCCTACCACCGGCGCACCGGCATAGCCGGCTACACACTGGTCTATAACTCCCGCGGGTTGATCTTGCGCACCCACCAGCCGTTTGAGAGCGTGGACAAGGCCATCCACGAGGACGAGGACATTGCCAGCAAGAGCGAGTATATCTATACTGCGCCCCAGCGCATTCTGGTGCGCGACACCGACGAGGGCGGGCGCAAGCAGGCGCTGATCCGCGACCTGACAGCCCTGGTCGAAGCCTACCAGAGCGGTGTGATCGCGCAGGGCGTGGCGCAGGAAATGTGACGGTTGAAATTTGCACAGATTGTTCTATAATAGGGAAATAGTGGGATGCCCGTAGGGGCCGGACATGTCCGGCCCGGTACCTGTCCATGAGCACACGCTCGCGGGAAACCCGCGGGCCGGGCATGCCCGGCCCCTACCGCGCGGCATTCTTATATAGACTTATAAAAGGAGACGATTTAACCATGGCTTGCACCACCATTCTGGTCGGCAAAAATGCGTCCTACGACGGGTCCACGATGATCGCCCGCAACGACGATTCCGGCTCCGGCCATTTCACTGCCAAAAAGTTTACCGTTTTTCAGCCGCAGGACTACCCCGCAGTCTATAAATCCGTCATTTCGGGCGTCGAGATCCCGCTGCCCGGCAGCGGCCTGCGCATCACCGCGGTGCCCAACGCTGTTGAGGGCAAGGGCCTGTGGGCGGCCAGCGGCGTCAACGCGGCCAACGTCGGCATGACGGCTACCGAGACCATCACCTCCAACCCGCGCGTGCTGGGCGCTGACCCGCTTGTCAAGGGCGGCATCGGCGAGGAGGACATTGTCTATCTGGTCCTGCCCTATGTCCGCTCCGCGCGCGAGGGCGTCCGGCGCCTTGGCAGTCTGCTGGAGCAGTACGGCACCTACGAGATGAACGGCATCGCGTTCCAGGATGTGGACGAGGTCTGGTGGCTCGAGACCATCGGCGGCCACCACTGGATGGCCCGCCGCGTACCCGACGATGTCTATGTCGTCATGCCGAACCAACTGGGCCTAGACACGCTGGACCTGGACGACGCTTTGGGCGAGCAGAAGGACTTCATGTGCTCGGCCGATCTGCGTGACTTTATCAAAAAGTATCACCTCGACCTGTCCCAGGACGGTGTGCTGAACCCGCGGGATACCTTCGGCAGCCACGACGATGCCGACCACGTCTACAACACGCCCCGCGCGTGGTATATGCTGCGGTATTTCAATCCCAACACCTTCGTATGGGATGGCCCCGACGCCGACTTTACGCCGCGCTCCGACGATCTGCCCTGGTGCATGGTGCCCGAGAAGAAGGTCACGCCCGAGGATGTAAAGTACGTGCTGTCGTCCCATTATCAGGGCACGCCCTACGATCCCTACGCCGCCGCAGCCGCCGAGAAGGGCATCTACCGCCCCATCGGCGTGAACCGCAACGACTTTATGGCGCTTTTGCAGATGCGCCCCGACGTGCCGGAGGATTTCCGCGCCGTGGAGTGGCTGGCCTTTGCGTCCAACGCCTTCAACACGATGCTGCCCTTCTACGCCAACGTGGACACGACGCCGGAGTACCTGTCCAACACGACGGGCGATGTCTCCACCGACAACTTCTACTGGGCCAGCCGTCTGCTGGCCGCCATGGCCGATGCGTCCTACGCAAAATCGGTGTTCCACATCGAGCGCTACACGCTGAGCGTCGGCAGCAAAGCCAACGGCATCATCAACACCTATGATGATGCCCAGCGCGGCGAGGCCGACCCCGCCGCCCGTGCCGCCCTGCGCACCAAGGCCAACGAGGAGTTGGCCGCTATGGTCAGGGCCGAGACGACGGACGCCCTGAATAAGGTCCTGTTTGAGCTGAGCAGCGGCATGAAGAATGCGTATTCGCGCTCGGATGCGTAAATGATATTGAGAAGGGACGTGCCGGAGGGTGCGTCCTTTTTTGCTGGTACACCTGCAACGCAGGGGCACATTCTATATGCGCCCGCGGGCCGCGCGGTATGCGGAACGGCACAGGCGGATATAGAATCCGCCCCTGCGGGGATACAATATGTAAAATTCAAACTATTTTACAATAATGTCACAATCTTTGAAAGAATTTGAACTTGCTTTTATGCCGAAATCTTTGTATAATAAATGTCAGGATGGGGCACTAGGAGGCTGACTTAGTCCCCTTGTCCCCCATTCAGCCAAAAGTATAGAGAAAGAGGTATATGTAAACATGGCAAATCTGGATTTGACTAAGTATGGCATTACCGGCACGACCGAGATCGTGCATAACCCCTCTTATGAGATGCTGTTCGAGGAGGAGACCAAACCCGAGCTGACCGGCTATGAGAAGGGCCAGGTCACCGAGCTGGGCGCTGTCAATGTTATGACCGGCGTTTACACCGGCCGTTCCCCCAAGGACAAGTACATCGTCGTGGACGAGAACTCCAAGGACACCGTTTGGTGGACCAGTGACGAGTACAAGAACGACAACCACCCCATGACCGAGCAGACCTGGTCTGCCGTGAAGGACATCGCCAAGAAGGAGCTGTGCAACAAGCGCCTGTTCGTCGTCGATGCCTTCTGCGGCGCCAACAAGGACACCCGCATGGCTATCCGCTTCATCGTGGAGGTGGCCTGGCAGGCACACTTTGTCACCAACATGTTTATCAAGCCCACCGCTGAGGAGCTGGCCAATTTTGAGCCTGACTTCGTTGTTTACAACGCCTCCAAAGCTAAGGTTGAGAACTACAAGGAGCTGGGCCTGAACAGCGAGACCTGCGTTGCCTTCAACATCACCAGCAAGGAGCAGGTCATCATCAACACCTGGTACGGCGGCGAGATGAAGAAGGGCATGTTCTCCATGATGAACTACTTCCTGCCGCTGAAGGGCATGGCCTCCATGCACTGCTCTGCCAACACCGATAAGGAGGGCAAGAACACTGCCATCTTCTTCGGTCTGTCCGGCACCGGCAAGACCACCCTGTCCACCGACCCGAAGCGCCTGCTGATCGGCGACGACGAGCACGGCTGGGACGACAACGGCGTCTTTAACTTCGAGGGCGGCTGCTACGCTAAGGTCATCAACCTGGATAAGGACTCCGAGCCCGACATCTACAACGCCATCAAGCGCAACGCTCTGCTGGAGAATGTTACCGTCGACGCCGAGGGCAAGATCGACTTCGCTGACAAGTCCGTCACCGAGAACACCCGCGTTTCTTACCCCATCAACCACATCCAGAACATCGTTCGCCCGATTTCCTCCGCACCTGCTGCCAAGAACGTCATCTTCCTGTCTGCTGATGCGTTCGGCGTTCTGCCCCCGGTCAGCATCCTGACCCCCGAGCAGACCCAGTACTACTTCCTGTCCGGCTTCACCGCGAAGCTGGCCGGCACCGAGCGCGGCATCACCGAGCCCACCCCGACCTTCTCTGCCTGCTTCGGCCAGGCCTTCCTGGAGCTGCATCCCACCAAGTACGCTGAGGAGCTGGTCAAGAAGATGCAGAAGTCCGGCGCCAAGGCTTACCTGGTCAACACCGGCTGGAACGGCACCGGCAAGCGCATCTCCATCAAGGATACCC
>ERZ780177.3397-NODE-3397-length-12020-cov-7.127622_pt1 | contig 12020 bp, 5 predicted proteins | sample MGYA00510973_ERZ780177 | MGnify/ENA primary metagenome ERZ780177 (study PRJEB29588, sample SAMEA2144396) | human gut metagenome | biome: human gut; feature: human-associated habitat; material: faeces | place: Denmark | collected 2008/2010 ...
AACCGCCGGAGGCGGCTCTTAGCGCGGAGACTGAAGCTGTCGCCCGCAGGCGACTGATGAGGGCGGAGTTCGCGGTAGCCTCCCGTTCACGGGTACCCGCCGCAAGGCTGCCCCTCATCCGGCCTCGGGCGGGGCCTCGGCCACCTTCCCCCAAAGGGGAAGGCATTTAAATGTCACCCCAAAAACGCCGGCAATTGCGCTTCCAGCTTCTCCATTGCCCGGCCGCGGTGGCTGATGGCGTCCTTCTCGTCGGGGGTGAGCTGGGCGTAGCTGCGGCGTTCGGTGTTCGGGCGCTTGCCGTCGGGTGCGCCGTACTCGTCGGGGATGAACAGCGGGTCATAACCGAAGCCGTAGTCGCCGTTCTGCAATGTAAACGCAATGCGGCCCGGGCACTCGCCCTCGACCTCCAGTGCGCGTCCGTCCGGCAGCATGAAGCAGACCGCCGACACGAACTTTGCGCTGCGCTGTTCCTCCGGCACGTCGGCCAGTTCCCGCAGCAGCTTTGCGTTGTTCGCGTCGTCGTCGCCGTGATGCCCGGCGTAGCGGGCGCTGTAGACGCCGGGCGCACCGTGCAGCGCGTCGGTGCAGAGGCCGGAGTCATCGGCCACGGTGGGCAGGCTGCTGGCCTTGCAGAACGCCTCGGCCTTGATGCGGGCGTTCTCGGCAAATGTCGTGCCGGTTTCCTCGGGGTCAAGGTCTATCCCCAGCTCCCGCAGGCTCTTGACCTCATGGCCCATGCGTTCCAGAATGCGGCGCAATTCCTTCAGCTTGCCCGCGTTGTTGCTGGCGGCGCAAACGATCATGCTTCGCTCTCCCCTTCCTCTTTTTTTCCGTCCTTCTGCAGGGCGGATTCCGGCAGCAGGCTTTCGACGAAGGTCTGTGCGTCAAATTCCATCAGGTCGTCGATCTTCTCGCCGACGCCGATGAAGCGGATGGGCAGACCGAGGTTCTCCCACACAGAGACCGCGCAGCCGCCGCGGGGCGTGCCGTCGAGCTTGGTCAGCACCACGCCGGTGGCGTTGGCGGCCTTGCAGAACTCCTCGGCCTGGCTGATGGCGTTCTGGCCCGTGATGGCGTCGAGCACCAGCAGCACCTCAAGGCTCGCCTCGGGGCTGGCCTTCTTGACGCTGCGGGAGATTTTGGACAGCTCGTCCATCAGGCCCTTCTTGTTGTGCAGACGTCCGGCGGTGTCGGCAATGACCATGTCGTAGCCGCGGGCGTTGGCGCTCTTGACGGCGTCGAAGATGACCGCCGCCGGGTCTGCACCCATGCCGGCCTGGACCAGCGGCACGTCGGCGCGCTCGGCCCAGAGCTCCAGCTGCTCACTGGCGGCGGCGCGGAAGGTATCGCCCGCTGCCAGCATGACGCGGCGGCCCTGCTTTTTGTACAGGCCGGCCAGCTTGGCAATCGTCGTGGTCTTGCCGACGCCGTTGACGCCGATGACCAGAATGACGGCGGGCTTGCCGTCCAGCGCCATCTCGGCTTCCGGGGTCATCTCGTCGGCAATGATGTCGCGCAGGGCATCTGCGGCCTGTTCGCCGGTTTTCAGCCCCTTGTCGCGCACACGGTCGCGGAGCTTATCCACCAGATGCACCGCCACCTCGCCGCCTACATCGGCAAGGATCAGCTTTTCTTCCAGATCATCGTACATCTCATCGTCGATGACGCTGCCGGTCAGGGTGTTCATAATGCTGCCCCAGAAGCCGGTGCGGGTCTTTTCCAGACCCGTTTTCATTTTATCTTTTTCTTTTTTTCCAAATCCGAAGAACGCCATAGTGGTCCTCCTATCTATTTTCTGTTTATTTTATATCAGGAAACCAGCGTTGCGTCAACCTGTTCCAGATCCAGCTTGAGCAGCTTGGACACGCCGTCCTCCTGCATGGTAACGCCATACAGCACGTTGGCGGCCTCCATGGTGCCGCGGCGGTGGGTGATGACGATGAACTGGGTCTTGTCGCTGATGCGGCGCAGATACTGGGCAAACCGCACCACGTTGGCATCGTCCAACGCGGCTTCGATCTCGTCCAGAATGCAGAAGGGCGCGGGGTTCACCGCCAGAATGGCAAAGTAGATGCTGATCGCCACCAGCGCCTGCTCGCCGCCGGAAAGGGCTTCCAGATTTTTGATCACCTTGCCCGGCGGGGCTACCCGGATGCCGATGCCGCAGGCCAGCACATCGCTTTCGTCCTCCAGCACAAGGCTGGCTTCGCCGCCGCCGAACAGCTCGGTGAATACGCGGCTGAAGTTTTCGTTGATGGCGCGGAAGCTGTCGGTAAAGATCTCCCGCATCTGGGCAGAAAGCTTTGCGATCATGCGTCCCAGCTCGTTGCGGCTCTCCTCCACATCGGTCACCTGACGGGACAGCTCATCGTAACGGGCTTTGACTTCCTTGTACTCCTCGATGGCGCTCACGTTCACGCTGCCAAGGGCGCGGATCTTGCCGCGCAGGTCAGCCACCTGTGCCCGCAGAGCGGTCAGGCTGTCGAACTCCACGCACAGCTCCTCGGCCTGACTGACCGAGAGCTGGTACTCGTCCCACAGCTTTGCCACGGTCTGGTCGTACTCGCTCTCGGCAGCAGCCTTGCGCTCGGCAAGGCGCGCCATCTCCCGGCCCATCTCCTCGCGGCTGTCGGAGGCGGTGCGGGCTTTTGCCAGCGCTTCCGTTTCCTTCTGCTGGCAGGCAAGCCGCTTTTCAGTAGCTTCGCGGATGGCCTGCTCCTTTTGGGTAATGGCAGTCTGGCTGTCGGTCTTGGCCTTGCGAATGGCTGTGATCTCAGTACGGCAGGCTTCGCTGCGGGCAGCAAGGGCGGCAAGGCTTTCTTCCAGCGCGGTGCGGCGGGCAGCGGCATCCTTGGCACGCTGTTCCAGCGCAGCGATCTGGCTGTAAGCCAGTTCCGCGTCCTTGCGGCGGGTCACCTGTTCCAGCCGCTTGGCGCTGAGCGCCTGTGCCAGCTGGTTCTGCTGGGTCAGAAAACTGTCGCTGCCCTGCGCGATGCGGCTCAGCTCGGCAGTCAGCTGCTCGATCTGCGCCGTCAGCTCTGCCTGCTGCAAGGCTGCGGCATCGGCCTTGGCGCTGCTGTCGTTCAAAGCAGCCTGCAAGGCGTCCATCTGCTGCTGCGCGTTCTGCACGGCAGTTTCCAGCTGGGCGGCGGCAGCTTCCAGCCGCTTCTGTTCGGCCTCTGCACGCACCCGGTCGTTGGCGGCGGTGATCTGCTCACTGGCGGTGGCGGTCAATTCTGCCTGCAAGGCATCTGCCTGTTCTTTGCACTGGTCGGTCTTTTCCTGTGCGGCAAGGCAATCCTTTTGCAGCTTCGCCGCCTTCAGGCGCAGCTCCTCCATCTCCTGCTTGCGGGTGAACAGACCGGCGCTGCGCTGCACGCTGCCGCCGGTAAAGCTGCCGCCTGCATTGATCACCTGTCCGTCCATGGTGACCACCTTGTTATGGTAGCCGTTGTCCCGCGCCACGCGGGAGGCTTCGTTGATATCCTCCACCACGATGATGCGTCCCAGCAGGTTCGAGACGATATTCTCGTACCGGGGGTCAGCCTGCACCAGCGCAGACGCCAGCCGTGCCGTGCCGGACAGCCGCCCCCGGAACACGCCGGGCTGCACGGTATCCAGCGGCAGAAAGGTGGCGCGGCCTGCATGGTCGTTGCGCAGCAGGGCGATAGCGGCTTTCGCGGCGGCTTCGTTTTCCACCACGATGTTCTGCAGCGCACCGCCCAGCGCGGTCTCGATAGCAACCTCGCACCCGGACTCCACTTTCAGGATGGTGGACACCGGCCCCAGAACGCCCCGCAGACGGCGTGCCCCGGCGGCGCGCATGACCGCACGCACCGAGTTCTGGTAGCCGTCCATGTTCTTTTCCAGTTCCCGCAGCACCGAAAGGCGCTGCCGGGCGGCATCCAGTTCCCTGCCCAGCCGCTGCTCGGCGGCATCGGCTTCGTCCAGCGCGGCCTTGCGGCTGCGCAGCTTGAGCTCCAGACCGGAGCGGATGTTGCCCAGCTGCTTTTCGTTTTCCTCCAGCGTCTGCCGGTACTTTACGGTATCGGCCAGATCCTGTCTTGTTTCCTCCAGCTGTGCGGCGGCATCCCGGGCGCTCTGTTCCAGCGCGGGCAGACGCTGCCGGGCGGTGTCTCCGGCTGCTTCGGCGGCTGCCTGTGCCACCTGTGCTTCGGTGCGCTTTGCAGTGCAGTCGGCAAGTTCTGTCCGCAGACTGTCCTTGCGGGCACCGCTGGCGGTGCTGGCATCTGCCAGCCGGGCAAGCTCGGCGTTCAGCGCTTCGATCTCTGCCGCCAGCTTTTCGCCCGCTGTCTCCATGGTCTTTGCCACGGCACGGTGGCGCTGCAAAGCAGCATCCGCTTCGGCGGTATCCTGCTGCCCGGCGGCGATCTCCTGCTGCAGGGAAGCCGCACTCTCGTCGTTGCGCAGAATGTCGTTTTCCAGCACGGCGATGCGGCTTTCGGAGCCGCTGATCTGCTGGGTGATGCTGCGGATATCCCCATTCAGGCGCTCGACAGCAACCGTCAGCTGCTGTGCCTGCATACGGATCTCCTCAGCCTCCTGCTCGGCGGCCTTGGTCTCCCGGTCAAAACGCTCGTAGTCAGTCTGGGCGGTCTCGTAGTCCCGCACCTGCTGGCGCACGGCTTCCCGGGCGCGGTGCACCCCGTCGGTCCACAGGGTCACTTCCAGCGTTTTGCGCTGGGCGCTCAGTTCCAGAAACTTCTGTGCCTTGGCGCTTTCTTTTTCCAGCGGGCCAACCCGGCTTTCCAGCTCGCCAAGGATATCCCGCAGGCGCTCTAAGTTCTCGCCCGCCGCGGCCAGACGGCGCTCGGCTTCGGTCTTTCGGTAGCGGTACTTGGCAATGCCGCAGGCTTCCTCAAAGATCTCGCGGCGCTCGCTGCTTTTTGCCGCCACGATCTCCGCAATGCGTCCCTGCCCGATGACCGAATAGCCGTCCCGTCCGATGCCGGTATCCAGCAGCAGCTCGTACACGTCCCGCAGACGGCATACCTGCCCGTTGATGGTGTACTCGCTGTCGCCGGAGCGGTAGTATTTGCGCCCGATGGTCACCTCGTCCGCGTCCACATCCAGCGTGTGGGCGGCATTGTCCAGCGTCAGCCGTACCTGCGCAAAGCCCATAGGGCTGCGCTTGCGGGTGCCGCCGAAGATGACGTCCTCCATCTTGCCGGCAGCGCGCAGCTGGCGGGAGCTGGTCTCGCCCAGCACCCAGCGCACTGCGTCCGAAAGGTTGGACTTGCCGGAGCCGTTGGGCCCCACCACGCCGGTAACACCGGTATCAAAGCTGATCTTTACTTTATCGGGAAAACTTTTAAAGCCCTGGATCTCCAGTTCCTTGAATACCATTTACTTTTCCTTTATCACGCCCAGCAGCTTGAGCGCTTCTTTGGCGGCGCACTGCTCGGCGGCCTTTTTGCTGCGTCCCTCGCCCCGCGCCACGCGGTCGGAGTTAAAGCGCACCGCCACCACAAAGTGCTTGTCGTGATCCGGGCCGGACTCGCTTTCTACCACATAGCTCAGGCGCTCTTCCGGGTTCTGCTGCACGATCTCCTGCAAACGGGTCTTGTAGTCCGCTTCGGCGTGCTTGCCCTCGGTGATGAAGGGCAGGATGAACTTGCGCGCTACCTCCATGCCGCCGTCCAGATACAAGGCGGCAATAACGGCCTCGAAGGCGTCCGACACCACGCTGGGGCGGGTGCGTCCGCCGCAGCGCTCCTCGCCGCGGCCAAGGCGCAGATACTCGCCAAGGCCGATCTCCTGTGCGAACTGGAACAGTGCACTCTCGCTGACAAGGCTGGCGCGGATGCGGGTCAGGTCGCCCTCCGGGCGGTCGGCGTAGGCGTGGAACAGGTAGTCCGCGGACACGATCTGCAATACGCTGTCGCCCAGAAACTCCAGCCGCTCGTTGTGCTTGACCGGGGTGCGGCTCTCGTTGGCGTAGCTGGTGTGGGTAAGCGCGATCTCCAGCAGCTCCGGGTTTTTGAATTTGTAACCGATGATAGTTTCCAACTGATGGCTCATGGTCGTTTTTACTCCCTTTTATTCCTCAGTTTTCTGTGCTGCGGCCAGCTCGTCCAGTGCGGACTGCATGGTGCCGCACAGGTCGTTCTCCACGCAGATCTTTGCCTGCCGGATGGCGTTTTTGATGCCCTTTGCCTTGGAGGAGCCGTGTGCCTTGATGACCGGCTGCTTTGCGCCAAGGAAGGGTGCGCCGCCGTACTCCTCGCTGTCCATCTGGTGCTTCAGGTCAGTAACGCCGCCCTTGAGCAGCAGATACGCCAGCTTGCCGCCAAGGTTTGCGAGGAACATTTGTTTCAACATTCCCAGCAGCATCTTAGCCACGCCCTCGGTCAGCTTGAGGATGACATTGCCGGTAAAGCCATCGCAGACCACCACGTCCACCTCGCCGTTGGGCACATCCCGGGGCTCGATATTGCCCACAAAACGGATGCCCGGGGTGGTCTTGAGCAGCTGGTGTGCGTCCCGCAGCACGGGGGTGCCCTTGCTCTCCTCGGCGCCGTTGTTGGCAAGCGCCACGCTGGGGTTTTTGCGTCCCTCCACCCTGTTCACATAGCAGCTGCCCATGACCGCAAAAGCGGCCAGCATCTCCGGGCGGCACTCCACGTTGGCACCGCAGTCCAGCAGCAGATAAGCCTGCTGCTTTGCAGGCACCATGGTAGCCAGTGCCGGGCGCTTGACACCCCGCAGGGTGCGCACGATAAGGCTTGCGCCAACGTGCAGCGCACCGGTGCTGCCGGCAGAGACAAAGGCATCGCCTTTGCCCTCCTTGAGCAGGTTCAGACCCACCACGATGGAGGAATCCTTCTTCTGGCGGATGGCGCGGGCAGGCTCGTCGCACATCTCGATGGTCTCGGTGCAGTTCACCAGTTCGATGCCGTCCAGCGGAATGTTGTGCTCGGCGGCAGTCTTGCGCACCAGCGCTTCGTTACCCACGCCGATCAGCTGCACGCCGTACTCCTTAACGGCCTGTGCAGCGCCTTCCAGAACAGCCAGCGGGGCGTTGTCGCCGCCCATCATGTCCACAATGATCTTCATACCTGTTTTCTCCTTTCAGGTGGTTTGCCTTACAGAGCAGTTTCCTCCAGCCACTGCTGGAAGCTGGCAACAGCGCGCTCGGCCTGTGCCATGTAACGCAGCCGCTTGTCCCGGGGACGGGTCTCGGCGGGCAGCGGCGGCAGGATGCCCATGTTTGCGCCCATGGGCTGGAAGTTCTTGTTTTCGGTGGTCAGGTACTGCACCAGCGCACCGCACATGGTATCGGCGGGCGGCGGGGGCAGCTGCCTGCCCTCCAAGCGGGCGTAGAGGTTGCGAGCCGCCAGCAGACCGCAGGCGGCGCTTTCCATATAGCCCTCAAAGCCGGTGATCTGCCCAGCAAAAAACACGTTAGGGTGTGCTTTCAGGCACAGCTGGGCGCTGAGCACCCGGGGCGCATCCAGAAAGGTGTTGCGGTGCATCACGCCGTAGCGCACAAACTCGGCATTTTCCAGCCCGGGGATCATGCTGAACACCCGCTTCTGCTCACCCCATTTGAGGTTTGTCTGGAAGCCCACGATGTTATACAGGGTGCGCTCCTTATTTTCTGCGCGCAGCTGCACATTTGCCCAAGGACGGTGGCCGGTGTTCGGGTCTACCAGACCCACCGGGCGCAGCGGGCCGAACCGCATGGTGTCGGCACCCCGGGCAGCCATGATCTCAATGGGCATACAGCCCTCGTACACGGTAACGGTATCGGCCTTTTTGCCGTGGGCGTCCGGATCGGGCTTTGCGCTCTGCTCGGCACCGGTGTCAAAGTCGTGCAGGGGGGCACGCTCCGCAGCAGCAAGCGCGGCGTGGAAAGCCTCGTACTCTGCCTTGTTGAAGGGGCAGTTCAGGTAGTCGGCTTCGCCCCGGTCGTAGCGGGAAGCGGCAAACACCTTGCCGTAGTCCAGACTTTCGGCGGTGACGATGGGGGCAACGGCATCATAGAAGTGCAGCCGCTCGTCCCCGGTCAGGCGTCCGATCTCATCGGCTAGTGCACCGTCGGTCAGGGGGCCGGTGGCCACCAGAATGGGAGCGCTCTCGTCGATGGTTTCCACCTGTTCCCGGTGGACGGTGATATTCTCACACTGTTCCACCATGCGGGTGACAGCGGCGCTGAAGGCATCTCGATCCACCGCCAGCGCACCGCCGGCGGCCACGCGGGTCTCCTCGGCGGCAGTCAGCAGCCGGCTGCCCATGCGGCGCATCTCTTCCTTCAGCAGACCGGAGGCGGAGTCCAGCCGCTCAGCCTTCAGGCTGTTGGAGCAGATCAGCTCCGCAAAGCCCTCGCTTTTGTGGGCGGGAGAAAAGTGGACGGGCTTCTGCTCGTACAGCTCTACCTGTACGCCCTTACCCGCCAGCCAGAGAGCCGCTTCGCAGCCCGCCAGACCCGCGCCCAGAATGGTTACTTTGTATTCGTTCATTTAGTCTTTCCTTTGGGTTTTAGAAAATCGTCGAATTTATGTTGCAGTTTTGCTCTAGCAGGCTCGCCCTCTCCGTCTGCTCACTTTGTTCGCATCCACCTCTCCCAAAGGGAGAGGCCTTGGCAAAGAGATGAACTTTGCGTGGATTGCCAAGGGCTCCCACTTTGAGGGCCGACGTCCCCCGGCCGGGGGAAGATGTCGCGCAGCGACAAAAGGGGGAATCTGGCAAAGCCGACAGGCTTTGACTGAGAGGGCGAGGATGCTGACCATGTGCGTCATCCTCGGTTTTTGTCAGTCCTTTTTGGGCACCGGCATCTCAAAGCCGCAGCCCTCCTTGGCACAGTACAGCTTGCCGCCCTTGCGGAACAGGGTGCTGCCGCACTTTTCGCACTTGGTAGCCACCGGCATATCCCATGTCATAAAATCGCAGTCCGGGTAGCGTTCGCAGCCGTAGTAGATACGCCCCTTGGAGCTCTTGCGCTCCAGCAGACGTCCCTTGCCGCACTTGGGGCAGATGCCGCCGGTATCCTTGACAAGGCGCTTGGTGCCCCGGCACTCCGGGAAGCCGCTGCAAGCGAGGAACTTGCCGTACTTGCCCACCTTGATGACCATGGGGCGGCCGCACAGGTCGCACACCTCACTGGAAGGCTCGTCCGGCACCTTGACCTTTTTGCCCTCCATGTTCTTTTCAGCCTGTTCCAGACTGGCTTCAAAGCCCTGATAGAAGTCATCCACGGTCTTGCGCCAGTCGGCCTTGCCGCTTTCCACCTTATCCAGATTCTTCTCCATCTGGGCGGAGAAATCCACGTCCACGATGTGGGGGAACTGTTCCAGCATCAGGCCGTCCACGGCCCGGCCCAGCAGGGTGGGCTTGAGCTTTTTCTGCTCCCGCTCCACATAGCCGCGGTCGATGATGGTGGTGATGATGGGCGCATAGGTGGAGGGACGGCCGATGCCGTTTTCCTCCAGCGCCTTGATGAGGGTAGCTTCGGTATAGCGGGCGGGCGGCTGGGTGAACTTCTGCTCGCTCTTAAGCTCCCGCAGCTTGAGCACCTGTCCCTGCTCCAGCGGGGGGAGGTTCGTTTCCTTCTTTTCCTTTTCGTCGGTGGCTTCCTCGTACAGGGCGGTAAAGCCGTCAAAGGTCACGGTGTAGCCGCTGGCCTTGAAGTGGTAATCCGCCGCGCTGACGGTGACCGACACGGTATCCTGCTGGCAGTCTGCCATCTGGCTGGCCATAAAGCGGCTCCAGATCATGCGGTACAGCTTTGCGGTGTCGCCGCTGATGCTCTTGTCCACCTCGTCCGGGGTCAGGGACGGCACAGAGGGCCGGATGGCTTCGTGGGCGTCCTGTGCTGCCGTGGCGCTCTTGGTCTTCCATGTGCGCTTATAGGGGCAGATATATGCCTCGCCGTAAGCACCAGCGATATACTCCTTGGCGGCGGCCACAGCCTCGTCCGAGATACGCAGACTGTCGGTACGCATATAGGTGATCAGACCCATCATGCCGTGCCCGGCAATGTCCACGCCTTCGTACAACGTCTGGGCGGCGCGCATGGTGCGGGTGGCCGTAAAGCCCAAGCGGCGGGATGCCTCCTGCTGCAGGGTACTGGTGATAAAGGCCGGGGTGGGCTGCTTTGCGCGCTTGCCGCGCTTGAGCTCGCTCACCACATAGCTTGCGCCCTCCAAACCCTTCTCAATGGCGCGTGCTTCAGTCTCGCTTTTGGGCAGCAGCTTTTTGCCGTTGGCGTCCGTGGCAAGGCGTGCCACAAAACTCTTGTGCCCGGCACCCAAGGTGGCGTCCACGTTCCAGTATTCATCGGGTTTAAAGTTTTCGATCTCCTTTTCCCGGTCGTCGATCAGCCGCACCGCCACGCTCTGCACACGGCCTGCGGACAGACCGCGGCGCACCTTGCGCCACAGAAACGGACTGAGCTTGTAGCCCACCAGACGATCCAGCACGCGGCGTGCCTGCTGGGCGTTGAACAGATCTTCATCAATGGCACGGGGGTGGGACATACCCTCCTTCACGCCTTTTTTGGTGATCTCGTCAAAGGTGACGCGGTTGGGCTCGTGGGGATCCAGCCCCAGAATGTTTGCCAGATGCCAGCTGATGGCTTCGCCTTCGCGGTCCGGGTCGGTCGCCAGCAGCACGCCGTCGGCGTGTTTGGCCTTGCTCTTCAGCTCTTTGATGAGCTTTTCTTTGCCCTTGATGCTGATGTATTGCGGGGTATAGCCATGCTCCACATCAATGCCCAGCTGAGACGCGGGCAGATCGCGGATATGGCCCATGCTGGCGGTGACTTCGTAGTCATCGCCCAGATATTTGCCGATGGTTTTCGCCTTTGCAGGCGACTCCACGATAACCAGTTTCGCCATTTCTTCTTTTCTCCTCTATCTGCAACGTGCCCCCAAAGGGATGCACGGTCATTCGCTCATATTATTGTACCACAGCTGTTGTGTGCTTTACCAGCGGAAATATTCCACAATTTTACCGCAGCACATACCGCTGCCCCGGCTGCTTGTACACCCGGCCGGTGAGTTCCAGCTTCATCAGGGTGCCCAGCAGTGCGGACATGGGCAGGCCGGTGCTCACGCACAGCTCCTCGATACCCACAGGCTTTGGCCCGATGCCCGCCAGCACCCGGCGCTCGGTATCGCTCAGGGGTGCAGGCTGCTTTGCAGCCGCCGGTGCTGCCTGCCGGGTGTGCAGGCCCAGCGCCGCCAGCAGGTCGGCTGCACCCGCCACTGCCCGGGCGCGTCCGTCCCGCAGCAGGCCGTTCGTGCCCGCCGAGTTGGGGGAGTAGATACTGCCCGGCACGGCGTACACCGGCTTGCCGTAGCGCTCGGCGTGGGCAACGGTGGACATAGTGCCGCTTTTTTCCCGCGCTTCCACCACCAGTACGGCAGAGGAAAGCGCCGCGATGAGCCGGTTGCGCTGCAAAAAGCAGTTAGGGCCGACATATTCACTGTATGGCGGGTACTCGCTGATGACGCAGCCCTTTTGCTCGATCTTCTGCCGCAAAGCGGCATTGGCTGCCGGATAGGTACGGTCGATGGGCACGCCCATCACCGCGATGGTGGGGCAGTCGTTTTTCACTGCCGCCCGGTGCCCGGCGCTGTCCAGCCCATCGGCCAGACCGCTGACGATGACAGCTCCGTTTTTTGCCAGTTCCCCGCCGATATCCGCCGCCGCGTTCAGGCCGTATTCCGTGGGCTTGCGGCTGCCCACGATGCCCACCGCCCCGGGCTCGTTGAGCCAGCGGGGGTTGCCGGTGCAGTAGAGCACCAGCGGCATATCCGGAATGCGTGAAAAAGCCAGCGGGTAGTCCGGGTCGTCAAAGGGCAGGATGCGCACCCGAAGGGCATCGCACTGCATCACCAGCGTGTGGAAACTTTCTGCGTCCAGCTGTGCTGCCCGCTTAAAGGCCGTATCCCCTGCCGCCTGCCGGAATTCCTCGGTCTCCCGCGCTTCCCATGCCTCCTGTGCGCCGCCAAAGGCGTCCAGCACCTTTCCGGCGTGGAGACTGGCGGGCCCCA
>ERZ780177.3398-NODE-3398-length-12020-cov-2.400836_pt1 | contig 12020 bp, 9 predicted proteins | sample MGYA00510973_ERZ780177 | MGnify/ENA primary metagenome ERZ780177 (study PRJEB29588, sample SAMEA2144396) | human gut metagenome | biome: human gut; feature: human-associated habitat; material: faeces | place: Denmark | collected 2008/2010 ...
TTCATGCCGATGCGGCTTGCGTCGAGCAGCCGTTCGCCCTCGCGCGTGACGCTCCAGCGCAGTTCGGGCGCGGTCGATACCGTCACCGTGATTTTTCCGTCGGGAGATATCGCCGTGTACTCTTCGGCCCGGAGCCCCGAAGCCCCGGCCAGCACGGCTGCGGCGATAAGAAGGAGTTTTTTCATGGTGCAACTGTTTTACTTATTCGGTTGCCGCCTCCGCTTCGTAACGGTCGATGCCCCGCTTGATGGCGGCCCACATATCGTTGTTGATGACATGAACGATGTCGAAGACCATCAGCCCGGCCGTGCGTTTGAGGCAGTAATAGCAGGCTTCCTCGATGTCGAATGTCTTCTGCGAGCAATCCACCGTCGCGTAATAGGTACAGGCGTTGAGCAGGAAGCGCTCGGCACGGTTGATACCGTATTCGATCGACTCGCCGTCGTCGGGTCCGTACACGCGGGGCAGGTAGGTCCCCAGCAGGAACGTGTCGAGCTGATCGGCGAAACCGGTCTGGTGGTAATTGATCGAACACCAAGAGTTGAACGACCACGCATCCTGATCCGTTAGCGGACGGAACGCCTTGCTGGCCCAGTTCTGTCCGTTGGCATAGAGTGCGCCCCACCACGAAGCGGCCCAATATTCCAATTTTACGTCCGGTTTGATTGCCTTGATCTCCTTGCGAACGCGGGCTACGAAGTCGTGGATTATCATCGAGCGGAACTCCCACCACTCTTTGTAGTATTTGCCGGGGACTCTTTCGCCGGAAGCGTTGTAGGTGAAGACATCGCCCGGCCACGTCTCGACGAGTCCGCCAATGTACTTTTCGAACGCCTCTTTGGATGCTTCCGAGAAATCGCTCTGATAGTCCGGAAAACGGCAGTAGTCGAGCGCGTAGGCATCGAAATCGTAGTTGGTGACTATTTCACGAATGAAACGCAGGGCGAACTCCTGAACTTCGGGCAGGACGGGATTGAGGAACGCTGCGACCTTCGTGGGGTCATCCTTGATGTCGACCATGCCCTCGGGCTTGTATTGCATGCAGGTTTTCCCCTTCCATGTCGTGCCCCGGTAGGCGGGTCCCTGTCTGGTGCTGGGCATGCCCATGGGGAATACGGTGGTCGAGACGGTCACTTTCAGGTTCCGTTTATGTGCCTCGTCGAGGAAAAACTGGAGGTAGTCCCAACCTCTGTCGGCAACGTTAACTGAACCGATAGTCGTCGCTTGGGTCATGAACTCGCTTTTGTAGAGTACGTCCCCCTCGACGGGCTTCACATCCACGACGATCTTGTTGAATCCCGCTTCCTGTGTTTTGTCGAGCATGGCGATGATACCGGCCTGTGTCGAGAATCGCTGGAAGTTGGCCTCGGCATCGAACCAGAGCATTTTTTCCTTTCCCTCTGAGGGTTCCGGTTTCGGATCGGGGTTCGGCCCGGGTTGCGGCTTGTCGAGTTCCGGAGGGGTTTTATGCGATTCCGTGCAGGCGGACGGAATCGCCGCCATCAGCAGGACACAAAGTATCAGGATGGATTTTTTCATCTTGTCATTTTTGAGTTTTCTGTTCTTTTTCAGCCCGGTCGATACCACGTTTGATGTCATCCCATAGATCGTTTTCGATGACCTGAATGATGTCGAAGACCATCACACCGTCCGTGCGCGAAAGACACAGGTATACGGCGTCTTCGAACTGATCGACATGGTTCTGGGCGTAGAGCGAACCGTAGACCGCACAGTCGCCGTCGACATCCTTCAGCGAGCGGGCGAGACCGTATTCGATCGATTCGGGGTCATCCATGCCCCATACCTTTTCGAGGTAGGTTCCCGTGATGAAGACATCGAGCAGATCGGCGAATCCGGTGCGGTTGTAGGTCGGCGTGGCCCAATCGTCGAGATAGGCTTCGTGGAAGCGCGAACGCGGGCTGGCCCAGTTCTGGCCCTGTGTGTAGATGGCGTGCAGCCACGAGGCGGCCCAATACTCCAGTTTCACGCCGGGTTGCAGCTCATCCACCGTCGCGCGTATTCGGGCGATGAAGTCGCGGATGACTCCCGAGCGGAACTCCCACCACTGTTTATAGTAGGGGCCTGCCACGCGGGCTCCGTTGGCGTCGTAGGTGAATATATCCTCCGGGAAACGGTCGATACCGTGTCCGAGGTAGGTTTCGAACGCTTCGCGCGAAGCGGGCGAGAAATCGCTCTCAGCATCGGGGAAGCGGCAATAGTCGAGGGCATAGCCGTCGAACTTGTATTTTGTGAGCAGTTCGTGTGCGAAACGCAGCACGTACTCCTGATTTTCGGGCAGTACGGGATTGAGGAACGCTGCGACTTTCGTCGGGTCGTCCTTGATGTCTTTCCTCCCTTCGGGCGTGTATTCGACACAGGTTCGGCCCGCCAGTTCCGGGTCGGAGTAGGCCGCTCCCTGGCGGAACGTGGTGAATCCCGCAGGGAAAATCATCGTCGAGACGGTCACTTTTAGTTCCCTTTTACGCGCTTCGTCGAGGAAGCATTGCAGGTAGTCCCAATCGCGGCGGACGGTGTCCGGACCGACGACGGTGAGCGGTTCCAGCATATCGCTTTCGTAGAGCACGGTGCCCGAAATGGGGCGCACGTCCACGACGATGTGGTTGAATCCGCACTCGACGGTGCGGTCCAAATAGTAGCGGATCGAATCCTGCGAAGCGAAGCGCTTGAAATTGGCCTCTGCGTCGAACCAGAGCATTTTGGGTTTTCCACCGTCGGCGGCGCGAAGCGTCCGGGCGGAGTTTCCGCCGCAGGATATCGATGTCGCTGCAACGAAGAGGATGACTGTAAAAAAGGTGCTTATTTTCATGGGTCGTGTTAAAAGAACCGCATTCCTCCGGCCCGAGAACGGGCCCGGACCGGGAAGAATGCGGATTGATACGGTTTCGTCAAGACCTGTCGTGACAGGTGTAAGGTTTGTTAATCGTAAGTGATCTCCAGTTTCCAGCTCTTGACTGCGTGCCCGGGAACCAGTACGTATACGTAACCGCAGTTTTCCTTTTCGTTATACACGAATGTTCCGACGGGGCGGTAGGGGTTGGCGTCCGAGATCGCGTAATTGAGCGTCGCCTCGGCGGGGTTGAGCAGGAATTCGCCGTTCGAGTCCACGATCGAGACGTAGGTGCAGGGCCAGCCGGTGGTGAAGACGGCGGCATAAGCCTTTTCGTTGAACATGAAAGCGCGGATCGAACCTTTGGTGTAGTTACCCCAGTTGTTCGGACCGTTGGGCGCTGCTCCCGGAATCTGCTTCAGATTGAGCGAGGATGTGCCGTCCCAGCCTTCCCAGGTCAATACGTTGTGACCGCCGGCCACGGCATCCCACATGAACCAGGTGCCCGAAACCTCTCCCGAGCAGGCCGAAACCATCTGGCTCCACGAGCCGTCGTTCGAGGGCTGTCCGGTAAGCAGGTTGTAGTAGTCGCCACGCACGCCGTCGGCGAAACCCCAGCAGAAACTCGGGCCAGTGGCTACGCGTGCGCCCAATGCCGTAATGAGCGCTTTGCCTTCGACGAGGTTGCCGCCCACGGAGAGGAACGCTGCGATGGCGCTGTCCGACGGACCGAGGATCGTTTCGGCGGGCTGGTCGCATCCGTTCTTCCAGCAGGCGTACGTAACAGGAGCCGATCCACTCGTGCCGTCAGCGGTCAGTGAAGCGATCAGATGTCCTGCCTCGTCGTTAGCCAGCGAGGTGACCTGCAATCCGTCGTAACCGGTCATGTTCAGATTGCCTGCGGCAGCGAGCGTCTTGCCGTCGAATACCTTGGTGCCGATGACGATCTTGTCGCCGCTGACGCCGATTTGCAGGTATTTCGTGTGATCGGTGATGTCCATCTGAGTGGCCGTTTTCTCTGCCAGAGCACCGATCTTGGTATAGGAAACGACAACTTTTTCAACGGGCTTTGTTGTATAAATGCGGGTGGTCTTGCCGTCGGCTCCCGTCACCGTGAATGAAATCGGCTGCGTATAGTCGGCCGCCACGGAGGGATCGGGCGTGATGGTTGCGCCTTCGGAGAGTTTCACCGTGGCGGTGGCCGTCTTCATGGCTTCCAGCTGCGGCGTGGTATAGGCAAGGTCGATCGATTTGTCGTAGTCGTAGACATCGCCTGAAAGCGTTTCCCCTTCGGGGAGATTCAGAACGAAAGATTCGATACGGCATTTTTCGCCGCGGTCGATCTGCGGGCCGGGTTTGCTGATTTCCGGATCGTCGTCCGTACAGGCTGCAAACGACAGCGCGAGACCTGCCAGGGTGGCGTAAGCGAACAAATTGAACTTTTTCATATTGGTCGAGTTAATTTTAGATTTATTCATTCGTTGTAATTCGTTATCTGCGCGTGTAGAAAGCCCACAGCGTATAGGTTCGCGATCCATTGTCGCCTGCCCGAACCTTGATCTCCATCGGATCGGAGAGGTCTTTCAATCCCGACAGTGACGGATAGATATAGGTGTCATAAGCCACGTTTGCGCGTACCATCAGCTTTTTCACGTCGTATTTTTCACGAAGTTTTTTGGGAATGGGGAAGAAAATCTCGCCCGTCGTTTCGTCGATGATTCCTGCGATACCGGCTCCGCCTTCGGCGGGCTGGATTTCGATGGAATTAATCGTACTGTCCGTGTGGATGAATTCGTCTTCCGCTTCGGCGCATGATGTCGCAAGCGATGCGAATGCCGCTACGGCCAGTACTGCAAGATATTTACGGAGTTTCATAGTCGTTCTGTTTTTGCGGTTAATCATTAGATCCATCCGTCGTTGTTCGTACAGAGCGAATTGTTCGAACGCTCCGAAAGCGGAATGGCGAATCGGTAATAACGGTCGTAGAAGATGCGCTTGTGTCCGCCGTCGGCATCGACCTGCTCGTAGGTAAATGAACCGTCGGACTGTTTGGAGATCTTAACGCCGTGCACGTTCTGCCCGTCGATGACTTTTTCGGCCAGCCGCCAGCGGCGCAGGTCCCAGTAGCGGAAACCTTCGCCGGCCAACTCCACCTTGCGTTCGTGACGCACGTATTCCAGGAAGGTCTCCTTGTCGGCGGTGGCACGCGCGGGCAGTCCGACGCGGGCGCGGACATCGTTGAGCGCCTGCAGCGCTTCGGCGCTGTTCTTGTTCCAGTTCTCCATGGCAAGTGCCTCAGCCTTGTTCAGGAGGACCTCGGCATAGCGCAGTACGATCCAGTCCTGTCCCGAGCCGCTCGTGACCCACGTCTTGTCTCCGTCTATGAGGTATTTGCGCAGGTAATAACCCGTTACGGTCGTTCCGGCGGCTCCGGCGTTTTCATAGGCCTTGTATCCGTCCTTGCCGCCAACGAAGCTTTCGATCTTCCGCCCCATCCAATCGGCTCCGTTATAGAGAATCGTGGCGTAGAAGCGCGGTTCACGGTTCGCATAGGGATCCTTACCGTGTTTCTCCCAGGAGAAATTGCCGCCGTCGCCTGCCATTTCATAGCTGTCGACCAATTCGCTGGTGGGAACGAATCCCGAATAAACCTGCTTGCCTAACTCCTTTGTATCGCCCGAGGGCCGCACGTAGGCGTCGTAGGCATGGTCGATCACGCTGGATTTGAATTCTACGGCAAAGAGTACTTCGGGACTGTTGATGCCGAGTTCGAAGATTTTGGCATAGCCGTTCTTCGACAGGTCCAGATTACCCTCTGCCGTGGCGCAATCGCGTGCGGCCTGTGCGGCGACATCCCATTTTTCAGCGTAGAGCGCTACGCGGCTCAACAGACCGTATGCGGCTTTTTGAGTGGCGCGGCCCGAGTTGTCGCTGTCCCATTTCAAGGGCAGGTCGGGAGCCAGTTCCTTCAGTTCGTTAATGATGAAGCCCCAGCACTCTTCCTCCGTCGAACGGGCTTTGTCGTTCTGCTCAGGGCCGTCGACTTCGGTGCGAAGAATCACCCCGCCGTAAACCCGGCACAGCATGAAATAGGCGTAGGCACGGCAGAAACGCACTTCGGCGATACGAATCTTGAGCCAGTCCTCACCGAATTTGCGGCCGAATTCGGCCGCGTCGCGCAGGAATTCGTTTTCGCGGCGGATGCGGTCATAATGACTCGACCAGCACTCGAACGCACCGGCGGAGTTGCTGTTGAAAGCCGTTTCCTGGAGGAGCGTGGCGTTGAAGTTGTGGTTGTACTGATTCCAGGAGGTGCTTTTCAGGATGTCGGAATAGGCATCCGATAATCGGGGCGACGCATAGGCATCGCCGCCGCGCATCTCGGTGTTTGCCCCGAAGATGGAGTAGAGTCCGATGACGTATTTATCAGCCGTAGTGGTGGTGGACCAGACGGTCGCCGGCGAAAACCGGTCCGCCGGATTCAGGTCCAGCACGTCGGAACAGGAGGTGCCCAATACGACGGCCGCCAGACCGAGTATGAATATGATCTTTTTCATAGGTTCAGTTGCTTTAGCGGTTAGAAGGATAAATTGACTCCGATACTGTAGGTCCGCTGTTGCGGGTAGTAACCGTTGTTGACCGACGGCATTTCGGGGTCCACGTATTTGAATGCACTGAAAGTCAGCAGATTGGTTCCTGCCACGTAGATATTTACCCGGCCGATACCGGTATTTTTCAGAATGTGTTCGGGGAGCGAGTAGCCGATCTGGAGGTTCTTCAGACGAAGATATGCCCCGTTTTTCACCCACCAGGACGAAGGCCATGCGTTGTTGCCGTTGGCTACGGTGCTCAGACGCGGATAGTCGGCATTGCGGTTGTCTTCACGCCAGGCGCTCTCCACGAGATAATAGGGTGCGTTGCCGTTGCCGTAGAAAGGACGGGTGTACATCGTGTTGTCGAAAACGCCCGAATAGTATGCCGCGCTGAGCTGATAATCGCAGATGGCTACACCCTGCCAGAGGGCTGTAAGATAGAGGTTTTTCCATGCCACCTCCATATTGAGCGAGAAGTTCATCTCGGGGGTATAGCCGCGGCCGATTTTGATGAAGTCCTGCGACTGCTCGATCTTGCCGTCGCCGTTGACGTCGGCATACATCAGGTCACCCAGACGCTTCTCTCCCGAAGGAGCCGTCGGCGAATTGGCGATCTGCTCTTCGGTCTGATAGAGTCCGATCGCCTTGTACCCGTAGAGCGTACCCATCGGTTTGCCCAGGATGGCACGGTACATCGGATGGTTGTCGGAAATTTGTTTGGCGAGAACCCGGTTGCGGGCCCACGAGAGACTACCCGTCAGCGAATACCGCCAACCGCTGGCAAAGTGATTGTTGTGTTTTAGCACCAGCTCGAAGCCGCGGTTATCTACCTTGCCGGAGTTTTTGTATGACGGTACGTTGCCTCCCAGGGAGGGTGCGTAGGAACCGCCGACCTGTTCGAGGATATTGTCGGTAACCTTGTAGAACCAATCGAATTCGATGCCCAGTTTTCCGCCCCAAGCGTTCAGGTCCAGGCCCACGTTGAAACTGCGCGAACGCGACCAGGTAAGGTCCTTGTAGACATAGTTGCTGGTGTAATAGGTCGTCTGACCCTTGCCGCCTATGATATAGCTGTAGGAGGGTGCGGTCGATCTGTAGGATTGCACATAGAGATAAGGGCTCGTATCGTCCATACCCAGTTCGCCGTAAGAGGCGCGCAGCTTGAAGAAGTCGATTTTCGGGAGTGCCTGCTTGAAGAACTTCTCTTCGGACATGACCCAGCCGACGGCTGCGGACGGGAAGAATCCCCAGCGGTTTTCGGGGGCGAACTTGTAGGAACCGTCCGCGCGGAATGTAAATTCGACCAGATATTTCTTGTCAAATGCATAGTTGAAACGGCCGGCGTAGCTGGCGATACTCGTTTCGCTGAACGAACCGGTTACGGGGGTTGTGATGCCTTCCCACGTGGTGCCGATCGAAAGATCGACCGGATAGGAGGCGAAATACCCCGCCTTATAGCCGGTCATTGTGTCCGAGTAGGTTTTTTTCTGCTCGTAGAAGAACAGGCCGCCTACGCTGTGACGCCCGAATTCGCGGTTGTAGGTCAGCGTCGGGCGAACGGTGAATCCGTCTCCGAACGACGACGATTTGTTGAAGCTGCTGTTGACATTGACTCCCGATGCATTCACGACTGTGGAATTCATCGTCGTGGGCGAGAATGACATCAGCTGGTACGATTGCAGCATATTGCGGTTGCCCGTATTCGAATAGTCGTATGCAACGTGTACGGCGGCCTTGAGTCCTTCAAGCGCCTTGATGCTGCCGAAATCGTATTCCAATTTGGCGTTTCCCTCGAACTGCCAGCGCTTCGTATCCTGAAAACCGCTCTTGTTGACCGCGGCAATGGGCTGCTGCGTGTATACGCCGCTCATATAACCTTGCGGCAGGTCATTATAGGTCGGAGCGATGATCGGCAACGAGAAGAGCGCCTGCGAGATGGGGTTGAACTCACCCTGCGTGCCAAGAGAGTATCCGGGTGCGTGGGTGTCTTCGCGGAATGCGGCGATATTGACGTTCAGATTGAAATTCTTGGCGATCTTCGTGTCGATGTTGGCGCGCACGTTGAAACGCTGGTAAGAGGTATTGGGCAGGATACCGTCCTGATTCATCATACCGATGCTCGTATAGTATTTTACGCGGTCGGTACCTCCCGTAGCGGAGATGTTGTGCTGGTGTGTGAAACCGTAGTTCTTGAAGAGCAGATCCATCCAGTCCGTTTCACCGTATATCCCTTTTTCCTTCATACCGGCGATCACCTCATCCGTCCACAGCGGATTCAATCCGTCCATCTCGCGAGCCTTGTTGTGCCAGCCGATGTAGTCCTGGGCGTTAAGCATCTCGGGCATGGCGACATTGGTGGTGAAAGTCGCCGAGCCGTCGTATGAAATGGTAGCAGCGCCCTTCGAGCCGGTTTTGGTGGTGATCAGAATAACGCCGTTGGCTCCGCGTACGCCGTAGATGGCCGAGGTGGCGGCATCCTTGAGGATGGAGATCGATTCGATGTCGTTGGGGTTGACCGTATTAATCATACGCTCCACCCCGTCGACGATGCAAAGCGGGCTGGAATTGTTGAACGAGGAGACACCACGGACGAAGATCGTGGTGCCGTCGCTGCCGGGCTGTCCCGAACGCTGAATACTCGTCACTCCCGGCAATTTGCCGGTCATCATGTTCGATACGTTGGTCATCGGGGCCTTCAGCAACTCCTTGCTGGAGACCTGGGACACGGAGCCTACGAGAAACTGTCGTTTCTGTGTGCCGTATCCCACTACGACCACTTCATCCACCAGCGTGGCGTCCTCTTCCAGTTGGACGTTCAGGGTTTTGCGGCCGCGGACGGCCACTTCTGCAGTTTTGTAACCGAGGAAACTGAAGACCAGCACATCGTCGGAGGACAAGACCTCGATAGCATACTGTCCCTGTGCATCGGTGGTAGTTCCCCGGGTGTTGTCACCTTTTACGATGACCGTAGCACCCGAAATTTCCCCCCCCCCTTGCGTCGGTCACTCTTCCGGAGACTGAAAGTCCTTGCGCCTCAGCTACATTGGTGCCTGTGATCGCCATGGAGACCACGGCTAATACGCTGCTCAATAGGCAGCGAATGCCTGAAGGTTTCATTTTGTAAACGTTTCTCATAAAATTAGGGTTGCAATAGGTTTAGATTTTTGTGACGGGAGACGTGCTCCGCTCGAAATGGTTGATTAAGGCATTTTTCGCATAGTTTTATGTTTGGGTTATTGGCACTCGTCGAGTATTTTCCAGCACTGGTACAGACCGCGAGGTACATGGAAACAGCCTTTCCATTTGCCGCCCTTGAGCGGGAGCAGCACCTCGCCGCGGCGGTTCAGATAGCCGAACCATTCGGGGTATTCGGGGTCCTTGAAATGCGACCAGGTGTAGTCGTGCAGCCGGAGGAACCAGTCGAGACACGCCTGCGAACCGGTGAGGCGGTATCCCTTGATCATCGCGATCATCGCTTCGATATGCACCCACCACAGTTTCTGGTCCCATTCGAGCTGCTGCTGCGGGTGTCCGAGCCGGTCCATGAAATAGAACAGGCCGCCGTACTCCTTGTCCCAGCCATATTCAGCCGTGTCGAGCGCGATCTTTACGGCCTTGTCGATCAGCGCCCGGTCGTTGAGCCGCACGCCGAGGTTCATGATGAACCACATAGCTTCGAGCGTGTGGCCGGGATTGATCTGCCGGCCTTCGAACGAGTCGGAGAGCTCGCCGTCCGCTGCGACGTTCTCGACGATCAGCCCCAGCTCCCCGCGGTAGAAGACCTCCATGACCTGGTGGATGCAATCCCGGATCGTCGCGTCGAGCAGCGCGGGGTCGATCATCTGCTCCGCTTCGAGCGCCATGTTGCAGAGGATCATCGGCAGGGCGAAATCCTTCAGGTCGCGCGTGCCCGGGACGGTCTTGCACCACGGTCCCTTGGGGTTGTCGCGTTTTTCGAGAATCCGCGCGAAGGTGCGCTTGGCGATTTCGGCATATTGGTCGCTGCCCGTGGCGAGAGCCGCCTGCGCGAAGGCCATCGTGGCGAACGTGTAGGAAAAGATGTTGTAGGGAGCCACGAGCGGCCGGCCTTCGCGCGTGAGCGAGAAGTACCAGTTGTAATTGCCGTCGTGGCCGTGTTTACGGAGGAACTCCGCCCCCTGTACGGCGCATTCGAGCCATTCGGGACGCTTCTCGACCTGGTTGTAGAGCATCGAAAATAGCCACACCTGCCGTCCCTGCAGCCAGACGAATTTGTCGGTGTCGTAGACGTCGCCCCCGCGGTCGAGGCAGGTGAAGTAGCCGCCGTATCGTTCGTCCTGCGAGTGGGTGAGCCAGAACGGAACCACGTTTTCGAGCAGTTCGTCCCGGTTCAGACACGCCAGTTGTTTGAAATCGATCATGGGAGGTTCTTTATTTTTTGTGTTGGAGATAGTTCATGTATTCCATATAGCGGTTGTAGAGGTGTCCCGCTTGGGTGTAGGACGAATTGGGGCTCATGAAGTGCGAGAATTCGAACGTGATGACATTCTGCATCCCGGCGCGCCGTGCGGCGTCGAGCTTGAAGAGGAATTTCTCCCATTTGATCGGCAGGAAACGGATGGGCATGTCGCGGTCGAACGATTCGACGTTGGTCCAGCACTCCATGCCGTAGCGTTCGGCCAGCTCGCGGTTGACCACCAGGTAGTCGTAGAGTTCGTCGTAATCGACCTGTCCGTCCTGGAAAGCGAGGATGTCCACGGCTCCGGCGATGTCGCTCAGAATCGCGGCGGTGCTCCTCGACGGTGATCGCCTTGTCGCCGGCCATCACCTGATCGGTCTTGACGCCGTGGATGTAGGGCGAGATCATCGTCTTCAGCCCGCCCGATATCTCCTTGGCGTGCCGGCCCATCGCGGCGTATATCTTCGATACGTTGCGGGTGCGGCGGCTGATCTCCTGCGAGAGGTACCAGCCCCGGAACGATTTGTGGTGGCCGTATTTGGCCCACACCTCGTCGATGAGCTGCATGTTCAGTTCGATCTCCTTCTCATACTCTCCCACGTGCCAGTGGTAGCACGAGTCGTAGGTCCCGAACCAGAAATCCATTCCGTACTTGTCGGACAGCGCGAGGAACATCTCCACCAGATCCACGGGCGGATACTTGACCTTTCCGGTCCGGAGCAGGCAATCGAACGGCGCCGCGATCCAGCTGCCGAGCCCGGCGCGGATCAGCACGACGGTGTTGATTCCCATCTGCTTCATGGCCTTGAAGTCGGCGTCCCACTCCTTCACGCCCCAGTTCTGATGGGGAATGTCCCAGCTCACCTCGTCGAGGAACGTGGCGCGGATGGGGAGGGCTTCGAGGATCTTTTCGGTGCGGAAATCCGCATCCGTGAATTCGCACGTCTTCTTCGGACCTTTGCTGCGCGATGCGGCGGGCAGGCAGACAAGTATCGTCAGTGCGGCGCCGAGCAGGCCGCGGAACAGCGTTTTTTTCATTTCTTCGAAGTATTTAAGTATTCGAGGTATCGGTCGTAGAGGTGCCCCGCCTGCAGGTAGGCCGACTGCGGGGACATGAAATGCGAGAATTCGAAGGTGATGG
>ERZ780177.3402-NODE-3402-length-12014-cov-8.836441_pt1 | contig 12014 bp, 10 predicted proteins | sample MGYA00510973_ERZ780177 | MGnify/ENA primary metagenome ERZ780177 (study PRJEB29588, sample SAMEA2144396) | human gut metagenome | biome: human gut; feature: human-associated habitat; material: faeces | place: Denmark | collected 2008/2010 ...
TGACAGCCTTGTCCGATCTCTTCCCGGAAAGTATGTAACCGCCATCCTTCTTCCTTAGATAACTTCCACCTCTCACACGAAGAAGCGGAAGTGGCGGATTGGAAGTCTGAACCTTGCTTAAGTAAGATCCTCCGGCAAACGATACTGTACTGTTTTTCGCATACGGAATGTTGGCGGACTCCCAATGACCTGCGGCTGTGATACTCTCACCGTCAGCCCCGTCCTTACCATCTACAAGCATGGGGACGGTTTCAACATCCACTATCTGGTCATTCACGTAAAAGACAAACTTCAATGTCTTCGTGAAATTTCCGCTTGATATGGCTGTATTGTTGTTTATGGTAGTTTCAGATCCACCGTCTATACTGTATTTCAATGTACCGTCCGTTGTAGTGGATATCACGCCCCCCACTGACTTCTGCCTGTAACATGATACGGAAGACACGCTGTAGTTCCCGTTCTTGTCCTTGCTTACTGAGCTGGCGGAAACGACAATGCTGTATAGGATGGCATCCGCACCATTCGCTCCCCCACGCACACCAGCTACTGTGAACGTAAGATCACGGGAATACTGCTGCCCGTTCTTTGTAGCCCTGATTGTGATCTTCACCGTGTTTGTCGCAGCAAGAGTAGCTCCGGCAGATACCGATATTGTCACCACTCCCGTATTCTTGTCTGTCGCACACAGAAGATTTGTGTCAGGTGTACAGGTGATGCTGTCAAGAGTGAGCTTTTCCGTTCCGTACCACATGCTGACTGTTGTATTCCAAGTCTGTGAGGACACGACCTTCCCGTCTGAAGTAAGGGCTGCATTGACCATCTCGTTATCGAAGTCCGCCATGATGGCATTCTCTCCGTCCTTACTCCAGCGATGCACCACGGCAGGATCACTGAACTCAGACCATACGCCGTTTTCCTTAAAACGTGTACAACCCCATTCAACCTGATGGTCTATGTCCGTACCAAGATAATTATCCGTCCATCCTTCCGGAACATAACCATCTTTCTGCTGACTGTCCGGCTTTTCAGGGGTGTTATCTATGATATTGCCTCTTGTGTATATATACTCATAGCCCTTACCGTCTTTCCCGTCCGATATCATAAGCTGCCATCTTCCGTCCTGATAGATGTAGGTGGCGCGGTCAGTTGTGTTACGGTATGAATCACCGTTTTTCGGGTTGGCAGGAGCCGTGGCAAATTCACCAAGGAAGGTGATGCTCTCTCCTTTCAGTTCACGCCCGTCAAGAAGCATGTCCCAGTCTTCGTTAACCTCCCAGTCGGCGGGTTTCCCGGCAAGATAATAACCACCGTCCTTCTTTCTTAAGAAATTGCCGCCTTTGATACGCAATATTCTGATGGGAGGATTGGAGGTTTCCACCTTGGATATAAAGACACAGTTGGCAAGAGTGACCATTGTATTGGCACTATATGGTGTGTTGGCGGATTCCCAATGCCCACCACCGACTACAGACAAGCCCGGATCTCCTTTCTTTCCCTCAGAAACTTGTTTTAACCATGCCGAATTAGTCTCTGATGGTTCGGTTGTTGTTCCGTTATCATCAACACACAACCACAAAGCCCCGTTGTGTGACACCTGGTTATAGTAGGCGTACTTACCTGCGGTCCATTCACCTTTGTACAACGGAACACGCACTGTCTGTCCGGTGATCTCATCCACCTGAAAGATAAGCCCGGTCATGATAATGTTTTGAAGAACGGCCGAGTAATTGTCCGCATTAACACCAGCTACAGTCATGCCTTTTTTCTTGCCGAACCACGCAGGCATCTGCGCCGGTTCCGGGTCCCAAGTGTTGGCATTGTCAAAGAATGTAATGCAGTTGTTTCCGTTGACTGAATCAATAAGTATATAAGTCTGACGTTCCGGATCCGTAAAGTTACCTGTTTGTGCCAATACCATCTGCTCGGCAGGTTTCCAGTCAGAATGTCCCGGACGGGGAATGACAGTAAACTTCTTGGCGGTATAATCTGCGGCAGTCACCCGGAATTTCATCTCTTCAAAGCCATTCAGCTTGCCTTCGCTATTCTTAGTCACAAAATAGGTGGTAAGGATATCATCAACAAACTGGCTCAATCCGTCCGCGTCCGTCAGATCGGGAGTGATGGTGTAGGTTCCATCGCCGTTATCCACGTATGACAATACGCTACAACCGCCACCGGGGGAGTTTACCATACGTCCTTTGAAATAGGTTGTACGGTTATAGGCTATTTCCGGAACAAACAGACGCTTACGGAAAACGCCGCTTCCCATTTCCATGTCACCCTTTTCGTCTATGTATCCACCTGATACACCAGTAACGAAATCACCGAACTTGGCATATTTCTTAATGACAGTTCCGCCCAATAATGATAAAAGAAAATTTGTAGAATCCTCCTTGTCTTTGCGCAAAAAATATTTAGCCAATTCACTTATATTTACACCTCCCGATATGGCAACAACCCTGTCTTTATTGGTTCTTATGTAAATAGAAGGATTCTTATCATCATTATGTATGTATATCTCTCCCTCATTCAACCCTTCCAGTCGCTTTTCAAATGACGGGGATATTTTCGGTATAATCGGATTCCCTTCATCATCCGTTTCCGAACCGTACCACAATATCTTTATAGGACGATTTCTAGCCATGATTACACGTAATTTTCATTAACAAAAGCAGCTTTCGCCTTCTTATATTTCAACACATCGTCCTCTTCGGGATTAGTTAGTAAAAACGCGATTTCTGAAGAAGAAGTTGCGATCTCAGTTTTGCCTCCGATCCCAGCAATATCGTTTTCTCTAGGGCGTAAAGTCACTTTATATATAAACATCTGTTTCTTACCTATTGTATCAATCTTTTCCGGGACAGAATCCCCTTCCCGTACAAACAAATTACCGTTTATGCTGACGTGAGAAAGGCAAAGTACCTTATTTATAAACTCCGCTATATAATACGGAACGCCACAACTTGTCCCGAAAACAAAATCAAATGTTTTATAGGGGAGAGAATACATTTCTATTATCTCCTGCTTCTGATTCACAAACTGTTCGTTTTCAACTTTCAACTCCACCCCATCCGGCTTGAATCCTCCTATTATTCTGAACTGGAACATCTGCCGGACCTCATCAATCCAGAATATATTATCAAACGCAGAATTATTATCTTTATGGGAATATTCGATCAGAATAGAATCACCTATATTCTCACACACGCAGAACTCCTCACATTCTTTATCGGCTATAGTTACTGTATATATCCCCTCCGAAGGAGATAATGAGGCATAATACATCTTAATACTTTCATTTACATCATAAGTGAGCAGTGTTATCTTGGAGGAAATATTGCCGATCTTATCATTCAAATAAGCTGAAGGTTTTTCGCCGTTATCACAAAATATTTGCAGCAGGATGTTGTCTGACACAGAAAATACTTGTCTGAAACATCCTGCATTTGAATATTTATATTTCAGCGGTTTAAAGAATAACGGACAAACATCTCCGATTGATATCATAGTCTTTTCGTAAGTTTCTAGTAACTTGTGACTTCACAAGCTTTCATTGCAAATATAACAATTAAAATTTGAATCTTTATAACGAATTTAAATTTTTCACGATCAAAGTTACCTTTGAACTTTGTGATTTTGTAAAATTGTAATCAGCCTGCTGATAATATCCCTGTACAACTTTGCCTTGGTATTCCAGTTCAACAATTCCTGTAAGATCTTCCGGGAGTTCCACATCCGAAGTCTCAAATTCCACCTCCGCCACAGTAAACATCCTTTTTGAAAGAATTATATCCCTACTTTCCCCCATTCCATCAATACCCACATCACTATTACCATCTGATGACGCAAAAGTAAGCATCTCAACAGATGAGCCGATGTATGCTTCATTGGCCAAAACCATAGAAGAAGGAGAAAACATGGCATTGAACATTGTGTCAGGGCTGAGAACGCCACCCATAAGATAATCCCTGTTCAATATATACTTAAGTCCAGACGAATCAGATTTCACCCCTACCATAAATAAATCAGTGTCACTTTCGTTGTCTGTAGTATCTTCACCTATCTTGTCAGCAAGGAACTCTATGCCGTATGCGTCCGCACGGTATGGAGATATCATTTCAAGGCTATTGTCCGTCATGGTCACGCCTGTGGTATATTCATTCGTAAAACGAAACTCATCCTTACCATTAGCCGTGTCGTAATCCTGTTTGTCAAAGCCTATCCGTATGCGCGAATACACCAATGCGGAATTAACCTTCATCTCGTAATCGGATAAATCATCTATTTTTTTGACAACATCATCCGAGAAGTATTTGCCTCTGTGCCGGAAAGTTATCGTATTGCCGGATATGTCATAAGCGTATCCGAACACATAACTCATCCAACTTGCAAATTTGGTGAAGGATGTATATATTTTGGCTCCCGGAATCTTACGAGCTGATTCAGCCGCCAAGAGCATACAATTATCAAGCCTTCCGTCACCCATGCTTTCTATTACCCCCGTCAATCCGTCTTTTCCCCCGTTAATGCTTTTGAGTAGTCTGTTGAGCAACGTGCCGGGATTTACAACATCCATCTCAACAGGATTTATTCTGTTTTTCCATGATATCGTAACACGACTCTTTGAATCTACCGGATAAACAGCAGCAAAATTAGGTCCAGACTGTTCTCTTCCGGATTGTACTTTACAAAGAAGTACAAGCTTCTCCCCTTTAGCTAAAAGTACATCATGATGTGCAGAATATTCTTTTTCTATCAATCCTGTGGAAACTGTTTCATAAAAAACTTCACTGATTGTTTCCAATGTCTTTTTATCCGTGCCAATTTTAGCCAGCCGGAAACGTACCCCGTTAGTCCAGCCCCATGGCGATATAATATTATAGCTGATCCAAAATTTAAAATCAATATCAACAGACAGATTTATACTTTTTATGGCGGAAACTAAAGTATTATCATTTTTACGATCATCCAACACCTCAGTTCCTTCATCATTTACGTAATAATCCGCTACACTCATATACGATTGATCCCATACTTCCGTAGCATTACCAATATTAATATCAGTTGCTTCTGTATATAATGGCATAGGAAGCCACCTTTCAGCAAAATCCATTGACACATAATTGTCTTGATCTGGAATATTCCCTACTTCTCCATTGTATATATCACCTGTAGGAATCCATTTTGCCGATTCTGAAAGTTCAAGCCCGTCATAAACAAGAGGAATGGGGCTTTTTACCTCTTCAACAGGATATTCATATTGGGTCCCCCTTTTAGCCTTTATCATGGACGCCACGCTATCATCCACGGCATTTATCTGTAAGATACTACCATTATCCTGCAATGTAGAGAAATTGAGAGCGCAACTAAACCGTTCATTATACAACCAACTGTTATTTCTTGTACTTATTATTATTGAAGCGGAAGCATTCAGATAATCTTCATCATATTGTTTTAACAGCAATCTTCTAGCATCCCCAGCAAAAGAAAATTTGTTAGAAAAAGTACGGATAACACCGTCATAGTCATTTCTCTTGAAACTAGCCTTCACCTCGTCCCAATTCTCAAGATCATCAGTAACCCTGTACCTCAGACCATTTATTAACAATTCACAGCGGTAGAACATTTCTTATCCATTAATTTGCCGTTTGTAAAATAATGCTTATTTTTGTTGTGACAATGTAATTTTCATATAATCAAAGTTTTTTTGTTTTTAGGACTGTGAAGTCTGATTATTTTAAATGTGTTTGTGTACCCGGTAAGCGTACCGGGTTTTTAGTTATCCTTATGCAAATATAGTTATATTTTTATCTCATATAATCATTTTATTATAATTTCTTAAATCAAACTTGCCTACTGTCTTTTTACCAGTACACACTATCAGTTTAAGATGCTTGCCATATATGCATTCAAATCTATTATTTTGTTCTTCCATTTTTTTGAGTATATTTTCTAATTTATCTAATGTTGTCATGGTCTTTTTATTTATGTTGCGAATCGCAACGTTAACGGGCATAAAATTACTCTAAACCTACCGCCCGGATTGACGGTAGGGCATCATAAATGTGAACGTTGGTAAACCTCCATACAGCATTTACGCTTCTTTTATATATGTGGCAAAATAATATTAGTCCTTATAGAAGAAACTCTCACCGGGCTTCCTCGTAAGCCTGTAACATAAGTACAGACAAATAAATACTATTGTTATCTCTATCATAATTTTGGGTATAGTTGTGGCTGTCGGGCATTGAAACCGACTGCTGATAATTATGTAATAGTATTACGCGGCTGGATTCAGCTCACCTTTTATTTGCTTGATGGCTTTCTTCACGTTCCAATCATTTTCATATAGAGCAATAATGAAACGCACACCTTTGGTAGTCCATACCGTATATACACTTGTTCCTGTCGAACCGTCCGAGCGTGTGTACGTCTGTGTACGGGTAGAATGCATCCCCCATGTAGAATAAGGTGCATGTAATATCCACTGTCCGCTTTGCCGGTATATGATTCCGATTTCTTTCAGCTTCTTGTGCAGCTTTTCAGCATCCATTCCTATCTGCTTGGCGGCTTGTGTGCTCGTCTGCGTATTCACACTCTGCAAGTGGTTGTCGTAGTAACTGACTTTGGGAGCGGATTTTTTGATTTCCTCTGTCTGAATCTCAATGGTGACTTGCTGTTGTTCGGCTTGGGCTTCAAGCTGCTTTAGCCGTTCCTCTCTCTTGGCGAGGGTAGCTTGTGCGATGGTTAGAGCACGTGCCATGATTTCTTCGGGAGTGTCGTCCTGCTTGGTGGCAAGGTAGCCGCCTGTGGTTCGTACTTCATGAAGGATTTGTTTAACTCCTTTCTTGAATTGCTTGGCGATTGGCTTACGGGATTGCATGAGGACTTCATATAATCCCCCTTCTGTAAGCATCCAAACTTGCTGATTTCCACCGGGAGTTACGAATTGCGTAACACCTTTCTCGTCATCATCTACTAAAGACAACATGTGAGAAATGTTGTTGTGATTAATAACTTCTGCTACATCTTTTGCACGAAACAGAGGTTCCTCAACTGTTCCATAAACTGTGAATTGCCGTCCACATAATTCGGTTTGTTTTAGGACTTGAATAGGATTTGTTAGCATAACAAAAAAAATGCACCTACTACGAGCTGCTAACAAATCCATAAGATTAATGTCGGAGGCGTTTCCGTATCTCCACTCGGTAGGTGCAATATCTTAATTTTACACGATACTACTTATTAATATGTCTTGGCAAAAAAATAACTCTATATGGATAGAGCCATAAGAGTTTGCCGCTCTCATGGATTTGTTAGCACGGCAAAGTAAAGCATAATTTTTGATATGGCAAAGAAAAAAGCAGAAAATATTTGCGCAAATGTGAATTATAAATTACCTTTGTAACATGAAAGTTAGAAACGTCATAGCATATAAGCACTATTTCATCGATTTTGTGAAGTCCCTTTCCGAAAAGATGCAGGATAAGGTGGTGAAAACAATACAATATGTCGAAACGCTTCAAATTGTCCCGGAAAAATACTTGAAGCATATTGAAGGGAGAAAGGGACTTTATGAAATCAGAGTAAAATTTGCGAGTGACATCATACGTGTTTTTTGCTTCTTTGACGGTGAAAAAATGGTTATCCTATTAAGCGGATTTCAAAAAAAGACGCAAAAGACACCGAAGAAAGAGATAGACCGGGCTGTCAGGCTCATGCAAGAATACTTTAATGAAAAGGAAAAAGAAAGGAAATGATTATGGAAACTTACACTTTGAATGATATTAAAAAAGAAGTTTACGGAGAAATCGGCACTCCGCGCCGCGACAAGATTGAATCCGAACTTTCCAACCTGCGTGTCGGGCTTCAAATACGCAATGCCCGTGAAGCAAGAAAAATGACACAAAGCGAGCTTGCAGGGAAGATAGGAAAAGAACGGTCTTTTATCTCTAAAGTTGAAAGGGAGGGTAGTAATCTTACCCTTTCCACGCTTTATGATATTGTAACGAAAGGGCTTGGGGGAAAACTTGATATACAAGTTCAACTTTGAAAAACTGCGAGGAGACAAGATTGATAAAATAGAACCTTTAAAATGATAAACGTTTATGTTACGAGTAGTAGATGTAGATTACATTAAAGATTACGAGCTTCTTGTGACATTCAGTGACAAAAGCAGAAAAAGAGTGGACTTGAAGCCATATCTTATCGGAGAAGTCTTTGGAGAGCTGTTGGACAAAAGCAAGTTTACCCAGTACGGGCTTACACGCACCACAATCGAGTGGGCGAACGGTGCGGACTTGGCTCCTGAGTTCTTGTACGAAATAGGAACTATAGCCTGCTGAATATCAGAAATGAAGAAGATTGATACAAACAAGTTGATTAACTCGGAAAATTTTTTGACTGCCAAATACGGTGCTACCGACACTGAAAGCCGTAGGGAATTTGAAGAAAAAGTATGTGCATATTATTACGGTGTAATTTTACGTGATAGACGCAAGGAGCTGAAAATGACACAAAGTGAACTCGCGGAAAAAACAGGAACAGCAAGAAGCTATATCTCCCGTATTGAGCGTGGAGATACAGACATGCAGCTATCCAGCTTCTTTCGTATCGTTCATGCCCTGAAGATGGATTTTGCACTTTTACGTGGATAATATACCAAAAGTCAAATTTAATTAATATAATTCGTTTGAGGATTTGGATAAACTATTAAAACTGAAGTAATATGGGATTATTAGATTTTTTCAAAGGAAAGACAATCAAAGAAACAGCCGAATTTGACAAAATTATTAATGATATTGATAAACAAAAACCAACAGATGAAAAAGGGTCTTCCAATTTTCACTCAACTTCGCAAGTTATACATCAAAACAAGATGGATTCTTTAAATATTGATAAGGATACTATAGACAAAATTCTTTTTATCAAGGCTTTTGTTCCACAAAGTTCTATTTTATTGGGACATCAATCTAAAGAAATTATTAAGGAAAAATTAAATTCTATTAAAGAAGTTGTTGTAGATATTTACAATCATAGAACAACATTTGATGATATTTATATAACAGATGAATTACATGACATAAGGCATTTTGTTGAAAAACAAAATTTATGTGATATAAGTCTATATGATAAAGAAGGATTTATTTCAAAATTACTTTTGCACCTTGACATTGTAAGATTTAAATATGTCTATGAATCCAGATTTATTCGATCTATCGGTGAATTTACTACTCATAATATCACTGATATAGATTGGAAACTGGACGCGTTAAATGTATTTATAACCACAGACAAAGAAATAAGGGATAGTATAATAGCTGATAATACACATAAACTTGTAAAATTAGAGGCTGAAAAGAAAGGAATTGAGAAAAAACAAGCAGAGGAAAGGTGCTTAGCTAGAGAACAACAAGAAATCGAAGAAGCCAAACAGAAATTGATTGAGAGCAATCGTAAAAAGGAGATAAAGGCCAAGGCAAAAAAACAACTTGAATTGCAAAGCAAAATAGAAAGTTATGAATTATACGGTGATATTTTATATCAAGGCAAGATGTACACGGTAAAATCCAAAACAGATATTGAGAACTTTCTAAAACAGATAAACGATGGGACTATTTGATTTTCTGAAACACAAGGAACTTACGGAAATAGCACTTTTAAAGAGAGATCTTGAAGTAGCAAAAGAAAAAGAGGAAAGGCTTTCTTCCGAAATTACAAATCTTCAATCACAATGTGAAGAGCTTTCCAAATATAAAGACATTGCTAATATAGAAGAAGAAAAAGAAAAAACACTTTCATTTATTAATGAGCAAAATTTAAAATTTGAACAAGACCGACAGCAGCATATAAATGAAATAGCCTCTTTAGAAAGCAAGATTGCTTCCTCCACCGAAGAATTGAAACAAAGAAAGTCACAAATTATAGAATTAGATGAAACTATACTTTTGCAAGAATATGGCTTATATTCCCCTATCTATGATTTTGCAAATTTAGAACAGTATAAAGGTCGTTTGGATACTATTAGGACAGAACAGAAAAACATGATATTGAATAAGACTGCCGCCACCTGCTCACACATTTGGACTGTAAACGGAAGTGAGGCACAAGGCCGTGCTATGACAAATCAAAACATCAAACAAATCATAAGATGTTTCAATGACGAGTGCGATATTCTTATCAGCAAAGTAAAATTCAACAATGTAACTGCCTATAAAGAAAAAATATATAAATCTGCTGACGTTCTGAATAAAATGAATACAAAAAACGCAGTTTCATTATCTTCTAATTATATAGAGCTCAAAGTTCAAGAACTTCAACTTGCCTATGAATATGCAATGAAGAAACAACAGGAAAAAGAGGAGCAACGAAATATTCGCGAACAAATGCGTGAGGAAGCACGTTTACAAAAAGAAATAGAAGAAGCAAGAAAAGACATAGAGAAAGAACAAAGACACTATACCAATGCACTTATAAAACTCAACAAACAAATTGAGTCCTGCAACGAATTGGAAAGAGAAGTTTTATTAGAGAAAAAAGAAGAAATAGAAAAACATCTTTCTGATTTGGATATAGCAATAAAAGATATTGACTATAGAGAAGCCAATAAAAGAGCCGGATATGTATATGTCATATCAAATATAGGCTCTTTTGGAGAAAATATATATAAAATAGGGATGACACGTCGTTTGGATCCAATGGAGCGAGTAGATGAGTTGGGCGATGCTTCTGTTCCATTTAAATTCGATGTTCACGCAATGATTTTCTCAGATGACGCGCCTACTTTAGAAGCATCTTTACATCATGCTTTTGAAAATAAGAAAGTAAATATGATAAATGGACGTAGAGAATTTTTCAGGGTAACTCTTGATGAAATAGAGAACGTCGTAAAAGCAAACTATGATAAAACTGTTGAATTTATAAAAATTCCACAGGCTGAACAATATAGAGAATCACAAAAGCTTATAGAGCGGTTAAATCAAATTAAATAATTTCATCCATACAATTTTCGTACCGTGCTCCTTTACACGGGAAAAAGGAAAGCCGCCAACCAAATGATGCAATATTGTGGAACTCTACACCAAATGACCGACGGCTTAATATCTTATGTAGACAGAGCTCCACCAATGTCCTCATTTATTTTCTGCCACTAAATTACTTAAAAAAATGCATTATATAGACAAAAAAGTAAATTTAACAAAACCGCACAAACTAGCCTTCAAATTATTTCCGCTTTCGATTCAACCCATCGATTTCGTCACATGTCTGCCTTACAAGACAGGCATAAGATCCGGCGGTCCATTCTTTCAGATTGATATGCATCTTATTATATTTTCCAATAGCGACAACTTCATTTATAAACCCCCGTTTTGTAGGCTTCTCCTTCGGTTCCTCATTCTTTTCCTTACTTATCTTATCCAAATCATATTGTGCACGGGATTTTAACGCAGATATTCTAGCATTCATGGCCATTACATCAGCTTTCTTGCACGAATAACCTATCTTCATCAGAATATCACGCACCTCATCATACATTTTCAACTTCATCATGTTCTCACATGCCTTCATGCACTCCACGGTCATTGCGAGATTCATACGTTCATTACAATTCAATATCTCAGAGGACAACTGTTTGCTCCCAACAATTTCTATATAGTCATTGATAATTTTTGCCGATGCGGCCCCTTTGTCCTCACCGTCAAATTCGATAGTATTGCTATCATTGGTATAAATCTCCATAAAAATGGACAAAGGAAGTTCATATATGTCACTTGTATACCTCATAATCAGATACTTTTTGAAAATTGCTGATAATTGTTTTCTCTTATCGCCTTGGCTAATTTTGCAAATCCTATCTGCTGTGATTTCTCCAGATGCCCTATCTTTTTCTCCAGTTCGCTATAATCATTAACTATTGATACAGGAGGAAGATTGTTTTCGCTTCTATATGCCATAAGACTGTAGATACTAATTGAAAAGTGCACCGTATTTTAATTGAAAAGAGCTCCATCCAT
>ERZ780177.3411-NODE-3411-length-11977-cov-6.483728_pt1 | contig 11977 bp, 5 predicted proteins | sample MGYA00510973_ERZ780177 | MGnify/ENA primary metagenome ERZ780177 (study PRJEB29588, sample SAMEA2144396) | human gut metagenome | biome: human gut; feature: human-associated habitat; material: faeces | place: Denmark | collected 2008/2010 ...
GAAAGGCTTGCGGGGGTCAAGGGGGCGGAGCCACATTGTCGCTGTCCGCAGACAGCGAAATCTTTTTGCTGACGGTAAATGTAATTAAAGCAAGAGCCAACAAATCAAAAATCCCTCAAAGCCGCCTGCACTGTGAGTTCAAAGCCCAGCAAATGAATATCCTCTCTCAATATAAAAAACTATTTCATGCAGGCGGCTTGAAATCAAGAGACGTTCCGTCAGGAACGGCGATTTTGATTTCTGCCGTAAGGCGCAGGTACGGACAAAACCATATTCAAAAATGCAGTATCTGCACTTGACAATTTCACTCCGCTTTGCTATAATAAATTATATATGTATATAAATCGGGCGATTTTGCCTTAAAAAGATTGGAGTCTTATAAATTATGGAATGGACAGGTCTTAACCAGCTCCGTGAAAAGTATCTTTCTTTTTTCGAGAGCAAGGGTCATACAAGATTACCCAGCGCTAATCTTATTCCTCAGGGAGACAACAGCCTTCTGCTCATCAACAGCGGTATGGCTCCTCTTAAAAAATTCTTCCTCGGCACAGAAACACCTCCCAATGTGCGTGTAACTACCTGCCAGAAGTGTATCCGTACCCCCGATATCGAGCGTGTAGGTAAGACTGCCCGCCACGGTACTTATTTTGAAATGCTCGGTAACTTCTCCTTCGGCGACTACTTCAAGAAGGAAGCTATCGCATGGGCTTGGGAGTTCCTCACAGGCGTGCTGGAGATCCCCGCTGACAGACTGTGGATAACCATTTTTGAGAGCGATGACGAGGCTGAGAGCATCTGGATGAACGACATCGGCATTCCCAAGGAGAGAATTATCCGTCTTGGCAAGGCTGATAACTTCTGGGAGCACGGCTCCGGCCCCTGCGGTCCCTGCTCCGAGATCCACTTCGACAGAGGCGAGGAATACGGCCCCTTTGAGAGCTTTGAGCAGGCAAGCGACTGCGACAGAGTTATCGAGATATGGAACCTGGTATTCTCCCAGTTCGACAGCGACGGAAACGGCCACTACGCTGAAATGGCTCACAAGAACATTGATACAGGTATGGGTCTTGAGCGTCTTGCCTGCGCTATGCAGGGCGTTGACAACCTCTTCGAGGTAGATACCGTTCAGAACATAATGAAGCACATCAGCCGCATTGCAGGCGTAAATTATAAGGAAAACGAAAAGTCCGACGTTTCCCTCCGTGTTATCACCGACCACATCAGAAGCACCACATTCATGGTAGGCGATGGCGTTACCGCTTCCAACACAGGCAGAGGATACGTTCTCCGCAGACTGCTCAGACGTGCAGCACGTCACGGCAGACTTCTGGGCATCAAGGAGCCTTTCCTCTACAAGGTTGCAGACACTGTTATCGACGAGAACAAGTGCGCATATCCCGAGCTTGAGGAAAAGAGAGAGTACATCAAGAAGCTTATCCTCAACGAGGAAGAGAGCTTTGCAAAGACCATTGACGCAGGTATGGACGTTCTTACCAAGATGCTGGACGGCATCGAAAAGGGCGGCGTTCTTTCCGGCGAGGATACATTCAAGCTTTCAGATACCTACGGCTTCCCCATTGACCTGACCAAGGAGATCGCCGAGGAAAAGGGCATTTCCGTTGACGAGGAGGGCTTCAGAGCCTGCGTTGACGAGTCCAGAAAGCGTTCAAGAGAGGACAGACTTGCAAAGGGCGGCTCTTCATGGGACGAGGACGCAATGAGCAATCTTGACCTCCCCAAGACTAAGTTCACAGGCTATGATTATTCTCAGCTTGAAATAAATGCAAAGGTTCTTGCCGTATTCAAGGACGGCGCAGAAGTTAGCGAGCTCAACGAGGGCGATGACGCAGTTGTTATCCTCGATGAAACTCCTTTCTACGCTGAGAGCGGCGGACAGGTAGGCGACACAGGCGTTATCACCATCGGTGAGAGCCGCTTTGCAGTTACCGATACCAAGAAGACCGCAAAGGGTCAGTACCTCCACTTCGGTACAGTTGAAATGGGCGGTCTCGGCAAGGGCGACAGTGTTACCGCTTCCGTTAATGTTGAAAAGCGTTACGCTATCATGAGAAACCACACCGCAGCTCATCTGCTCCAGGCAGCTCTGAGAAAGGTTCTGGGCGACCATGTTCATCAGGCAGGTTCTTATGTTGACGCTGAGAGATGCCGTTTCGACTTCTCTCACTTTGAGGCAGTTACACCCGAGCAGCTTTCCGAGATCGAAGCTATCGTAAACAAGGATATATTTGACGCTATCCCCGTTACCATGACCGAGATGCCCATTGAAGAGGCTAAGAAGCTTGGCGCAATGGCTCTGTTCGGTGAAAAGTACGGCAATATCGTAAGAGTTGTTGAGGCAAAGGGCGTTTCCGTTGAGTTCTGCGGCGGTACTCATATCGACAACACAGCTCGTCTGGGACTGTTCAAGATAATCGGCGAAAACTCCGTAGCTTCCGGTATCAGACGTATCGAGGCTGTTACAGGAAGCGGCGTTCTCAAGCTCCTGAACGAAGTTGAGAACAGAGTAAGAGAAGCGGCTCATATCCTCAAGGTCGGCGATATGTCACAGCTGGCTGAGAAGATAACCTCCGTTATCGAGACAAACAAGGGTCTTGAAAAGCTCAACGAAGCATTCAAGAAGCGCATTGCCGATGGCGTATTTGAGGAAGTTCTCAGGAACTGCCGTGAGGTAAACGGCGTTAAGGTAATGGCAAATATGCTTACCAACGTTGGTTCCGATATGTACGACAAGTTTGCTGACAGAGTTAAGGAAATTGAAGAGCCTTTCATTATCCTTATCGCAGGAACAGCAGATGAGAAGCCTAAGTTCCTCTGCGCTTGCTCCAAGGCAGCTGTTGCCAAGGGCGCTAATGCAGGCAAGATCGTAAGAGCTGCTGCTGAGATAACAGGCGGTAAGGGCGGCGGACGTCCCGATTCCGCAATGGCAGGTATCGGCGACAAGAACAAGATCGACGAAGCTATCAACGCATTTGACGGCATCGTTGCTCAGTTTGTAAAGTAAGGGAGAACTAAGATGGAAGATTGTCTTTTCTGCAAGATCATCAACGGCGATATCCCCTCCAAGAAAGTATATGAGGACGATATGTGCTATGCTTTCTACGATATAGCTCCCGCAGCACCCATTCATTTTCTGGTTATCCCCAAGGAGCATATCGCTTCCGCAGCTGAGATAACTCACGATAATTCCGCTGTTGTGGCGCATATTTTCGAGATAATCGCTCAGCTTTCCAAGGAAATGGGCATGAAGGACGGCTTCAGAGTAGTTTCCAACTGCGGAGACTGCGCAGGTCAGACTGTTCATCACCTGCATTTCCATGTGCTTTCGGGCAGAGATTTTACCTGGCCCGCAGGCTGATAATACCGATAGCCAATAAAACGAACCGCCTGTCACTTGAAATAAGCGACAGGCGGTTTTTGCAAGTCTTACAAAAAAGGACTGCCGCACCCGTAGCAGTCCTTTTATACTAATCTTCAATCGTTCTATAGGCAAAGCCGACAGATGAAATAAGACCAGTCTGGGAAAGCGACCGCAGGCGGGCTGCCGCCCGGCAAGGGAGCTTGACGAAGAATGGGCTTATTTCAGCCGAGGATTTGTCTGTAGGTTGATTGAAGATTAGTATTATCTTTGTATTCCGTAAGCATATCAGCTGAGCTGCTTTATGGTCTCCACAGCAGCCTCATAATCAGCCTTTAAGCGGCTGAGCATCTCTTCATTGGTGTTGTTGCTGCCGCCACGCAGAGCTTCCGTAACTTCAAAAGAGGAGCGGTAAAGGTTGTCCATTCCCAGATTCTGGCAGATGCCCTTTAAGGTGTGCGCCGCACGGAATGCCTCTTCCAGATTGCCGCTTTCAAGATTTGTGAATATATTTCCGCAGCTGCCGTCCGATAAGAACTTTACAAGGAACTTTCGGATTATTGCATCATTGCTCAGCCTGCTCAGCACATTGCTGTAATCTCCGCCGAGCTGTTTGTAGCATTCTTCAATAGTCATAGACCAATTACCTTCCTTTAATTCTTTTCTTCGCTGCCTGTGTCGATTATTCTTCCAAGTGCGCCTATGTATTTGGGCGGATTGTCCTTGGTCCACAGCGACCTTGCTATTATCTTGTATCTGCTTGTTTTTCCGTTGTATGTGATATCAGTCTCATATGGAGTGATGTCGGGAGCGGCGGCTGTGGTGCTGCGGAGCTTGCTTATAAGCTCTGCTCCCTTATCGCCCAGAAATTCATTCTTTTCACGGTAAGGATATATCACGCTGCTTTCATAGCCCAGAAGCTTTGCGCCGTATTCGGAGAGAGATACCGTCTCCACCTGAGCGTCATACTCGAACTGTATCTCCTTGATATCGGAGGTAAAGAACACTCTCTTTTCATGCTCCGCTTCAAGCAGCTTGGAGCTGTAGCTGGACTGGTCGGATATCTTGTCCTCGATTATCTCTTCGGTGACATTCATAAGCATCTGCTTGTCTATCTCGCCCTTTGAGTCCATGTCAAGCTCATGGGCAATGCTGCTGCTGATGTCCTTGAGGCACTCCAGCAGCAGGGGATTGAACGCACCGCACTGACCGTCCATTATCATTTCCATGGACTTTTCGTGTGAGAATGCCTTTTTATAGCATCGCTCGCTGGTAAGAGCGTCGTAAACGTCTGCCAGAGCAACTACCTGAGCAGAAATGGGGATATCCTCGCCCTTTAATCCGTCGGGATAGCCCCTGCCGTCATATCGCTCGTGGTGCCACCTGCATATCTGATATGCCACATGGACAAGGCTCTTTTTCTCCTGATATATGGGCAGATCCCTGAGCATATTTGCGCCTGCTGCGGCATGGGTCTTCATTATGGCAAACTCTTCGTCTGTGAGCTTGCCGGGCTTGTTGAGTATCTTGTCGTCAATGGTTATCTTTCCGATATCGTGGAGAGATGAGGCTGTTATTATCTGGAGAATATCTTTCTCGGTAAGGTCATATTTATCTGTTTTCTGCACCAGCCTGCGGAGCAGCAGCCTTGTTATGGTCTGTATATGGTGGACGTGCATACCGCTTTCGCCGTTCCTGAACTCAACGATGTGGCCCAGAATGTTTATCATTGTGCGGTTGTCTTTTTCCTTTGCATATACCTGCTCTTCAACGATGTTCAGCAGACGCTTCTGCTTGTTGTAGAGCATAAGGGTGTTGTCTATCCTGCGGTGTATGGGGTAGCTCTGATAGGGACGCTGGATATAGTCCGTAACGCCCAGATCATATGCTTTCTTTATAAACGAAAAATCGCCCTCTGCGGATATCATTATAACGGGAATGGAGTCTATCCACTTGTACCTGTTCATAAGAGCAAGCACCTCAAAGCCGTCCATTTCGGGCATTACGATATCCAGCAGCACCAGATCTATCTCATTCTCATGAGCCTTGATAGCTGCGATGGCTTCCTTTCCGTCGGCAGCTTCTATGGTGTCATAATCGTCTTTGAGTATCTCAGCAAGCATTTCACGGTTCATTTCGGAATCGTCCACGATAAGTATAGTTGACCTGTTCTTTTGTTCTGTGTTCATGTTACCCTCCCAAATGTTTATTTAAAAAGGGATATCATACAGTCACATGAATATGTATCTGTATCACAGCCGTTATTCAAAATGTCTCAGTCTGACTGAATGTTCATAGACGAACACATTTGTAAAAATACGTATATCTCGGAACATTTTGATAAGGTTGCTTCATAATATTGTCAGCGGTCTGCGGCAAGCGTTAAACGTTTTCGTATATACACTTCGGCATAAAGTGACAACATCTCGATTGTGATTATACTACATTTTGCGGCAAACTTAATATCCTTTTAACGGGTTATTTGGTGAATTTTATGTTAATTCTTTGCGATTACTCATAGTCTCACAGTCTATACTGCATAATTTCGTGCTTATGCAGTCAATGTCAGAAAATTTTTTCAAGCAGAAGACAGCACTGGCTTTTTGTCGCCGGTGAGCTGGTAATAATTTTCCTGATATTATATATAATCTGCTTCACCAAGAGCCTTAATACTAATCACCAATAAAACTATAGACAAAAAATCATCGCATAATCCATATACGCAAGATTATGCTCAATTTTTTGTATAGTTTTTAATTGGTGCTTAGTATAAGAGGTTATTTGTGTCGGCTTTTTTATTAGCCACACAACCAAAAAGGACTGCTGCGATCGCAACAGTCCTTTTGATTTTTATTCAGCCTTTGCCTTTACCAGATCAGATGTGGTGAGGGTTGTCCATTTACCGTTAACATATGCCTTAACTCCGTAAATGCCCTCTTCCGAAGTGCTTATCCTTACGGAAAGCTTTGTGGTCTCGGTAAGCTTTACCGCTCTGCCGTCGTTTATCTTGTAAACCGCATACTTTTCTGCGCCCTCAACTGCTTCCCAGCTGAGCTTTACGCTTCCAAACCCTGCGGACACCTTTACAAAGGGTTTGTATATGATAGTCACCTTTGCTTCATCGGAGTAGTTGCTGAGATAGCTTCTTCCGCTGAGGGTGTATTTTACAACAAATCTGTATGTCTCGCCGTTGGTGAGCTTTTTGAATGTGATGGTTGTTTCGTCTGTCTTCTTAACGCTGATAAGTGCATCGTCCGAGTCATAGACATAAACCTTGTAGCCCTTTGCTCCGCCTATGCTGTTCCAGCTGAGTGTAACGGAGCTTTCGTCTGTCTCAACGCCGATGCGGAGCTTTTCGTAGGTTATGCCTGTTTCGATGTAAAGGGGAGCGAATGTGTAGTCGGGGATATCGTAGGTCTTATTATCCTTTATCCTCTCTGTGCCTGTTACGCTGCCGCATACTGTGCAGGTGTAGGTGAGAGTTCCTGTGTATATCCCGCCTGACTGAGCAGTTCTGCCGCCGTCGGGAGTGTGAGCCGATACATCGGTTCTTTCGCCGCAGTCACATTCATGCCAGTGGTATGTTCCGTCATGCTTCCATTCGCTGCCGAAGGAATGGACGTGAGCTTCCTTGGAGATAATTTCTGTCTCGGTGTATCCGCATTCTGTGCAGGTGTGCTGACGTTCGCCCTCATGCTCCTCTGTTGCGGGGATCGTAACAGTCCAGCCGCCGTAGGTGTGAGCGGACTTCTCGATTATCTCGCCGCACCATGGGTTTTCGCATATCTTCCAATGGTCGGTGCTGTCGTTAGACCAGCTTGCCGAGGGAGTATGACCTGTGGGAGCGACTGTTCCGCCGCATACGGAGCAGGTAGTGTTATTTGTGCAGGAGAGAGTATTTGTGTTGCCGCTGTGGTCACAGTCGGACCATTTTGCGTAGAGTGTAATATTGGCGGTAACAATGTCGCTGTCGAAATCCCACATGTTCTCGCAGGTGCTTTCCTTGAACCAGCCCTGGAAATAGTAGTTTTCAGCAGTGGGAGCGGCAGGCTCGGTTATCTTTCCGCCGTAGGTGGTTTTCTGCTGAGTGGGAGCGGTTCCGTGGCCGTTTGCGTCAAAGGTGACGGTATATTCGCCCATTACCAGCATTACGGTGTTGTTTTCGCCGTTGATTATTGCGTAGTCTGGGTTATCGGTGTGGAAATATCCGCTGTAATCAGCGTTGTTTGTGCCTGTGAGGCTTACGGGAGCGGTACTTGTGGGAGCGGGGATAGCAGATACGCTGATGTAGGAATTTGCTCCCGGTCCGTTTGCATCAACAGCCAGCTTGCTGCTGTTAAGGAGCATATCGGGGTATTTGCCTGCTGAGTTATCCCTGATGATGATATCGCCTGAAACAGTAACGTCGGGGGAGGCGTTAGTTCTTATTCCGCTGCCGTAATCTGCTGTGTTGCCTGTAACGGTAACATTGTTAAGAGTAAGCTTGCCGATAGTCGAGATTCCGCCGCCGTTCACAGCGTTGTTGCCTGTTATCTCTGTGTTTGTAACTGTCAGAGTGCCTGCATTGTTTATTCCGCCGCCGTCGCCGTTTGCGGAGTTATTGGTGATAGTGCAGTTTGTTATCTGCATATCGCCGTAGTTGCTGACAGCGCCGCCGTGGGGAGCTGAGTTTCCGTCCATTGTTATGCCGCTTATTGTTATTGTGCCGCTGTTGTAGATGCAGCCGCCTGCCTGTGTTGAAGTGCAGCCCTTGCCGCCCGAAAGCTTTCCTGCTGCCATGCAGTCGATGACATCAAGGGTTCCGTTGTTTGCGAATATGCCTGCGTTTGCGGTCTGGGTAATGCTGTGGCCGTTGAGGCATATCTTGACGGTGCTGTTTCTATCTACCCGAATTTCGCTTGTAAGGGTGAGATTTTCGGTGAGATAATAGTTGCCTGAAGCAAGAGTGCCGCCTGTGAATGTGCTGTCAAGTCGGTTGCTATAGGTAACGCCGTTGCAGATGTGGGCAACTGCGACCTTGTAAGGGTAATTTGTGTTGCCCGAAGCCGTTATTGCATATCCGTCAGCGATAAGGCTGTCATCGGGCTTGGTTTTGAAATAACCGCCCTTGATGAATTTGGTGTGGTTGTTTATACCCTCAACTGTTCCGCCAAAGTAGCCGCCTGTGACAGTGCTGTTACCATCAAATACAACTTTTTGATTAAAAGTACCGCCTGTTATCATTGAATTGGCGGTGCAGCGAACTTCATTGTCAAATACACAGCCGCTTACCTTGCCGTTATAAGATATATTTGATGCGTACGAACTGTTTATCACTGCATTTCCGTACAGTACAGAGTTGCTAAAGCCGTGATAGTAACGGCTAAGATTTAATTTTCCGTTTTTTGCATGGCAATTATTAAGGGTAAGTGTGCCGTAGTTAATCACATAATTTGATAATGCGCAATTTTTTCCGTTAAGGCATATCTTGACATCGGAACCTGCACTGATCTTAATGTCGTCTGTAAGTGTGATATCCTCTGTCAGATAATAATTGCCCGAAGTAAGAGTTTTGCCCGAGGAACTGCTGTCAAGAGGCTTATCATATGTAATGCCGTCGCAGATGTGGGCTAATACGACCTTGTAAGGGTAATTTGTGTTGCCCGAAGCTGTTATGATATATCCGTCAGCGATGAAATTGTCATTTGGCTTGGTTTTGAAATAACCGCCTTTGATGAATTTGTCGTCGACTGTTCCGCTCGCAACAGTTCCGCCAAAGTAGCCGCCTGTGATAACGCCATGATCGTAGACGGCTACTGTTTGATTAAAGGTACCTCCTGTTATCTCTGAATTTTCCATGCAGACAAATTTATGGTCAAATATACATCCGCTTATCTTGCTGGTACCTTCTGTACTTGAGAAGACTGTATTGTTTATCACAGCATTTCCGTACAGTACAGAGTTATTATAACCGTTATAATAGGTATTCACCTTTCCGTTTGCAGCATTGCAGTTATTAAGGGTCAGTGTGCCATAGTTGTTCACATAATATTCTGAAATGCTCTTTCCGTTAAGGCATATCTTGACATCGGAGCCTGCCGAAATTTCTATTGTGTTCGTAAGGTTGATATCCTCTGTCAGATAATAATTGCCCGAAGCAAGAGTGCCGCCCTTGAATGAACTGTCAAGGGGCTTATCATATGTAACGCCATCGCAGATGTGGGCTAATACGACCTTGTAAGGGTAATTGCTGTTGCCCGAAGCTGTTATTGCATACCCGTCAGCGATATAGCTGTCATCGGGCTTGGTTTTGAAATAACCGCCTTTGATAAATTTGCCAACTGTTCCGTTCGCAACAGTTCCGCCAAAGTAGCCGCCTGTGATAACGCCATGATCGTGGACGGCTACCATTTGATTAAAGGTACCTCCTGTTATCTCTGAATTTTCCGCGCAGACAAATTTATGGTCAAATATACAGCCGCTTATCTTGCTGGTACCTTCTGTACTCGAGAAGACTGTAGTGTTTATCACAGCATTTCCGTACAGTACAGAGTCATTATAACCGTGATAATAGTTATTAAGCTTTCCGTTTGCAGCATTGCAGTTATTAAGGGTCAGTGTGCCACGGTTTTCCACATTATATCCTGAAATATTTTTTCCATTAAGGCATATCTTGACATCGGAGCCTGCTGCAATTTTTATTGTGTCTGTAAGGTCGATATCCTCTGTCAGATAATAATTGCCTGAAGCAAGAGTGCCGCCTGTGAAGCTGCTGTCAAGAGGCTTATCATATGTAACTCCGTTACAGGTGTGGGGCATTACTACTCTGTAGGGGTAATTGGTATCGCCTGAATCTGTTATGACATATCCGTCATCAATATAGCTGTCATCGGGCTTTGTTTTGAAATAACCGCCCCTGATGAATTTTTCGTTATATGCGGATATTGCTTTGCTGAAGTAGCCGCCTGCTATAACGCTGGAATCAAATGTTTCAACCCTTTGATTAAAGGTGCCGCCTGTTATCAATGTGTTGTCCAGTAAGCGAATATAATTGTCAAATACACAGCCACTTATCCTGCTGTTGCCTTCTATAAGTGAGATGTTTGTGCTGCTTATCACAGCATTTCCGTAAAGTTCAGAGTTACCATAACCAAAATAATAGTTATTAAGCTTTCCGTTTGCAGCATTACAGTTATTAAGGGTCAGTGCACCATAGTTTTCCACATAATGTCCCGAAATGCTCTTTCCGTTAAGGCATATCTTGACATCGGAGCCTGCATTGATTTGAATTATGCTTGCAAGTGTGATATCCTCTGTCAGATAATAATTGCCCGAGGCAAGAGTTCCGCCTGTGAAGCTGCTGTCAAGAGGCTTATCATATGTAACTCCGTTACAGGTGTGGGGCATTACTACTCTGTAGGGGTAATTGGTATCGCCTGAATCTGTTATGACATATCCGTCAGCGATATAGCTGTCATCGGGCTTTGTTTTGAAATAACCGCCCTTGATGAAATTTCCGTTATATGAGGATATTGCTTTGCTGAAGTAGCCACCTGTGATAACGCCGGAATCAAAGACTTTAACCTCTTGGTTAAAGGTGCCGCCTGAGATAACCACAGAGTTATGGATGTATGTTCTATTTAAAAAAGTGCCGCCTGTTATCTCTGAATTAGCTGTGCATGAAATATCATTATTAAATGTACAGCCGCTTATTTTGCTTCTGCCCTTTACTTCCATCGGTGAGTAGATCGCTGCATTTCCATAAAGTACAGAGTTGTTATAACACAAAAAAGTGAATGAGTATGTATTTATTATACCATTTGCGGTGTCACAGTTATTAAGGGTCAGTGTGCCGTAGTTTCTTATTGTATAGTCGAATCCTGTAACATCTTCAGTATTGATACTTTTACCATTAAGGCATATCTTGACATCGGAGCCTGCATTGATCTCAATTTTTTTTGCTAGCGTAATACCCTCTGTCAGATAATAATTGCCCGAAGCAAGAGTGCCGCCTGTGAAGCTGCTGTCAAGGGGTATGTCATAAGTAACGCCGTCGCAGGTGTGCCCTGACGGCATTTCGCTTGCCGATACGCTTGCATTGCTGTTCGGTATCAGCACAAACGCCATACAGAACGCCAGCGCCAAAAAGGCAGTTCTCAAAAAAGCTGTTTTTTTCATAAAATTCCTCCCTTACATATTTATAGTTTATAAATGCTATTATACACATAATACCATAAAATTACATTTTTGAATATTGATAAATTACACAAAGTTATATCTTATATTTAATCATTTGTACAATATTAAATAACTGCTTTTACACTTTTTATCGGTAAAATTTCGTTAAGAAATCTTAATGCTTGCGATGATATCTGGGTTTGAGCGAATTTTTGGCGCTTTCGCCTGCTGCAAAATGCTCGTCGATTTTATTTACTTTGATTTAAAATATATTTATTATACACACGATATCGCCTTCCTTAAATATCCCACGCATTTCACCAAAAAACATTTGCAAATTCATATAAAATGTGGTATTATATTTTCAGCGGACTTTTGCAGTCCAAGTTTATCAATCGGAGGTTTTAAAGCTATGGGAAAAGCTCTTATTATCGGCTGCGGCGG
>ERZ780177.3419-NODE-3419-length-11949-cov-4.574071_pt1 | contig 11949 bp, 16 predicted proteins | sample MGYA00510973_ERZ780177 | MGnify/ENA primary metagenome ERZ780177 (study PRJEB29588, sample SAMEA2144396) | human gut metagenome | biome: human gut; feature: human-associated habitat; material: faeces | place: Denmark | collected 2008/2010 ...
ATAAAGAGTATATTTACATATTTTTTGACACATTTCAAGTAATCAGTTTAAGCCCCGGCGTTTTTTCAAAAAATGGAAGCAGCAGGAGACGCTTTGATTCGTCGCTTGGCTTTTTTATTCCCGGCCTGAGATCTTCGTCGCGATTCCCCTGAGCACTTCATTCTTCGTTTCCTGCGTCCACTTGTACTGGATGGAATAGCTGAAATTCATCTGGGCGTGGAAGATCGTGTCGTCATCTTCCATCTTGGTCACTTCAGACAGGCTGATGGAATCGACCATGTGGATGCCCAGCAGCTTCGGCATATGGGTACGGCACATGAGCATCAGGCTGAAGATGTGCTGGGCTATGATCTCGACCTCGGCCTTCGTCTTGCTGACCACCTGGATATTGATGGAGCTCGTGACGAGGTTCGAGCCGGTTTTGAGATGTGTCGGCAGATTGACGTGGGCCAGGTCGCCGACGACGGTGGGCCCGGCCCCCTGCATGCCGCGCGAGACGACGACAAGAGGCTTTTTGCCGTAGACTTCCGAGTCTTTGTTCAGGGCGACGTCGAAGGCGACGCCCGATTTGTCGAAGTCGTCCCGGACGTAGCGGTAGGGATAATCTTCAGGCAGCTCCTCGAAGGTGATCTTGAGGATCTGGAGGAAAAGCTCCACCACATGGAGCGGTGTGTCATACGGAATGATGGGATTGCCGATGGGCCTGATCGTCATACGTCACCTTCCGTCCACCGGTCTGACCGGCTCTTGACCCGGCTTGCGCCACTTGGTGAGCTTGTATTCCTCGCTGCCGTAGGTCACCGCGGCAGCCGATGCTATCTGGGCTATGACGTCGCCGCGCATGGCCACGATATGCGGTTCCACATCGTATATCTTGAAGACTTCCTGGGTCTCCTCGAAAATGATGAGGGCCTGGTCTTCCAGGATGGGAGCGCCCAGGATGATTATCTGTTCCTTGATGCCGTTGGGGTTTTCCGTATTGCCCAAGGGCGTCGCGATACGGTAGCCCGGCCCGAAGTCGACCAGCGTCCAGAAATCCCCAAGATATTCCCAGTTCTTAAGGAATCCTGTCCCGTGGCAGACAGGGCAGTTCGTGAGCAGCCGTTCACCGGTCACCATGTTCGTGCATTTCGTGCAGCGTTCGCCGCCCGCGACCTTGTAGATGGAAGCATGCTGCCCGTTGTACATGCGGGCTGTCTTGATGAGGTCCTTGAGGATCTTTTTCGAGTAGCCCTTGAGGTAGTTGTAATTCGTGTGGTGGCCGTAATTGAACGGTACGGCTTCACGCTCAGGGCCGAACGTGACGCTGCCGGAAGCATCGTGCTTCGTGTCCGCGCCAAAATCGAGGCTCGCCTGCACGCCGTCACGGAAAATGGGAGAGACGTCCGCAGGCATCTTCGACTCGCTCTTCTGTGGTTCGTTCTTCTGCGACGCGTGCTTTTCCAGCTTGGTTTTGCCGGGTGTGCTTTGCGTATCGTCAGCCATTGATCACACCGGCCTAGTTACGAAAGCGGTATTCGTTGATGGCCATGTAGGGGGAGAAGCTGCCGCCCCAGGCTTTTTCCTGGTTGATGTACATCTTGAACTCGCGCAGCTTCTGGTCGAAGAGGCCTTTGTAATACTGCGCGAGCTGGTTGTACTGCGGGAACTTGTCGTCGATGCCCGCGTTGAGCCCCTGGGCGTTGTAGGTGACCTGGTTGCGGAGCTGGCGTTCCGCCTCGCCATTGGCAAGATGATGCAGGACACCGTAGAGCATGACGGTGTCCGAAGGGAAATCCTCAAGTGTGTAGCCCGTCACCGGGGCCACGATGTTGAAGTCGCCCACGGTGAGCTTCATGGCCAGTTCGACAAGCTTTTTGACGGACTGGTACTCGCCCTCAAGGAGCACGTTGTATTCCGGCGTGTCTTTGGCGTAGGTGCGGATGTCTTCAACAGACAGCATGAGGATTCCCCGTCGGGCTACTTGTTCTCGGACTTTGCGGCTTCGGCCTTGGGTGCTTCAGGCTTTGCGGTCTCGGCCTTGGGTGCCTGGGCCTTGTCAGTGCCCTTGGCGGCCTGCGCCGGCTTGGGAGCGCCGCTTTCCTTGGGCGCGGTCTCCTTAAGGATGCCTTTCTTCAGAAGCTTTTCCACGGCCAGCGTTTCTTCGGACGTCTTCGGCACATCGGGGAACTTGGCACCGGGAAGGATGCGGAAGCGTCCGATCACGACGGGGGCACTGGAGATATTGACGATCATCGGTATTCCCTTTGCTTTTTTGCGTTGGGAAACGCCGGCGGGTGGAGAGTGCCCGCCGGCGTTTCTGTGGAGGGGCGGCTACTCGAGGGTGATTTTGACCACGCCCCTGGTGTTGCCGATACCAAGGCCGGGGGCTTCGTAAGTGTGGAAGTGGATCAGGTCCGCTTCGGTCTTCATGAACAGGGTGGCATCCTGCAGGAAGAAGAACTTGATGAAGAACTCCGGCTGCGTGAAGAAGAACAGCTCGTTTTCCTTCACCAGGTTGTCCTTGATGGTGGTGACCACCGGCAGGCCCAGGAAGGTGTCTTCACCTTCGACACCGCGGTTGAAGCGGGCTTCCTGGGGAGCGAAGCCGATGTCCTCGGTCTTCAGCTTCAAGCTGTCGATGTAGGTGTTCTTGTGCATCAGCACCTTGCCCAGGGGCAGGCGCAGGCGGGTCATGGCCTTCATGCCTTCGGCGAAGGCGTCCTTGAAGGTGTTGGCGGCCGTCGAGGTGGTGACGGTGACCTTCTGGCCGGCGGCGTTGTCCTCGACGATCTCGTTGAGGGTATCGATGAACTTGCTGTCCTCTTCCTCCTGGATCATCTTGACCTGGTTTTCCTTCAGCCAGTCGGTGATGGGCATGCGGATGGTCATCAGCTCGAACTTGGACTTGGTGATGCGCTCGGCCTCGATCTTGCCGAAGGGGATGCGGAAGCGCTTGCCGTTGAAGTAACGGCGTTCGCCCGTACCCTTGAACGGCACGAAGGTGGCCTGGGAGGCATCAGGTTCGATTTCACAGATGATGGAGGGCTGGTCGTCAGTGCTGACACCGTCGGGTTCCACGATGGGATCCAGCTCGTCGGAGGTCACGGTGCGCGATTCGAACAGGCGGCGCAGGATGCCGTCTTCGTACAGCTTCTGGCGGATATACAGCGAGGAGTTCTCCATGGCCTCCTTGATCTGGCCATTGAAGACCTTGTCGCAGAACGAGCTGTTGATCAGCTCGGTGCTCACTTTGGTGGTCTCGATATTCATGGTGTTGCTCCTTTGGCCTAGCGGGCCTCGTGCCACATGACACGCATCAGGCCGGAGGTGGCGTCGTATTGCAGGACACGGCCCAGCACTTTTTCACCGGCGGAGGCCTTGGCGAACTTGCCGTCCTTGGCGGTAAGCGCATCGTTGGCGGCGTAGGTGTCGGCGGCGTAGTGGGCGTTGTCCACCTCGATGACGATCTGGTGCATCAGACCGGTGTAGGTGCCGCGCACTTTTTCATGGCCGATGACGAAGGCGCACATGGGGTCGGTGGCCTGGGCGGCGGCGGTGAAGCTGGCGGGCTTGATCTTGCCGTCGGTGACGGTGACGATCATGCCGTCGGAGATAACGGCGCCGGTGTCCGCCTTCAGGACTTCGTCGATGGCGGCGTTGGAAGGCCAGCCTTTGCGAACGTTATACATGTCGATATCCTTGTCTGTTTTGTTGTGTATCGGTTTCCTGGGCGTATCAGCTCAGCAGGAAATTCGTCAGAGCGTCGCCGTCGGTGATCGCCGAACCGCCGAGGCTCCCGTAGTCGCCCTGGTAGCCCGCGGTCTTCTCGTTGGCTTCCTGTTCCTCGATGGCCATGGCGACTTTTTCAAAAGCGTCGGCAAGACCCATCAGGGCGTCGGCTGTGGTATTTGTCTGCGTACTCATTTGCTCACCTGTAAGATTGCCTTTCAGGATTCCATAGATGGAACCATCCAGGGAACGCTTGATGCATCTGGTGACGGTCCGCGTCCCTAGCGACGATCACCGAAAAAGATGAGGAAATCCCTGACTTTTTCGGGATCGAGTTCGATCTGTTCCGCCGTTTTTTCCACAGAAGCCGGCAGTGAGACCGCTACGGAGCGCATTTCTTTGGCCAGATCCCGGAGAGCCTCTGACATGGATGCCGTGGTATGCTCATCGGTTGTCATGGTGCAGCAGACTCCGCAGGTTGGCGATGTTGATGACCGGTTTCGGGACGCGCTCGGTCACGGGAGCGGCCGTGATGTCCCCGGCAAGTTTCCGCAGGGGAGTCGCGGCGTCACGCAACAGGCTTGCCACCTTCTTCCTGAGATCCGGGGACAGAGGCATCAGCGTACTCCGTTGGCCATATAGGCCATCACGTTGTCATAAGCCTGGCCGGCAATCTTGGGCAGATCGACATTTCCTGCCTCATCGATATAGCTGTCGGCGATGGGGGCTTCGGCAGGCAGTCCAAGGGCGGTGGCCGCATCGATGACACCGGCGTCGGGCATGTAATCGCCTTCACCATCGTAAGTGCCTTCACCATCGTAAGTGCCTTCACCATCGTAAGTGCCTTCACCGTCGTGGTCACCTTCGTCGTAGTCGCCCTCGGCGGCCAGAGCGTCCGCGGCTTCAGCGATGGATTTGATGGCCTTGGCATTGGTACTCGCGGCACTTGCCGCTTCAGTAAGGGCATCGACCACGGTGTTTTGCCCGGGAGCTTCAGGCTCATCCGGGGCATCTTCCGTCAAGGCTTCGCCAGCTTCCGCATTGCCGGCCTCAGGACCCGTTACAACGTCGCCTCCAGCTTCGGGCGCATCACCTGAAGCGGCCATGACGGCGTTCAGCACCTCGGGTGGGAGGCTTTCCGGGGACCCGGCCAGGATGGACTGAAGTTCTTCGGGGGACTCCAGACCGGCGAATTTGGCCAGGGTCGTGAAGTAGGCTTCGTCGTAGATAGCGGCGGTCTTGTTCATCAGCTCCGCCTCATTAACAGCGGACAGAGCATCCACCGTCGTTGCATAAGCATTTTGTTCGACCTGCCGGAGAGCGGCGACCTTGTTCATCTGCTCCATGCAGGAAGCCGCGAAGAGCTCGCCGAAGATTTGGGCTTCCTTCTTCAGCGCGGCGGTATGTTCGTTAACGAATTCGTCCGTCACGGCCTTGAGCGCCTCTTTGGCGTCGACGACCTGGCCGGCGGCATCTCCTGCCTGGTTTTCGGCTTCCTTGGTTTGGTTTTCGGCTTCCCTGGTCTGTTCGGCAGCAGCCACTTTTTCTGCCGTGGGCGCGGTGGAAGCTGGTTCGGTTACCGGCGCGGCCTGGGGTACGGCATCACCGGAAGTCGGGACGGGCTCGCCAGCCGTTTTTTGCTGGGCCTCTTCGAACTTCCTGAGAAGATCAGCGAGTTTGGGTGTATTTCGGGCAGCCACAGGGCTTTTCCTCCGGTATATTTTCGTGAATGGCAGCCTGGCCAGCCAGGCAAGCTGCCTAAATATTGGGCGCAGTCTGAAAAGCCTTTCAGGATCGGTAGAGGAAAGAAGCCGGTCACGAAAAAAGAAGCAGTTTGTGGTATAAGGACATGTCAGTGTCCGCGCAGGCTGCCGGCTCACGAACGGGCGGTAAAGGAGGCTTGCCCAAAGGAAAGCAATGACTAAATGAGACGTGATGTCCCTGAAACCTCAAACATCACGGAGAGTGGAACATGAGCTGGTACAACCCCAATACCTGGTCGCCCGATGGAAAAGCGGTGTTCGTCAATATCCTGATCGGTGTCGTTATCACCGGCCTCGAGCTGCTGCGTCAGTGGCAGGAAGAGCGGGGGGATTTTGACGGAGATGACGGAGATCTGTGGCGGTAGGGGCAGACACTGAAAAAGGGCGGCATACCTGGTGGGTATGCCGCCCTGCTTTTTGGGGGAAATTTTTTAGCTCCGATCCGGGAGCATGACACAAAGCTCCTGTGATGGGCAGCTATATGTCATCTTTTGCAGTTAACTTGACATAAGGAGTGTCATGAATAAATATTAATGTCAGAAATTGTAAGAACTATGATGTAAGGAGCGAGCAAGATGAACAGAGCCGGCAGTTTTGTTTCCAACCTGTCAGGTGACCTGGCGTACAGATCGTACTGCCCGGCGAACCTTCCGCCGACTCCCGGCATACAGGTCGGCACGCATATGACTTCGGAGCTGCTCAACGCCTCCAGGAAGCTCGCGGAGCTGGATTCACTGTCCCGATATGTTCCGGACACAGCCTTGTTCCTGTCCATGTACGTGAGGAAGGAGGCGCTGATCTCTTCACAGATAGAAGGCACGCAATGTACGCTTGAGGACATCCTCGCACCAGACGCGGAGATGAACGCCGACCTGGATGTCTCGGAAGTGCTCAGCTATGTCAAGGCCGTGAATTTTGCCATCGCGGAACGGGAAAAGCTGCCGCTGTGCAACAGGCTGCTCCGCAACACGCACGCCGTGCTGCTCAACAACGCCAGAGGCGAGGACAAGAATCCTGGTGAATTTCGAACGTCCCAGAACTGGATAGGTGCCTCCGGATGCTCACTGCGTGACGCCCGCTATGTTCCGCCCAATGTCCAGGACATGGTTTCCGGTATGTCGGCACTTGAAAAGTTCATCAACGAGGAGGACGGCATCGACCCTCTGATCAAAACGGCCCTCGTCCACTACCAGTTCGAGACGATACATCCTTTTCTTGATGGCAATGGAAGAGTCGGGCGCTTGCTGATCCTGCTGTGTCTCATGGAGTGGGGCCTCCTGCACAGCCCGGTTCTCTACGTTTCGTATTTTCTCAAGAAGAACCAGTGGGAGTATTACGATCGCCTTGCCGGTGTGCGGAATAGCGGCGACTTCGTGCAATGGGTGCTATTTTTTCTTGAAGCTGTGCACAGGGGCGCGGCTGACGCGATAGAGAATATCAAGAAGCTGCGCGACCTGAAAAAGCACGGAGAGGAAAAGATCGCACGCCTGTCACGCAGGAACGACACAGTATCAAGACTGTTTGTCCATCTCCACAGCTGTCCCATGATAACGCTCCCTTCAGCGGCGAAAAGCCTTGGTGTCAGCAGAGGAAGCGTCAGCAGCGCCGTATCCAGGCTCGTCAGTCTTGGAATCTTGAGTGAAGTCACAAACAAGGCCAGGAACAGGATATTCGCCTATACGGACTACCTCGATATCCTTCGTGAAGGAACGTAGGCACAAACTGCGACCATTCTGAATGGGTGAAAATCGGTTTGGAAACAAAAATCACTTCTGGCACATATTGGCGCCAGAAGTGATTTTTGTTCAGGAGATCCGCGGCATCCTGCCCATCAGAATTTCGTAGTGCGCATGGCTTTTTGTTCAGGCAAGAAGCCAGCCTAGTACATTCGTTTTTTGTATACCTTCGTAATCCATCTCGCCGAACAGTGAATCGAGTGTGAGCAGATATTTCGGATAATTGTCCCTTATCTTCTGCAATGGCGCGAGTTCACGACGAAGCACATTCTCATCAAGAGTCGTTTCAGATACCTGATAGTATTCAAGTTTGCCGTCCTTCATCGCCACGAAATCAACTTCACCATCAGGTCCAAGCTGCCCGACATACGCTTCGAACCCTCGCCGTCTGAGTTCGAGATACACGATGTTTTCAAGAATATGCCCGATGTCGGAGTCTCTTCCTTTCGCCAGCGTATTGCGCATTCCGACATCGGCCACATAATATTTGTTCATCGTGGAAAGGAATTCTTTGCCTTTGATATTGTAACGTCGTGCTTCATAAAACATCAGGCTGTCAGTAAGTCCACGCAAATAATGGTCAACAGTCTTCGTATCTATTTTGCGCATGTTTGACGTCATGGTGTTGGCTATCTTGGATGGAGAAGTGCGGTTTCCTATATTATGCATCATGAATTTTGTTATCGATTCAAGCATGTTCACATCTGCGATTCGATATCGCTTCACGATGTCGTTGAGAAGAATACCCTCATATATGGCTTGCATGTATTTTCGGGCGTCCATCACGGCTGATTGATAACGAAGTGTATAGGGAAATGATCCAATCGTCAGATATAATTCAAACTTTTCTTGTATTGAAAGGCCACTATGCTCGCCATCAAGGCCTTCGCAAAATTCCTTGAAGGAAAGCGGCAACATGGAAATCTCTATATAACGGCCTGTAAGCAATGTCGCCAGTTCGCCGGACATGAAATACGCATTCGACCCTGTGAGGTACAGGTCACAGTTTTTCTTGATGAAAAGACTGTCTACAGCCTTCTGATACTGGGAGACGTGCTGTATTTCATCAAGGAAGATGTAGTTCATTTTATCCGGGAGGAGGCGGTCGACAATGTACTTGTACAGCGCTCTGTATTCGTGCAGATCTTCGTATTCGATATCTTCGAAATTGATGCTGATGATTTGCTCTGGTGCGACACCATTTTTCAGCAGGTGCTGCTGGAAAATCTCAAAGAGGGTGGACTTGCCGCAGCGCCTGATGCCTGACACGACCTTGATGATCTGCTGATCTTTCCACCGAATGAGCCAGTCCAGATATTCGGGGCGCTTGATGTGTTCCATATTCGGCCTCCTTGCAGGTGAAATTTTAGGTCACTCCCCTGCAAAAAACAATAAAATTGGAATGCATCCCAATTTTCTTCAAAAATATGAGAAAAATTGGAATGCATTCCGTATTGTCCTCAGTCCTGAGGCAGGCAGGCCGACAGGCCCGAGAAGTCGGCATCGACGATGTATGACTCGGGCTGTGGTGTCTTCAGGAACATGGCCATGTACCACGGAAGATAGGTCACCTTTCCGTCAGTGGAGACATTGTCCATACAGAACACGACCGCTTCTTCAAACTTCCATTCGCTGACGCTGAGGATGTTATCCAGGGCAGTGTGCCGTCGGTAATCCTTGCCCGACTTGATCTCCACAGGAAGGCATTTCCGGCCGGGCTGAAGGACGAAGTCCAGCTCTCCATATTTCTGTTTGTTGAAGTACCACAGCTTGAAGCCGTTGGCGACGAAGATCTGGGCAAAGACATTTTCAAGAATGCTTCCCATGTTGATGCTCAGGTCTCCATTCAGGATGCTGAACTGGATACCGTCCATCCCTGCGGCGCAAAGCAATCCGGTATCGGCCATGAAGAGCTTGAACAGTGTCCGCTGTTCGTTGAGTCGCAAGGGAATGGACGGCGCGGAGACGTTGTAGCAGGGGAGGGCCACGCCCGCATCGCGCAGCCAGACAAAGCTGTCTTCGTACCGGGCATAGCGTGCTGCTTTGTTGATGGATGCCAACATGAAACGCCGGTTTTTGTCGTCCAGCTGTGAAGGTATGCTGTCGAAGATGTCCTGGACCTTTGTTTTGTCTCGCCCGGCGTACTTTGCGATATCGAGCCGGTACAGACTGAGGATGTCACGCTGCTGCGAGACGACTTTTTGTATGTCGTGGCTGGATACGAATTCCTGGACGACCGCCGGCATGCCTCCGGTCAGGACATAGAGCCTGAACAGGCGGCACATGGCCTCGTGCACACCGGAGGAGACCGGCTTTCTCTCCTCGAAGGAGCTGCGGACATGGTCGAGCACGTCTTCAGGTATGCCGTTGGCCAGGGCGAATTCCTCCAGGTCCATCGGAAACATCCTGTGGATCTCTTCGAAACCGACCGGATAGGAATATGTCTCGCCGCTGTTCACCCCAAGAAGCGAGCCCGACTCGATGTAATCGAAGCGTCCGTCCTCAACAAGGAACTTGATGGCCGTCCTGGCGTCAGGACATTCCTGGATCTCGTCGAAGAAGATCAACGTCTTTCCCGGGATCAGTGATGTCCCCAGCAGCGCCGTGATGCCCATGATGACGCTTTCAACGTCACGGCCCGCCTTGAAGATCTCTTTCGCCTTCGGCAGCTCGATGAAATTCAGCTCGACAAAGCATTCGTACTGTTCCTTGCCGAAGCGGCGAATCAGGGATGTTTTGCCGATCTGGCGTGCGCCGGTGACGAGCATCGCTTTTTTGTTCTTGTTATCCTTCCATTTCAATAGGTTATTGTAAAAATTACGCGCGAGCACAGGCGCCTCCGGGGTGTTTTGTAACGTTTTTCGTATTTTATGACCCGGATTTTGTAACGTTTTTCGCGTCAGTACAAGCCGTTTTTGCGACGTTTTTCATCAAAAATTTCTTATGAAAAAGACCGCCGGATTTTTCCGGCGGTCTTTGCTGTTATGAAATCAGGACCACTCTGGCGGTCTTACCCAGCGCGCCGTAAAGCCTCGCCCTTCAGGGCGGGGATATAAGGCGCACCTTAACTGGAATTTTTGCCTTTAATTGGGCGTTCGTTGAGCTTCGATATACTGCCGCAGGACAGAGATAGGCGCTCCTTCGCAGCTTCCAGCAAAATAACTTGGCGACCAAAGCGAGCCGCCCCAGAGTTTTTTCTGGATCGAAGGATAGCCTTTCTTGCGAATCAGCCTGCTGGATACGCCTTTCAGGCTGTTGACCAAAGACGAAATGGCTACTTTGGGTGGATAGACGACAAGCAGATGAACATGATCGTCTTCCCCGTCAAATTCAATAAGTTCCGCCTCAAAATCATGGCAAACACTGGCAAATATTTCCTTCAAGTCGTCAAGAATGGCCTTTGTGAAGACGCCATAGCGATACTTTGTAACAAAGACCAAATGGGCATGAAGAAGGAAAACACAGTGTCTTCCAGTACGAATGTTGTTGACTTTTTTCATAGACCAACTATAATTCGGCTATGGAAAGATTGCAAGCCTACAAGTTCCAGCTCCGCCCCAAAACCGGGCAGGAAAGCCTCATGCGGCGCTTTGCCGGATGTTGCCGTTTTGTTTGGAACAAGGCGCTTGCATTGGAAAAGGAAACCTATGAAAACGAAGAGAAGCGTCTGGGGAGGTTCTTGCTCTGCGAAGCCCTTCGGGATTGGAAGAAGGAAAACGCTACTTCTTTTCTTTCTGAAGCCCATTCTCAAATTCTGCAGCAAGTCTTGAAAGACCTCGATAGAGCCTACAAAAACTTCTTTGAGAAGCGTGCCGGGTTCCCACGTTTCAAGAAGAAAGGTCTTCACGATGCCTTTCGCTATCCGCAGGGCTTCAAGCTGGACGAAAGCAACAGCCGCATATTCCTTCCCAAAATCGGGTGGATACGCTACCGCAACAGCCGCAAAATAGAGGGAACGCCGAAACAGGTGACAGTCTCTCTTTCCGCTGGAAAGTGGTACGTCTCCATTCAGACGGAACGGGAAGTTCCAGAACCTGTGCATCCTTCGCAAAGTGTCGTCGGCATAGATATGGGCATTGCCCGTTTTGCAACGCTCTCCGATGGTTCTTGCATCAAACCGCTGCACAGTTTTCGAAAGCATGAAAAGAAGCTGGCAAAGCTGCAGCGGAAGTTGGCAAAACGAGTGAAGTTTTCCGCCAACTGGCAGAAGCTCAAAGCCAAAATCCAGCGCCTGCACCGTACAATAGCCAATGTACGCAACGATTTTCTGCACAAGACAACCACGATAATCAGCAAAAACCACGCTCTTGTTGTGATTGAAGATTTGAAGGTGCGGAATATGTCGCGGTCGGCGTCAGGCACGGTGGAAGCTCCGGGAAGAAACGTGCGAGCCAAGGCCGGATTAAACAAGTCCATATTGGATCAGGGATGGTTCGAGTTTCGGCGGCAGCTTGAGTACAAGTTGAAATGGCTGGGTGGAAAGCTGGTTGTCATACCTCCGCAGTATACCAGTCAGACATGCAGTCATTGTGGGTGCGTAGACAGAGCAAACAGACCAACGCAGGCGAAATTCAAATGTACGGCCTGCGGATTTGAATGTAACGCCGACCATAATGCGGCGTTGAACATTCTGGCGGCCGGGCAGGCCGTGACAGCCTGTGGAGCGGGAAGGGCTCAAGCGCCCGCGTCGAAGCAGGAACCCGCCTGTGGCGCGGCTCGTTAGAGCCGCTACCGATAGG
>ERZ780177.3426-NODE-3426-length-11933-cov-6.750379_pt1 | contig 11933 bp, 9 predicted proteins | sample MGYA00510973_ERZ780177 | MGnify/ENA primary metagenome ERZ780177 (study PRJEB29588, sample SAMEA2144396) | human gut metagenome | biome: human gut; feature: human-associated habitat; material: faeces | place: Denmark | collected 2008/2010 ...
TGGTAATGCCTGGCGATAACGTAACGATGGAAGTAGAACTCATCACCCCGATCGCTATCGAACAAGGCCTGCGTTTTGCAATCCGCGAAGGCGGCCGTACCGTTGGCGCTGGTGTTGTTACTGCAATTGAAGAAAAATAATTAAACGCTGTTAGCGGTACATATATCTAAGGCCGGACTTTTCAGCCCGGTCTTAGATTATTTTTTTAAACATTGTTGACATAACCCGTTAACTGTGGTACTCTATATTAGTGAAATTTTCAGACCAGCAATTTTGACAGCAAGAGAGGTGTAACGAATGCGTACTTTGATTACTTTGGCATGCACTGAATGCAAACAGCGCAACTACCAGACTAACAAAAACAAAAAGAATGATCCGGACCGTATTGAGATCAACAAGTACTGCAAATTTTGCAAAAAACACACTTTACATAAAGAAACCAAATAATCTTTGTGTTTGAGTTTATCTAGGTATTTTAGCAAGGATGTGAAAAGATGGCCGTTCCAGAATTACCGGGTGTGAAAGACACCAACGGCATTATGCGCTTTCTGCGGGAAGCAAAATCTGAACTAAAAAAAGTGACCTGGCCTACCAGACGAGAACTTATTGCCCATACAATCGTTGTATTTATTGCCGTTGTCCTTTCAGCAATTCTGATTTGGGTAATTGACAGTATTTTTGCTGGGCTTTTCCAGTTGATTTTACAATAAGTTTGAGTAAGGAGGAAGGGAATTAATATTCCCGGTACCGCTATGGAATCAGAAAAACGTTGGTATGTCATACATACTTATTCCGGTTACGAAAATAAAGTAAAAGCTAATCTGGAACGCAAAGTTCATTCCCTGGGTATGGAAAACGAAGTTTTCAATATTGTAATACCTATGGAAAATGAAATAGAAGTCAAAGATGGCAAAAAACGCAGCGTGCAGCGCAAAGTTTTCCCGGGCTATGTACTGGTAGAAATGATTGTTAATGACCGCAGCTGGTATGCCGTCCGCAACACTCCAGGCGTAACCGGTTTTGTTGGCTCCGGCACTAAGCCCATTCCTCTTACAGATGAGGAAGTAAAACAGATTATGCGTTCTATGGGCGTGGAAGAAAGCCGTCCTAAAATTGATTTACAATTACAGCAGATTGTACGCCTTAAAAGCGGCCCGTTTGCCGGATGCCTTGGCAGCGTTTCCGAAATTAATGAAGAACGCGGCAAGCTGAAGGTTCTTGTGGACATGTTTGGGCGCGAAACACCTGTTGAAGTTGATTTTACTCAAGTTGAAGAAGCTGAATAAGGAGGTGTAATAAATGCCGAAAAAAGTCGTTAAAATGGTAAAATTACAGGTACCGGCTGGTAAAGCTACTCCGGCTCCTCCTGTAGGCCCTGCACTCGGCCAGGCCGGTGTAAACATTATGGCTTTCGTTAAGGAGTTCAATGAACGTACTGCACAGCAGGCTGGTCTTATTATCCCGGTAGAAATCACCGTATTTGAAGACCGTTCCTTTACTTTCATTACCAAAACTCCTCCGGCTCCGGTTCTCTTGAAAAAAGCAGCCGGTCTGGAAAAAGCATCTGGCGAACCTAACAAGAAAAAAGTAGCCACCCTCGGCCGCGACAAAATCCGCGAAATCGCCGAAACCAAAATGGCTGACCTCAACGCAGCAGATATTGAAGCTGCAATGAGAATGGTTGAAGGTACTGCCCGCAGCATGGGTATTACCGTAGTTGACTGATAATATTAGTTAACTTAATTAAGTGGGAGGCCAAAAACCGTTATTACCACATAGGAGGAAAAGTTAATGGCAAAAAGAAGCAAAAAGTATCAGGAAGCTTTGAAACTTATCGAAGCTGACAAATTCTATTCTCCGAAAGAAGCAATAGAATTAGTAAAGAAAACTAACGTTACCAAATTTGACAGCACCGTTGAAGTTTCTTTCAAACTCGGTGTTAATCCTAAATACGCTGACCAGCAGGTTCGCGGCGCTATGGTTCTTCCGCACGGCACCGGCAAAAGCAAAACTGTTCTTGTTTTTGCTAAAGGCCCCAAAGTTGCAGAAGCTGAAGCAGCAGGCGCAGATTATGTTGGCGGTGAAGAATATGTCGCTAAAATTCAGGGCGGCTGGACAGATTTCGATGTCTGCGTAGCAACCCCTGACATGATGGGCATGGTTGGCCGTCTTGGTAAAATCCTCGGCCCTAAAGGTTTAATGCCTAACCCGAAGGTTGGTACCGTAACTATGGACGTAACCCGTGCAGTAAACGAAATTAAAGCTGGTAAAATTGAATACCGCACCGATAAAGCTGGTAATGTACAGGCTCCTATCGGCAAAGTTTCCTTTACCGACGAACAGCTTTTGGCTAACTACATTGCACTTGCCGATACTCTGGTAAAAGTTAAACCTTCCGGAGCAAAAGGCCAGTACATGAAAACCATCACTCTTTCTACTACCATGGGCCCTGGCGTTAAAGTTGACGTTCTGAAGGCTAACAGCGACAAATAATTTTATAAATCAGAAGATAATCGGGCCATAGACAGCAGGTGCGGCACAGCCGCGTAAGCATAGCGCCAGCCGAGGTTGGAGACGTTGAAGATAGACCTTCGCGACCTCCGGCTGCGGCCGAGAGGTCTTTTTGATTTAATAAAAAATATCAAAATAAAGAAGGGGGTGCAGATGTATGGCAATTAGACCTGAAAAAGCAGCTAAAGTTGCAGAGATTAAAGAACTTCTTACCAGCTCTAAATGCACTGTTCTGGTAGACTTCTGCGGTTTGACTGTTGCACAGGATACTGCATTGCGCCGTAAAATGCGCGAAGCCGGTGTTACCTACATTGTAGTTAAAAACACTATGCTCCGTATTGCAGCACAAGAAGCAGGCATTGAAGGCCTGGAGCCGGTTCTTGAAAAGAACACCGCTATTGCGGTTGCTCCGGAAGACCCTGTTGCCGCAGCAAAAATTATTTGCGATTTTGCTAAAGAAAACAAAGCACTTGTTGTTAAAGCAGGTGTTCTTGACGGTAAAGTTATTGACGATGCAGCTATCAAAGCTCTGGCAGAACTGCCGCCGAAAGAAGTACTCGTTGCCAAAATGCTTGGCAGCATGAATGCTCCGATTTCCGGTTTCGTCAATGTACTTCAAGGTACTATCCGCAAAGTGGTATATGCGCTTGACGCTATCCGCGAACAAAAAGAATCCGCATAAGCTGAGGCTTATCGCATAAAATTTTTACAATAAAATTAAAACATCTAATTTATGGAGGTAACTATAATGAATAAAGAACAAATCATTGAAGCTATTGAATCTATGACCGTCCTCGAACTTTCCGAACTCGTTAAAGCTCTGGAAGAAAAATTCGGCGTATCCGCTGCTGCTCCTGTTGCTGTAGCTGCTGCTCCGGCTGCTGGTGGCGCTGCTGCTGCTGAAGAAAAAACTGAATTCGACGTAATCCTGACCGCTGCTGGCGCTGGCAAAATCAACGTAATCAAAGTTGTTCGCGAAGTAACCGGCCTGGGCCTGAAAGAAGCTAAAGCTATCGTTGACGAAGCTCCGAAAGCTGTTAAAGAAAAAATCTCCAAAGCTGACGCTGAAGCTCTCAAAGCTAAACTCGAAGAAGCTGGCGCTTCCGTAGAAATTAAATAATTTTGCTTAACGGAAATAAAAAATCCGCTGCATTGCAGCGGATTTTTTTATGCCCGCATGATTGACAAATTGCAAAATATATGATAACATATCATACTACAACATTAGTAGATTGCAGGTATTGACAACCGGTGCCGGGGGTTCAGTGGTTGAGCACCGTACCGTGCTTATATGGATTTAGATGAGGTGCGTTCATCGAAGACAACATGCAAGGTCCTGAATATTGTTTGGAGCCTTGCTTTTTTTGTCATGGTAAAAACGCGCTTGTTTAAGTCTGCCTGACAACATATACATTAAGGGGTGAGGGATTACATGTTTAAACCGGTTCCCGTAGGTAATAGGACTCGGTACAGTTATGCCAGAATCAATGAAGTATTGCCAATGCCTCATTTGATTGACATCCAAAGAAAATCGTATGAGTGGTTCATGCGAGAAGGTCTTTGCGAAATTTTCCATGACATTTCTCCTATTAAAGATTTTACAGGTAATTTAGAACTTTCCTTTGAAGGCTTTACTCTCGGTGAGCCTAAATATACAGTAGAAGAATGCAAGGAACGCGATGCTTCCTATTCTGCGCCGTTAAATGTAAACGTGCGCCTTCTGTATAAAGATACCGGCGAGATTAAAGAATCTAAAGTATTCATGGGCGATTTTCCGCTGATGACGGAAACCGGTACTTTTGTAATCAACGGTGCCGAACGTGTAATCGTCAGCCAGCTGGTACGTTCCCCGGGCGTTTATTACGCCGTTACGATGGACCCCAGCGGCAAAAAAATGTATGGTACAACAGTCATTCCTAACCGTGGTGCATGGATTGAATATGAAACCGACTTAAATGACGTTATTTACGCACGTGTTGACCGTACCAGAAAGCTGCCGGCAACTGTTTTGCTGCGCGCCATGGGTTTAATCCAGAATGAAGATATTTTAGCGCTCTTTAATAATCATCCTTCCGTTGCTGCAACGCTTGAAAGGGATACAACAACTACCCGCGAAGAAGCTTTAATTGAAATTTATAAAAAGCTGCGCCCGGGCGAACCTCCTACTCTGGAAAACGCCTCTGCACTTATTGAAGCAACTTTCTTTGACAACAAACGGTATGACCTTGCCAGCGTAGGCCGCTATAAGCTGAACAAAAAACTCGGCTGGCGCCGCCGCCTGCTGGATAAAGTGCTGGATCAGCCGCTGGTTGATGTATCTACCGGTGAAATTATTGCTGAAGCAGGCACCAAGATTGACCTTGATGTTATTGATAAAATCGAAGAAAGCGGTATTTTTGCAGGTCCCGGCCTGAAAGAAGTTTTCATCCGCCTGAAAGAACAGCCGATGAAAATTATCTGCACTTCCGATATTCCAGAAGATCACCGCACCATTACCGTTGAAGATGTAATGGCTTCCTTCGGTTATCTGCTGAACCTGATGGACGGCCTTGGCACCGGCGATGATATCGACCATTTGGGCAACCGCCGTGTACGCCGTGTCGGCGAACTTTTGCAGAACCAGTTCCGCATCGGCCTTGCCCGTATGGAACGCGTTGTAAAAGAACGTATGACCATTCAGGATGTTGATGTTATCACACCGCAGGCACTTATTAATATCCGCCCTGTTGTTGCTGCAATTAAAGAATTTTTTGGCAGCAGCCAGCTTTCCCAGTTTATGGACCAGAACAACCCGCTGGCCGAGCTGACCCATAAACGCCGTCTTTCCGCACTGGGCCCCGGTGGCTTGAGCCGTGAACGTGCAGGCTATGAAGTCCGCGACGTACACCATTCCCACTATGGCCGTATGTGCCCGATTGAAACCCCTGAAGGTCCGAACATCGGCCTTATCGGTTCTCTTTCTACCTTTGCTGTTATTAACAAATACGGCTTTATGGAAACCCCGTACCGCCGTGTTGATAAAGAAAACAAGCGCGTAACCGATGAAATTATTTATCTTACCGCTGATGAAGAAGATAATTACATTATCGCTCAGGCGAACGAACCTTTGGATGACGAAGGCTACTTTGAAGGCGAACGTGTAACCGCACGTTACCAGAACGAAGTACTTTCCCTGCCTCCTGACCAGGTAGACTTCATGGACGTTTCGCCGAAACAGGTTGTATCTATCGCTACCGCACTTATTCCGTTCCTCGAAAACGATGACGCGAACCGTGCTCTTATGGGTGCCAACATGCAGCGTCAGGCAGTGCCGCTTCTGTGCACGCAGGCTCCGATCATCGGTACCGGTATGGAATATAAAGTTGCCGTTGACTCCGGCGTGTGCATTCTGGCTAAAAATGCCGGTGTTGTAGAACGCGTTACCGGCGATGAAATCGTTATCCGCAAAGATGACGGCGGCGTAGATAAATACAGCGTATTGAAATTTAAACGTTCCAACCAGGGCACCTGCGTTAACCAGCGCCCGATTGTTTACAAAGGCGACAAGGTTGTTAAAGGCCAGGTACTGGCAGATGGCCCTGCAACAGACCATGGCGAACTTGCACTTGGCTACAACGTAATTGTTGCCTACATGCCTTGGGAAGGCTACAACTACGAAGATGCTATTCTTCTGAGTGAAGATTTGGTTAAGGCCGACGTATTTACTTCCATTCATATTGAAGAATACGACTGCGATGCCCGCGATACCAAACTTGGCGAAGAAGAAATTACACGCGATATTCCGAACGTATCGGAAGAAGCATTGAAAGACCTTGACGAACGCGGCATTATCCGCATTGGTGCGGAAGTACGCCCGGGCGATATCCTCGTCGGCAAAGTAACTCCGAAAGGCGAAACCGAACTTACCGCAGAAGAACGCCTGCTGCGCGCCATCTTTGGCGAAAAAGCACGCGAAGTGCGCGACAGCTCGCTGCGTGTTCCGCACGGCGAAGCAGGTAAAATCGTCAGCGTAAAAGTATTTACTCGCGAAAACGGCGACGAACTTCCTCCGGGAGTTAACGAACAGGTTCGCGTACATATCGCGCAGAAACGTAAAATTTCCGTCGGCGATAAAATGGCAGGCCGCCACGGCAACAAGGGCGTTATTTCCCGTATTCTGCCGCGCGAAGACATGCCGTTCCTGCCGAGCGGCGAACCGGTACAGATTGTGTTGAATCCGTTGGGCGTACCTTCCCGTATGAACATCGGACAAATTCTGGAAAACCATCTGGGCTGGGCAGCACGTGCACTCGGCATGCAGATTGAAAACAATGCCGAAGGCCTTGTAGAACGCCTGACCGGTGTTGGCTATGACGTTGAAAAATATGGCATCCCCGAAACCGTTGAAATCGGCAAATTCGGTGATAAGAGCATTAAAGCCGTACAAATTTCCGTACCGGTATTTGACGGCGCTCACGAAAAAGATATTAATGATGCGCTTGACATTGCAGGTATCGACCGCAGCGCCAAAACCACGCTGTATGACGGCCGTACCGGCGAGCCGTTCGATAACAAAGTTACCGTCGGCTTAACTTACATGCTCAAACTGCATCACCTTGTTGATGATAAAATCCATGCCCGCAGCACCGGCCCGTACTCCCTTGTTACCCAGCAGCCTCTCGGCGGCAAGGCGCAGTTCGGCGGCCAGCGTTTCGGCGAAATGGAAGTTTGGGCGCTGGAAGCATACGGCGCAGCTTATACTTTGCAGGAAATTTTAACCGTAAAATCCGACGATGTTGTCGGCCGTGTTAAAACCTACGAAGCCATTGTTAAAGGCGAAAACGTTCCTGAACCTGGTGTTCCGGAATCCTTTAAGGTACTTATTAAAGAACTTCAGTCCATCGGTCTTGACATTAAAGTGCTCAACGAGGACGAAGAAGAAATTTCCCTGCGTGATACCGACGACGATATTAACGAAACAGCGCGCAAGTTGGATCTTGACATCGACGGTGCAATTCCCGAAGCTCCTAACACGGAGATTGTACAGGATGACTACACCACTGACAGTGATGATAGCGCAGCGGAAGACCCCGATTTTGATTTGATTGCCGATATTGGCAACATGAATATGGAAGCAAAAGATGCGGATGATGCCGCCAGTGAAGATATGGAATAGAAGGGAGCGATCGGTTCTTGTTAGACGTAAATAATTTTGAATCTATGCGTATCGGCCTGGCTTCACCGGAGCAAATCAGGGCTTGGTCCTATGGCGAAGTAAAAAAACCGGAAACCATCAATTACAGAACCTTAAAACCGGAACGTGACGGTTTGTTCTGCGAAAGAATTTTCGGGCCTACCAAAGACTGGGAATGCCATTGCGGCAAATATAAAAGAATCCGCTATAAAGGCATTATCTGCGACAAGTGCGGCGTTGAAGTAACCCGTGCCAAAGTACGCCGTGAGCGTATGGGCCATATTGAACTGGCTGCACCTGTATCCCATATCTGGTATTTCAAAGGTATTCCGAGCCGCATGGGGTTAATTCTTGATATTTCCCCGCGTTCTCTGGAAAAAGTACTGTACTTTGCCAACTACATTGTATTAGACCCGGGCAGCACTCCGCTGACTAAAAAACAGCTGCTGACCGAAAGCGAATATATTGAAAACCGTGATAAATACGGCAGCGCATTTAAAGTAGGCATGGGCGCTCAGGCAATTAAAACCTTATTACAGGAAATTGACCTGCCCAAACTTACCGCAGAATTGCGCGCAGAACTGAAAGAAGTAAGCGGCCAGCGCAAAATCCGCGCTGTACGCCGTCTGGAAGTTTGCGAAGCCTTCTTGAAATCCGGCAACCGCCCGGAATGGATGATTTTGGACGTTGTACCGGTAATTCCGCCTGAACTGCGCCCGATGGTTCAGCTGGACGGCGGACGCTTTGCAACGAGCGACCTTAACGATTTGTACCGCCGCGTTATTAACCGCAACAACCGCTTAAAACGCTTGCTTGAACTTAATGCGCCGGATATTATCGTACGCAACGAAAAACGCATGCTGCAGGAAGCAGTTGACGCCCTTATCGACAACGGCCGCCGCGGCCGTCCGGTAACAGGCCCGGGCAACCGCCCGCTGAAATCCATTTCCGATATGCTGAAAGGCAAGCAAGGCCGTTTCCGTCAGAATCTTTTGGGTAAACGTGTTGACTACTCCGGCCGTTCCGTTATCGTTGTAGGCCCGGAACTTAAAATGCACCAGTGCGGCCTGCCGAAGGAAATGGCACTGGAACTGTTTAAACCTTTTGTAATGAAACGCCTTGTTCAGAGCGGACAGGCTACCAATATCAAAAACGCCAAACGCATGGTAGAACGCGCCAACAATGTTGTTTGGGACGTTTTGGAAGAAGTAATTAAAGAACATCCTGTATTCCTTAACCGTGCACCGACGCTGCACAGACTCGGTATTCAGGCATTCGAGCCTATCCTTACCGAAGGCCGTGCAATTAAGCTGCATCCGTTGGTATGTACAGCATTCAACGCCGACTTCGACGGTGACCAAATGGCAGTGCATCTGCCGCTTTCCGCGGAAGCACAGGCAGAAGCAAGAATTTTGATGCTTTCCGTTAACAACATTTTGGCACCGAAAGACGGCAAGCCTGTTGCCGTACCTACCCAGGATATGGTTTTGGGCTCTTACTACATCACCATGGTGAAAGAAGGAGCCAAAGGCGAAGGCATGCGTTTTAGCAGCGTTAATGAAGCTATGCTGGCATACTTCCATAAGGTTGTTGATTTGCAGGCACGCATTCAGGTTTATGTACCTAACAAAGATATTTACGGCGAAGAAAAGAATGAAGGCGTAAGCCTTGTTACCACTACGCCGGGCAATATCATGTTTAACGAAGACCTGCCGAAAGAACTGCAGTACTTCCATCAGGAAACTGAAAAGAATGCTGCCGGCGAAGAAGTTAAGGTTTGGCATTTAAGCAAACTTATTAACAAAAAAGAACTGGGCAACCTTGTTGCCAAAGCACACAAGCTGTTTGGCAACCTGCGTACCGCCGAAATTCTTGATATTGTTAAAAAGAACGGTTATGACAACGCCTGCAAGGCAGGTATTTCCATTGCCGTATCCGATATTAAAATCCCGAAAGAAAAACAGCAGATTTTGGCTGACGCCGAAAAACAGATTGATAAAACCGAGCGTATGTTCCGCCGCGGCTTGATGAGCGAGGACGAACGCTACCGCAAGGTTATTGAAATCTGGAGCCAGGCAACGGACGACGTTACCGCAAAACTGATGAGCGCTACCATGGATAAATTCAATTCCCTGAACATGATGGCTGATTCCGGTGCCCGCGGCAACACCCAGCAGATCCGTCAGCTGGCAGGTATGCGCGGCCTTATGGCTGACCCGTCCGGCCGTATTATCGACCGTCCTATCAAGGCAAACTTCCGCGAAGGCTTAACCGTATTGGAATACTTTATTTCCACCCACGGTGCCCGCAAAGGCCTGGCAGATACCGCACTGCGTACGGCAGACTCCGGTTACCTTACCCGCCGCCTTGTAGACGTTGCGCAGGATGTTATTGTACGCGAAGATGACTGCGACGTTGTAACCTTTAACCTTGTTAAAGAACGCAGCCGCCTGTGCAAACAAACCCTTGGCGCAAGCCAGAACAAACTGCGCGAAACCGTTATCGGCCGCAACCTTGCTTCCGGCGTTGAAAGCCCTGTAACCGGCGAACTGATTGCCGAAGCAGATACCGTTATTACGGAAGATATTTACAATAAACTTATTGCAGGCCACGTGCTTGAAGTTAACCTGTATGCAACCGATGATATGGACGGCGAAGCAACTGAAACCGTTCAGATTAACATCAGCAGCGAAGATGCCAACAAGGTAATGAAAGAACACCTGATGCATCACTTCAACGGCAAAGAAGTTGCCGAAGACGTTGTTAACGCAGAAGGTGAAGTACTGGCACATTCAAAAGATACTTACACCGAAGCAATGATTGACGCAATTTTGGCAGACGGTACTGTCCGCGAAATGAAAGTGCGCAACAATGCTATCGAAGGTATCGAAATTGGCGCTATTACCGAAGGCAAGAACAAACAGACGGTTATCGAATCTCTGCGTGACCGTATTGTCGGCCGTAATCTTGCCGAAGATATTCTGGATGAAAACGGCGAAGTGCTCTATCATATCAACGATTATGTTACCGAAGATATGGCAGACAGAATTGCAGCCCTGCGCGAAACCGTTAAAATCCGCAGCGTGCTTAACTGCAAATCTAAAGTTGGCGTTTGCCGTAAATGCTATGGCCGCAACCTTGCAACCGACAGAAATGTTGATGTTGGCGAAGCAGTTGGCACCATTGCAGCTCAGGCAATCGGCGAACCTGGTACCCAGCTTACCATGCGTACGTTCCATACCGGCGGCGTAGCAGGCGGCGACGATATTACCCAGGGCTTGCCGCGTGTTGAAGAATTGTTTGAAGCACGCAAACCGAAACATCCGGGTATTTTGGCAGAAACTACCGGCGTTGTGCATATTGCCGAAGAAGGCGGACAGCGTAAAATTACCATTACCGATAAAGACGGCATGGAAGAAGTTTATGCTATTCCGTACGGCGCAAAACTTGCTGTTGCCGAAGGGCAGGAAATCGAAAAAGGCGACCGTCTTACCGAAGGTTCCCTCAATCCGCACGATATTATCCGCATCAGCGGCGTGCGCGCAACCCAGCGTTATCTGGTACAGCAGGTACTCGGCGTTTACAAATCTCAGGGCGTAGAAATTAACGACAAACACATTGAAGTTATGGTACGCCAGATGATGCGTAAAGTACGTATCGACGAAGCAGGCGATACTACGATGCTGCCGGGCGAATACGTTGATATCGGTAAATTTGAAGAACAGAACAGCGAGATGCTTGACCGCGGCTTGCAGCCTGCAGAAGGCCACCCGATTCTTCTGGGTATTACCAAAGCATCCCTGGCAACCGATTCTTTCCTGTCTGCGGCTTCCTTCCAGGAAACTACCCGTGTACTTACGGACGCAGCTATTAAAGGCAAGGTTGACCCGCTGCTCGGCCTTAAAGAAAACGTTATTATCGGCAAACTCATCCCGGCAGGTACCGGCATGAGCAGATACCGTGATGTTAAAGTAAAATATAATAACGTGCCTACTAATAATTGATTTTACTGCGTAACAGCAGAAAAACTTAATAAGTTGTAATAGGTAAAGTAAACCACCCTGTTTATTCCGTTTGGAGTAAGCAGGGTGGTTTTGTTTATTAGGTTGTTTGCTGTTTGGTAAAGTAAAAAAGTAACTGTTACACATAACCGGTCATACGTGTTACCGTAGCCTGCGCTGCCGCGCCAACCTACCGGCAGGGATAAAGTTTCACCAAGACCAGTAAAAGTTAGACTTACTCTAACGGA
>ERZ780177.3435-NODE-3435-length-11901-cov-17.523974_pt1 | contig 11901 bp, 9 predicted proteins | sample MGYA00510973_ERZ780177 | MGnify/ENA primary metagenome ERZ780177 (study PRJEB29588, sample SAMEA2144396) | human gut metagenome | biome: human gut; feature: human-associated habitat; material: faeces | place: Denmark | collected 2008/2010 ...
TTCCGCATCATCGACTTTCCCCTGTCCAACTGTACCAACTCCGGCATCGACACCGTGGGCGTACTGACCCAGTACCGGCCGCTGGAGCTGAACACCTACATCGGCAGCGGCCAGCCCTGGGAGCTGGACCGTGTCAACGGCGGCGTACATATCCTGCCGCCCTACCAGAGCGCCGGCGGCGCCGTCTGGTACAAGGGCACCGCCAACGCCATCTACCAGAACATCGGCTTCGTGGATCTGTACGACCCGGAGTACGTACTGGTGCTCTCCGGCGACCACATCTATAAGATGGACTACTCCCTGATGCTGCGCCGCCACAAGGCCACCGGCGCTGACTGCACCATCTCCGTCATGGAGGTCCCCTGGGAGGAGGCCAGCCGCTTCGGCATCATGGCCGTGGACGGCGAGGACAACATCACCGAGTTCGCTGAGAAACCCAAGGAGCCGAAAAGCAACCTGGCCTCTATGGGCATCTATATCTTCACCTGGAAAAAGCTGCGCCAGTACCTCATCGATGATGAGACTGACCCCCGCAGCGACAACGACTTCGGAAAAAACATCATCCCCGCTATGCTGCGAAACGGTGAGAAGATGTCCGCCTACCGCTTCGAGGGCTACTGGAAGGACGTGGGCACGCTGGACTCCCTGTGGGACGCCAACATGGATATGCTCTCCCCCGGCTCCGGGCTGAACCTGCTGGACAAGAAGTGGCGCATCTACGGCCGCACGCCCACCTGCCCGCCCACCTACATCGGTAAAACGGGCGATGTGGGCAACAGCGCCGTGGCCAAGGGCTGCACCGTGCTGGGCGAGGTAAAGAACGCCGTCCTCAGCACCGGCACCACCGTGGCCGAGGGCGCGTCCGTCTCCTATTCCGTGGTCATGCCCGGCGCCGTCATCGAGGCAGGCGCGAAGGTGTCCTACGCCATCGTGGGCGAGGGCTGCCGCGTAGGCAGAAACGCCGTGGTGGGCGGCGCCCCGGGCAGCGTCCCCTTTGAGGACTGGGGCATCGCCGTGCTGGGGCCCCGGACCTCCGTGGCGGACGGCGCGGTCATCGAACCGAAAATGATGCTGGGCGAAAACGGCAAGGAGGTGCGGCCATGAACGGAATGCACGGGATCATCTTCTCCTACGACAAGGAAAACGGCCTGCGGGAGCTCATCGAAAATCGCGTCCACGGCTCCATCCCTTTCGGCGGTGACTACCGCATCATCGACTTCATCCTCTCCAGCATGGTGAACGCCGGCGTCACGGACGTGGGCGTCATCATGCACGGCAAGTGCCAGTCGCTGCTGGACCACCTGGGCAGCGGCAAGAGCTGGGACCTGAGCCGCAACTTCGGCGGTCTGACGCTGCTGCCGGCCTTCGCCTATAATGAGCAGCACCGCGGCGACGGCCAGTTCCGCGGCCGCGTGGATGCCCTGGGCAGCGTGATGAACTACCTGAAGAGCATCCGTCAGGACTACGTGGTGCTGTCCGACAGCGACACGGTCATCAACGCGCCCCTGGAGGACGTGCTCCGCCGCCATATCGACACCGGCGCGGACATCACCGCCGTCTGCACCGCCGTCCCCGGCGACGGGCAGGATACCTACTTCCGGCTGGACGCCCGGGGCCGCATCACCGACACGGCCTACGGCCTGCACACGCCGGAGGGCTATCGCTGCCTGAACATCTTTGTCCTGCGGACCGAGCTGCTCATCCAGCTGGTGACGGAGTGCCTGAGCCACAACCGTTACAGCCTGCGGCGGGATGTCCTTCAGGGCATGAGCAGCCGCCTCCGCCTGCAAAGCTACGTCTACGACGGCTACGCCGCCCACATCAGCACCCTGCAGAACTACTATGACCGCAGCATGGAGCTGCTGGATACCGCCACCCGCAGCGCCCTGTTCTGCCCGGACCGTCCGGTATACGGCAAGGAAAACGACTCCCCCTCCAGCTACATCGACCCGGAGGGCGGCTGCGTCAACTCCCTGGCCGCCGACGGCTGCGACATCCAGGGCAGCGTAAAAAACTGCGTGCTGTTCCGCAACGTGCGTATTGAAAAGGGTGCCAGCGTGGAAAACTGTATCCTGTTCAAGGACACGGTGGTCAAGCGCGGTGCCATACTGCGGGGCGTGATCACCGACAAATACGTCACCGTCAGCGAGAATGTGACCCTGATGGGCCATGAGCGCTATCCCATCGTCATCGCCAAGGGCGCGACGGTGTGAGAGAAAGGAGCCTGCCATGAAGCTGCTGTATGTGACCAGCGAGGCCTATCCCTTCTGCAAGACCGGCGGCCTGGCCGATGTGGCCGGCAGCCTCCCCCCCGCCCTGGCGGCGGAGGGTGTCGAGACCGCCGTCATCCTGCCCCTGTACGACAAGATCGGCCCCCAGTGGCGGGAGAAAATGACCTTCCGCCGGTATATCTACGTGGACCTGGGCTGGCGGCATGAGTACTGCGGCCTGTTCTCCCTCCATGACCGGGGCGTGACCTGGTACTTCGTGGACAACGAAAAATACTTCCGCCGCGGCCGCCTGTACGGCGAGTTTGACGACGGCGAGCGCTTCGCCTTTTTCAGCCACGCGGTCGTCGACCTGCTGCCCAGCCTGGACTGGATGCCGGACATCCTCCACTGCAACGACTGGCAGACGGCGCTGGTACCCATCTATCTCAAGGACGCGGCCACCCGCTGGTGGGAGATACGCCATATCCGCACGGTGTTCACCATTCACAACATTGAGTATCAGGGCCGCTACGGCAGCGACAGCGTAGACCAGCTCTTCGGTCTGGACCGGGGCTGGTACGATGACGGCACCCTCCGCATGGACGGCGACGTGAACCTGATGAAGGGTGCCATGCTCATGGCGGACGCCGTCACCACCGTCAGCCCCACCTACGCCGCCCAACTCCATGACCCGGCCTATGCCGAGGGGCTGGAGAGTGTGGTGGACGCCATCGGCTGGAAAATGCACGGCGTGGTCAACGGCATCGACACCGTCACCTACGACCCGGCGTCCGACCCGGCGCTTCCGGCGCATTACACGGCGGCAGACCCGGCCGGCAAGGCCGTGTGCAAGGCATCCCTGCAGGCTGCCCTCGGACTTACCCAGGAGCCGGACACGCCGCTGATCGCCATGGTGACGCGGCTGGTGGGCCACAAGGGGCTTGATCTCGTGCAGCAGGCCATGGACGGCATCATGGCCACCGGCTGCCAGTTCGTGGTGCTGGGCACCGGTGACAGGCAGTATGAGGATTTCTTCCGCTGGAAAGCCGGGCAGTACCCCGGCCGCGTGTCGGCCCAGATCCTGTACGCCGAGGATCTGTCCCGCCGCGTATACGCCGCCGCGGACCTGTTCCTGATGCCCTCCCGCAGCGAGCCCTGCGGCCTGAGCCAGATGATCGCCATGCGCTACGGCGCGGTGCCCATCGTGCGGAGCACCGGCGGTCTGGCGGACACCGTGCGCTCCTGCCAGGTGGGGCAGGAGGACGGCACCGGCTACCTGTTCGGCGACTATGACACCGGGGCCATGCTCTCCGTCATCGGTCAGGCCACCGGCCTGTACCGGGGCGACCGGACAGGCTTCGACACCGTTCGATACCGTGGCATGACCGCGGACTTCAGCTGGGGCCGCAGTGCGGCGGCCTACCGGCACATTTATGAGAACCTTTGACCCAAGGAGGAGTTACCCGATATGACCTACAACAAAGAGACCCTGAAAGAGGCCATCGTGCAGAAGCTGCGCCTCAACTACGGCTGCACCGAGCAGCAGGCCACCGACGGCGAGATGATGAAGGCCTGCGCCATGGTCCTGCGGGACATCATGGCCGAGCACGGCGTACAGACCCGCGAGGAGACGGCCCACGAGGAAAAGCGCAAGGTCCACTACCTGTCGCTGGAGTTCCTGATGGGCCGCAGCCTGATGAAAAACGCCTTCAATCTGGCGCTGCTGGAGCCTTTGACTGCCGCCATCGGCGAGCTGGGCTTCAAGGCGGCGGATATCTTCGACATGGAGCCGGACGCCGGTCTGGGCAACGGCGGTCTGGGCCGTCTGGCCGCCTGCTATCTGGACAGCATGACCACCCTGGAGATCCCGGCGACGGGCTACTCCATCTGCTATGAGCTGGGCATTTTCAAGCAGAAGATCGTGGAGGGCCAGCAGGTGGAGCTGCCCGACGACTGGATGCAGCTGGGCGACGCGTGGCTGCTGCCCAAGCTGCAGGAGGCCGAGGAGGTCCGCTTCGGCGGTAAGGTCCGCACCCGCTGGGACAACAACCACCTGATGGTGGTCCATGAGGACTATACCCGTGTGCTGGCCATCCCCTGCGATATGGAGATCGCCGGCTACGACACCGACCATGTGAACACCCTGCGCCTGTGGCAGGCCCGCAGCCCCAAGCCCATCGACATGAAGCTCTTCAGCGAGGGCCAGTACCTCCACGCCGCCGAGGAGCGCGCCATGGCTGACGCCATCAGTCAGGTGCTCTACCCCGAGGACAACCACTACGAGGGCAAGTCCCTGCGGCTGAAGCAGCAGTATTTCTTCGTGTCCGCCACCATTCAGTCCATCACCCGCAAGCACATCCAGCAGTACGGTACCCTCAAGAACTTCCATGAGAAGAATGTCATCCAGATCAACGACACCCACCCCACGCTGGTGATCCCGGAGCTGATGCGTATCCTCATCGACGATGCCGGCATGGGCTGGGACGAGGCCTGGCACATCACCACCCACTGCGTGGCCTACACCAACCACACCGTGCTTTCCGAGGCCCTTGAGGTCTGGCCGCAGCAGCTGTTCGAAACGCTGCTGCCCCGCGTGTGGCAGATATTGCAGGAGATCTCCCGCCGCTGGCAGCAGCAGGTGGAGGACTTCTTCCACGATCCCGCCAAGACCGCCAAGCTGGCCATTATCTGGGACGGCGGCGTCCGCATGGCCAACCTGTGCATCGCCGGCAGCATGGCCGTCAACGGCGTCAGCGCCCTGCACTCCGAGATTTTGCGGAAGGACCTGTTCAAGGACGCCTGCCAGATGATGCCAGACAAGTTCAAGAACGTCACCAACGGCATCGACCACCGCCGCTGGGTGCCCCAGATCAACCCCGGTCTGGACGGACTGCTCCGTGACCTGATCGGCGAGGGCTATCTCACCCATCCGCAGGAGCTGAAAAAGCTGGAGTCCTACGCCGGTGACAAGGCGGTCCTTCAGCGTCTGGAGGACATCAAGCATCAGAACAAGCTTGCCTTTGCCGCCTTCGCCAGGAAGCACCAGGGCGTGGTGCTGAACACCGACGCCATCTTCGATGTGCAGGTAAAGCGCCTTCACGAGTACAAGCGCCAGCTGCTGAACGCCCTGCAGATCATCTACCTGTACCAGCGCCTGCAGGATGACCCCAGCCTGGACCTCCCGCCCCAGACGTTCCTGTTCGGCGCCAAGGCCGCCCCCGGCTACGCCGTGGCCAAGCGCATCATCCACCTCATCAACTCTCTGGCCGACCAGATCAACAGCGACCCGCTGTGCAAAGATCGGCTCCAGGTGGTGTTCCTGGAGAACTACCGCGTCTCCCTGGCCGAGGTCCTCATGCCCGCCAGCGAGGTCAGTCAGCAGATCTCCACCGCCGGCAAGGAGGCCAGCGGCACCGGCAATATGAAGTTTATGATGAACGGCGCGCTGACCGTCGGCACCCTGGACGGTGCCAACGTGGAAATGCACGACCTGCTGGGCGACGACAATATGTTCCTCTTCGGCCTTCATGCCGATGAGGTGGAGCACCTGCGCCACACCTACGACCCCAACCTGCTCTACCAGCGCGACCCGGTGCTGCGCCGCGTGCTGGACCAGCTGAAGGTAGGCTTCCGGGACGGCGTTACCTACGAGGACCTGTTCCAGCGGCTGGTCACCGGCATGGACGGTCAGGCGGACCAGTACATGGTCCTGGCCGACTTCGCCGCCTACTGCGAGGCCGAATCCCGGATGCGCCACACCTACCGCGACCGGGAGACGTGGAACCGCATGAGCCTCACCAACATCGCCCGCAGCGGCGTCTTCGCTGCCGACCGGGCCATCTCCCAGTACGCCGACACCATCTGGCACGTGCCCTACAAGCAGTAACGCACAAGGGAGCGCCCCGCGGGGCGCTCCCTTTCTTCGCCGCGCCTCCAAAGCCGCGCGGGAAACCTGCCCATATGCCGCCCCGGTAAAATCTCTATTGTAATCCCGGAGAAAGTAGTATATAATACTCCATATTATCGTGTGTTATTATGCCATTTCCGCAGAAAGGAAGTCCGCTATGATAAAAGTCCCCACCGAAAACGGCGAGATCACCATCAGCGACGCCGTGTTCACCACCATCACCGGCGCGGCCGCCACCAACTGCTTCGGCGTCAAGGGCATGGCCCAGCGCAGCATGACTGACGGGCTGGTGCATCTCCTGCGGCCCGAGGCCATGAGCAAGGGCGTCAAGGTCACGTACAATGACGACGGCACCGTGTCCATCGAGCTGCACATCGTCGTGGAAAACGGCGTCAACATCGCCACAGTCTGCCGATCCATTATGGGCGAGGTCAAGTATGTGGTCAACCTCAACACCGGCGTCACCGTCAAAGCGGTGAATGTCTGCGTGGATTCCGTCACCGTGTGACGCGCCCGGAAGGAGAACAGACATGACAGAAAAGATCAGCGGCGGCGCCTTCAAGCAGATGGTCGCCTTCGGCGCCGCCTGCATCACCGCGCAGAAACAGGCCATCAACGACCTGAACGTATTTCCGGTGCCCGACGGCGACACCGGCACCAATATGTCCCTGACCATCCAGACGGCGGTGAACGAGCTCCGCAAGGCCGAGCCCGCCACCGTGGACGAGGCCGCCAAGCTGACGGCCTCCGGCCTGCTCCGGGGTGCCCGGGGCAACTCCGGCGTCATTTTGTCCCTGCTGTTCCGCGGCATGAGCAAGGTCCTCAAGGGCCATGACACCGCCGACGGCGCCCTGCTGGCCGAGGCCATGCAGGAGGGCGTTTCCACTGCCTACGGCGCGGTGATGAAGCCCGCCGAGGGCACGGTCCTCACCGTCTCCCGCCTGGCCGCCCAGCGTGCGCTGGAGGCCGCCGGCGAGAAGAACGACGCCGAGTTCGTACTGGACGAGGCCATCAAGACCGGCTACACCACCCTGGCGGAGACCATCGAGATGAACCCCGTGCTGAAAAAGGCCGGCGTAGTGGACGCCGGCGGCAAGGGCTACCTCATCATTCTGGAGGGTATGCTCCGCGCCCTGCGGGGTGAGCCCGTGCCTGAGGTGGCCGATACTGCCGAGGAGAAGGCGGACTTCGCCGCCATCGGCGACGAGGACATTACCTTCGCCTTCGACACCGTGTTCATCGTCCGCAAGACCTCCGACAAGCCCCTGGACGGCCTGCGTACCTATCTGAACAGCATCGGCGACAGCCTGGTCATTGGTGAGGATGACGAGGCCTTCAAGGTCCACGTCCACACCGACACCCCCGGCGACGCCCTGAACGAGGCCCAGAAATACGGCACGCTGGAGCTGGCCAAGATCGAGAATATGCGTACCCAGGCCGCCGACCTGGCCGCCGGCAAGAAGGCCCAGTCCACCGACGATCTGGACGCCGTCGAGGCCGAGCTGGAGCGCGGCGAGGCTGCTGTGGCCGCGCCGGAAAAGCGCTACGGTTTCCTGGCCGTCTGCGCCGGCGAGGGTCTCGAGGCCGTGTTCCGCGACCTGACCGTGGACCGCATCGTCTCCGGCGGGCAGACCATGAACCCCTCCACCGAAGCCATCCTGCAGGAGGTCAACCGCACCCCCAGCGAGATCGTGTTCATCCTGCCCAACAATAAGAACATCATCATGGCCGCCCAGCAGTGCGTGGGCCTGACGGAAAAGCAGGTCATCGTGGTGCCCACCGCCACCGTGCCCCAGGGCATCTCCGCCATGATGGCCGTGGACCCGGACAACGACGACCCCCAGGCTATCCTGGCCGCCATGACCGAGGCCGCCGCCAACGTCACCACCGCCCAGATCACCTACGCCGCCCGCAACTCCGACTTTGACGGCTTCGCCATCAACGAGGGCGACTATCTGGCCCTGTGCGACGGCAAGCTCCTGGGCACCGACCGCAGCCTGGACGTACTGCTGGATAAGCTGGCTCACGTAGCCGCCGATAAGAACGCCGAGTTCGTCACCGTCTACTCCGGCCAGGGTGTCACCGAGGATGACGCCGCCCGCGCCGCCGAGGTGTTCGAGACGATCTGCCCCGATGCCGAGGTCGCCGCCCTTCCCGGCGGCCAGCCGGTGTACTACTACATCATCGCCATCGAATAACATACAGGGAAGCACCCGCCCGGGTGCTTCCCTTTTTTCTCCCCCTGCACCCCGTCAGCCTTCCCCCCCGAGGGCGCACCCCCGTAAGCCTTCCCCTTGAGGGGTCCGCGGTGTTGAATGACAGGCCGGTGGCCTGTCAGATCCGCGGACCGACCGACCCGCAGGGAGACAGGTGCCCCCGAAGGGGGCGGATGAGGTGTAGCCGCGCAGCGGCGTAAAACCCCTCCGCCCCTCCACAATATCCAACAACTCTCCGTATAATTCGTAAAAAAGAACACCCCGTGTATTCACGCAGGGTGTTCTTTTCGATGTATGTGCTCAGGCCAGCGTCTCCATCTCCTTGTTGACGCTCTCCTCGCAGCTGCGCATAGCCAGGATGGTCTTTTCCATCAGCTCCTCGATGGTCCAGCCCAAGCGCTCCGCACCGGTGTTGATCACATCCCGGGAGCAGCCGGCGGCAAACTTCTTGTCCTTATACTTCTTCTTCAGGCTGCTGACCTCCATGTCCATCACGCTCTTGCTGGGGCGCATACGGGCGGCCGCGCCGACCAAGCCCGTCAGCTCGTCGGCGGCAAACAGCACCTTCTCCATCTCGTGGGTGGGCTCCACATCGCAGCACAGGCCGTAGCCGTGGGAACAGACCGCGTGGATAAACTCGTCGGAGCACCCCGCCTTCTTCAGCAGTTCCGGTGCCTTCCGGCAGTGCTGCTCCGGCCACATCTCAAAGTCGATGTCGTGCAGCAGACCCACCGTGGCCCAGAAATCCGCGTCCTCGCCATAGCCCAGCTCATTGGCGTACCAGCGCATAACGCCCTCCACCGTCAAACCGTGGAGAATGTGGAACGGCTCCTTGTTGTACGTTTTCAGCGCCGCCAGCGCCGCCTCGCGGGAGATACATTCTTTCATGGGTAAAGCCTCCTTTGTATACCAGAGACGGGCGCCGCCCGCCCCCTTGATGCTCTTCCGGAATTTGGCGCGCCCGGTGCGGCGCGCCCCTTCTCCTATTTGCCTACCATTTTAGCAGGTTATTCTCCGTTGTCAAGGCTTTTTCCAACAAGTTTGCCAGCCGTTTTCCCCGTTCCGCCGCGCGATCCGCCTCCGCCGCCAGCAGCTGCCGCAGGCAGCCGTCCTCCATGCGCGCCGCCAGATCGGCGCAGCCCCGCTGCACCACCGCCTCGCCCACATACACCCGCCGCAGGGCCGCCAGCCACGTCTCCCGTACCCCTGCCGCCGGCGCGGGCGGCTGCCGCCATCGGCCCGGTACCCGCCGTCCCAGCTGTCCGCCGCCAGCAGGGCCCGCACCGCCCGCTGCTCCTCCCGGGCCAGCTGTTCCAGCGCCTGCCGGCTCTGCCGGGGCGCACGGACGGCACACCGGCGGCAGCAGGCATACAACGCCGCGCCCTCGGCGATCAGCCCGCCCAGCATCGCCTCGCTGTCCGTCTCCCGCCGCGGCAGCGGGCAGCAGGCCCCCGCGGGACACGGTGCCGCGTCATAGGCCGGCAGCGCCGGCCCCACCCTCTGCCACACCGCCGCCGCGGCGGCGGTATCGTATACCAACGGTGATGGCTCCATACTGAACGCCTCCTTTTCTGTCTATACTATGTGGTGCCGCGGCCCGATGTGCGCCATGGGCGGAAACATATTGCATTTCCTGCCGAAATCTGTTACACTAATATGGTTACGGAACCTGCCCACCACTTTGATGGTGTGAACAGCCACAATACAAACGTTCAGAGAAGGGAGAACCATCCCATGCTGGAATTGCAGAATATCTGCTACCGGGTGTCCACCCCCGAGGGGGAGCAGGACATCCTGAAAAACGTATCCATCACCATCCCCGACCATAAGCTGGTCGTCTTCACCGGCCCCAACGGCGGCGGCAAGACCACCCTGGCCAAGGTCATCATGGGCCTGGTGCAGCCCACCTCCGGCCGCGTGCTGTACAACGGCGAGGACGTGACGGACCTGTCCATCACCGAGCGCGCCAAGCGCGGCATCAGCTACGGCTTCCAGCAGCCGCCCCGCTTCAAGGGCATCACCGTCCACGACCTGCTGCTTCTGGCGGCGGGCGAGGACAAGCTCAGCAAGGACAAGTGCTGCGCCTATCTTACCAAGGTTGGCCTCTGCGCCAACGACTACCTGGACCGCGAGGTGGACGTGTCTCTGTCCGGCGGCGAGGTCAAGCGCATCGAGATCGCCACCATCCTGGCCCGCCGCGGCCAGCTGATGATCTTCGATGAGCCGGAGGCCGGCATCGACCTGTGGTCCTTCGCCCGGCTGACCGAGACCTTCGAGCAGATCCACCGGGAGGGCGCGGCCACCATGGTCATCATCTCCCATCAGGAGCGCATCATCAAGCTGGCCGACGAGATCGTCGTCATCGCCGGCGGCCAGATCGCACACCGCGGCACCACGGAGGAGATCTTCCCCCTGATCCTGGCCGACACGCTGGGCAGCTGTCCCGTACTGGAGAGAAAGGAGGGCGCGCAATGATCACCGATATCGACGCCGCTTTGCTGGAAAAGATCGCCGATCTGACCGGCAAGCCCGTGGGCGCCTTCAATATCCGCAAGGACTCCGGCTGCGAGGCCCGTCAGTCCACCGAGCACATTGCTATCGATCCCCGCAGCGACGGAAAGTCCGGCATTGACATCCGCATCAAGCCCGGCACCAAGGGTGAGAAATGCTACATCCCCGTCATCATCAGCCACAGCGGCCTCAGCGAGCTGGTCTATAACGACTTCTACGTGGGCGACGACTGCGACGTGGACATTATCGCCGGCTGCGGCATCCACAACTCCGGCTGTGACGAAAGCCGCCACGACGGCATCCACACCTTCCACATCGGCAAAAATTCCAAGGTCCGCTATGTGGAAAAGCACTTCGGCGAGAAAGACCCCGGCCAGACCGGCGGCAACATCATGAACCCCAAGACCGTGGTCTACCTGGGCGAGAACTCCACCATGCAGATGGAGACGATCCAGATCCGCGGCATCGACTCCACCAAGCGCGAGACGGACTTCTTCTGCGAAGCCGGCAGCGAGGTGGTGGTCACCGAGCGCCTGCTGACCCACGGCGCTCAGGAGGCCGAGAGCGATATGCGTATCGAGCTCAACGGCCACGACGCCCGCGGCCGCGTCATCTCCCGCAGTGTGGCCCAGGACCGTTCCCACCAGATCTTCCACCCGGTGATGGTGGGCAACGCCCAGTGCTTTGGCCACGTTCAGTGCGACAGCATCATCATGGGCGACGCCCGCATCGAGTCCGTCCCGGCCATCACCGCCAACTGTCCCGACGCCCAACTGATCCACGAGGCCGCCATCGGCAAGATCGCCGGCGACCAGCTGCTGAAGCTGGAGACCCTCGGCCTGACCCCCGAACAGGCGGAGGAGACGATCCTCAAGGGCTTCCTGGCATAACACATATGGCTGCGCCGCCTTTCGTGCGAAAGGCGGCGCACTTTTTTGCGCCCGCCCTTGCGTTTCCACGCAAAAAATGGTATTATATCAAGTTGAGAAACAACTTCCCCGGCCCCCTGCGCCGGACAGAAATACAAAGGAGGCTCACCTTATGAAGCTGGGTATCG